>ERZ791902.646-NODE-646-length-22801-cov-190.201002_pt1 | contig 22801 bp, 23 predicted proteins | sample MGYA00510149_ERZ791902 | MGnify/ENA primary metagenome ERZ791902 (study PRJEB30046, sample SAMN00792060) | human gut metagenome | study: EMG produced TPA metagenomics assembly of the A metagenome-wide association study of gut microbiota in type 2...
GCAGTGATTTCATGCAATATCCTGTTCCATGTAATGAAGAGGATAAATATGACGTAATACTATTACATGATGTGATAGAACACGTTCCGACAAAAGAGCCATTTCTTGCACACCTAAGAAAGTTTATTAAACCAAAAGGCGTGCTGTTTGTCGGATTCCCCGCATGGCAAATGCCTTTTGGAGGACATCAACAGATTTGCAGAAGCAAACTTTGCTCACATCTGCCATTCATTCACTTGCTGCCAAACCATTTATACAAGTTGTTGCTGAAAACATGCAATGAAGAGAAAGGAACTATGAATGAACTTATGAGCATAAAAGAATGCCGAACAAGTATAGAGTTGTTTGAAAGACTCATACACCAATGCGGCTTCTCGGTAACAGACCAAAAACTTTGGTTCATCAATCCTCATTACAAGCAGAAGTTCCACCTTACCCCACGACTCTTGCCACATTGGGTCTGGAAGATGAAGTATATCAGAAATTTCTTCACCACTTCATGCTGGTATATATTGTCCATAAGCCATAAATAGAACTTACGTTCTTTAGGCAACCATTAAATCTATGAAACATTAAATAAGATATACTTAACCATTTCGGAAAAGCAGACTCCAAAAATCAGTATTGGAATCTGCTTTTCTACTTATATATAAATGTAGGAAAACAGTATGATAGGCTACATTTCTATTGGTTCTTATAGAATAAAAGGGGATGATTGGCAATCACATCCTTTAAGGGAAGTCGTTTCAACCGTACCCCTTTATGAATTTCGTCCTATAACTCCTATTCACCACATTATGGGGTCAGTTAAAAGCGCCCCTTCCAACCCTTATTTCGTGATTCCTGATGTGATTGAAAGTTAAATACGTTAAATCTTACGCTTTTCGTATCTAATCAGAATCCATACGGTCACTTTTCTACCGTTTAGAGCGTATAATACTGATAATCAACTAATAATAGATACTGACATTGCTCTTCTTTGAGTAGCCTCGTTATTCCTGAAAGTGTAGTGAACTTGAATGGTAATCCATTTTGCAGGTGGGATGGTGGACTGAAATGTTTGTCACCTTACTTTATTTATGACAATAAAGTGTTGTTTGATAAGGACAAAAGTAAAATTATCGCATTTAGAGATAAGAATACGACATCATATGTCATTCCTGATAGTGTGACTCGCATTGGGGAAAGTGCATTTAGGCATTGCTCTTCTTTGAGTAGCCTCGTTATCCCCGATAGTGTTACAAGCATTGGGGAATATGCATTTAGGCATTGCTCTTCTTTGAGTAGCCTCGTTATCCCTGATAGTGTTACAAGCATTGAGTGTTATGCATTTAGTGGTTGCGAATCTTTGAGTAGTATTGTTATTCCTGACAGTGTTACTAGCATAGGGTATCATGCTTTTGCAAGTTGCAATCTCCCCAACTGATTTTAAACAGGAATTAATCTCCCGATTCGGAGAAAAAATATTTGGGTAACTTTTTAGATTACTCCTTGATTATTATGACGAAAAAGAGATACTAGCAAAATCGATACAATCATAAATAGAAATGCCTTTCCATCCCCCTTCAAGGCATCCTCCTTTGCCTTCTCCTTTTCCATATATAAAAAGAATGTTCTCCACCTCTACCCTCTTGTTTGGCGATTTACAGATGTACACGACATAGAATAAGTTCTGTGAACGCCTGCGTTTACTTGTCTGCAAAGATATTTCTTTTCTTTGAAGCAAGCAAACATTCATCATATTTTTTAGCGCCTCAGTCATACGCTGTTCCAGGTCACGCAAGACATGAGCCAACACCATAACAAACAAAACTACATGTGGCTCAACGTGTGCGACCTGCCCGAAAAAATAATCCTAGCTAAAAAAACTTCAAAAAAAGTGGATTTCTAAGAATTTATTTATACCTTTGCAAGCACAAATAAGCCCTCGACAGCACGGTTAAGTCAAAAACAAATGAGAACATTCAATTTTATTGGTGACACCACCTATACAACAAGAGAAGGAATATCATACAGGATAGACAACAAGGAACATAATATTCAGCGAGTCGGCAAATCCTGGGTAGTGGATGGAAAGGCGAGTTCTCTTGAAGAAATGGTGAAGATGGGCATAGCTAAAAAAATATAGCACGAGTTTACAACAATACCGCTATTGATAAAGTTGCGAGGGAGGTGGTCAAATATTTCGACTACCTCTCGATTTTATTAATACATTGGATATCACAAACTGTGATTTCCAATGTTTAAGGTCGCAAATTGCGACCTTAAACATTAAATATTTTAGGAGTATGAAAAAGCCATATTTAACATACGCACTTAGTGCTGAAGGGAAATTGGTACATATCGATAGTGTGGCGAATGGAAAAGAGTGTGGATGCTTTTGCACCTATTGTGGCGAACCTCTTCAGGCAAAACAGGGAGCAAAGCGTAAACACCATTTTTCTCATTTGTCAGGAACAGAATGTGAAGCTGCTTATGAGTCAATGCTTCACCTGTTGGCTAAAGAAAAAATACAAGAAGCTTTCTATAATAGAACATCATTATATATGGAGTTTGAGTATACTTCGTTTTGCAACCAGGATAAATGCATTTTCATGTCCCATTCAAGAAGATGTTCCAATAAGGAGAAGAGGAGGATTGATATTAAGGAATGGTATGACTCTTGTGAGCAGGAAATTTCGTATGACAATATTAGAAGGCGTAGCGACCTGAAATTTTTCTCTAAGGAGTTCCCGGAACGTAAGCCTATCTATATAGAGTTTTGTGTAACCCATGCAAGCGATGAAGCCAAGCTACATAGCGGAAACAAAATAATAGAAATCCTTATAGAAGATGAGGACAGTATTTCTTCCTTGATAGAATCCGGACTTGTCGAGAAGTCTAAAACCGTTGGCGAAGAGTGGGAAGGTAGGAAAATAAAAATTGTTGCATTCTATGGCTTCAAAACCAAAGATTATAACAACTCCAACATAAATGAAAGTGTATGGCTCACTCGCTGTGCATTTATGCCATCCGGGAAAATACATCTTTCTAATGAACATTGCAATTGCAAACAAATAAAGAGAAAAGACCATCGAGCATTATGTGAAGTTGTATTCTCTGCACATAACAGATATGAAGCATATAATTATGCCTATACCATTTGTTCTCAGAAATACCATATCTCTAATTGTAACTCATGTAGGAATTTCGTAACAGTTTCTTCATGGTTTGATGCACCTTATAAAATGTGTAAGATGTATAAAAGTCTCCAGCTACATCTCGAAGACTTTAGAACCACAGGATCTTTTGATACTTCTAGGGCAAAAGATTGCAGGTTTTACTCCCAAGTAAATGTTATATTGGATGATACTGTAGAATATTTTATCATATAATATAGGTTTATAGCATTTGTAAAATGAAAACAGAAAACATGATAGCGATGTTAATAGATGCGGACAACGTATCTTACAGAAATATCAAGGATATGACTGATGAGTTGGCAAGATTTGGTAATCTCACCATCAAACGTATATATGGCGATTTCACGAAGTCTTCCATGAATGGATGGAAAGATGTACTCTTGGAAAATGCCATTAGCCCGATTCAGCAGTATAATTACACAACCGGGAAAAACGCCACCGATTCTTCTATGATAATCGATGCTATGGATATTCTCTATTCCAATCAAGTGGATATCTTCTGTCTGGTATCTAGCGATAGCGACTTTACACGTCTTGCTATGCGTCTGAGAGAGGCAGGAAAGGAGGTAATAGGTATGGGGATGAAGAAAACACCTCAGCCATTTATTGCTGCATGCAACAAGTTTGTCTATATAGAGGTTCTTTCGCATTCTCTTGAATCTGGACAGGTAAAAGAAGTCTCTCCAGAATCTGCTTCTATTGTGGAGAAAGAGTCTGTTTCACCGTTAAAAGAAGGGATACAACAACAAATAGAATATGTTCCGGAACATAATAAAGAGGCAGAAAAAGTACCGGCATTCCTTAGCAATATAGGGGAAGCTGTTGATTCTGTAGCAAATGACAGCGGTTGGTCTCAGCTTGGGGATGTGGGCAACCTTCTGGTCAAGAAAGACCCTGCTTTCGACACGAGAAACTTTGGCTTTAAAAAGCTTTCTTCTCTTATTGAGGCATACCCCAGCTACTTTGATCTAAGAAAGGTGAATAATAGTCACCTCATCGTAAGAAAAAAGAAAAGGATTATGATATTATAAGGTGGAGAATAGTCTCTCCACCTCATTTATGTTTATACTCAAAACCTTTATATGTTATTGCTTGGATATCAACTACTCTGTTGGGGAGTATGCCAATATTCCAACCTGGATTTTAGTCTGATTGTATATATCCTCGATGACAGACCAGGTGCATTTGTCTGAACCAAATATCTCTTGGGCTTGAATCAGTTCACGCAGTTCTTCTTGTATGTCTCGCTTACCGTAAGGTACACGAAGTACCATGTTGATGGTGTTAGCCAGTCTGGTTGAAGACTTTAGTAAAGCATGCATAAAGAACACATTCAGATCACTATCACAATCATTTATAGCGAACATATAGTTTCCTGTTTCCAGAATTTTGCTGATGTTCGTATATCCTTGTGCCCCAGCTATGATTATATCACCATCAAAGAAGAAATCCAATATGTCTTTTTTCTCTTCATCCATATAGTAATATTTTAAATCATTATGACTTAAAAAGGAATCACTATGCCTGGATTGTGTGATAACAATGTTTTCTCATGGAAGAACGAAGGATTGTATGAAATAATCATTTTGCCTCCAGAATGAGTAGAGGAGAACAGAGACTTGTATCTATCTTCCCAGTTTTTGAAAGTTTCTTCCGAATATACTTCTTGTGAGTACAGTTCGTCGAGTTCTTTTTCCCGGCCTACTTTTTCATTGAGAAATGATTTTCGTGAATTGCCTAGCTCATCATATTTGCTTTTGGAGCACAATACGTATGAAGAGAATGGCATTTCCCTGGCTCTTTTCTCCATCCAATCAATACCGTTAATCAGGCTTTCCATATGAGCTTCCCTTATCCTAATCCATGCTCGCCTTGTTGGTTTTGCTGTTTCTTGCATGAAGTCAGAATACGCCCCTATAGGTATACGGCTTATCTTGCATACCAACACCGAATCTCCCTTTGCGACAGTAGTCATTCGGGAGAGCATCTCTTTAGCTGTCATGTTCTTCGACAGGTTCCATATTGCTGTACGCTCGGTAAATTCATTTTCATGTGCCTGTCTGATCTGATACAGATATTCGTTGAATGTACTACAGGCAATGATTCCGGCTATACCTATTTAATAGGACACCGACTGCCATAAAGACTTTTTTCTTGTCAATCATCATTTTTCTTTTCATCTTCTTTCTTTATTATTTAGTTTTACAAATGTCAGGAGTATTGCATATAGCAAAGCGGCTCCACCAATTGCCCAAAGCAGCATTGAATAAATCTCGTAGCGATTACAGGACTGATGCAGCATATACCTGATATAGTCAACGAAGCCCATATCTGATGGTGATGGATGGCTTACCATGCCAAGTTTCATGTAGTGTATGGACAAGGCGATAGAAATCACCCCGACAATAGTTGCTACACCTATTCTAAGCATCATTCTTCTTGGTGATGCTTCTTTCTTTTTTAATTGTCTCATATTCTTCTTTATATTTATTTTCTATATAACTTTTCGAAACGACCATGATAATCACAAACCTGTTCAATAGTGATTGTAGAGGTTGTTGTATCCAGTCGCATGATGCACCTGAAAGGATGCTTCAGTGTCACCGCATAGACATTGTCTATTGGAAGATACCGTAATCTATGAAAGTTCCCTGGCAGTTCAAACAGCTGTCTGACATCTACTATTTTCCTTAGCTGAATCATTAGCTTGAAAAGCGAATCAGCTATTTCTTTACCCAGCTTCTTTCTGCAGGTTGCCTCGTTCTCGATGCAACCTTCTAGTTTTTTACTATTTGCAATTTTCATATCTTGCTTATTATTGATTATTAATGCATGCTCTTTATGAAGTTTATGATGCTTTCTGCATGTACTTTCTCTTTCTTGCCTTGCGGATGTTCTGTAAGGATAAAGAACGTTCCATTTATATTATATACATGACATTTGTACTTATCCCAGTCCAATTCCTTTATGCTTTTTAATTCCTTGCCTTTGTTCAAATACAAGAGGAAATCTTTAGCCCAATCTTCGCCTGTAAACATAATAACAAATTTTGGTGATAGTTGTCTGACTTCTTCTTCGAATATTTTTTTGCAACTTTCAAGCTGAGCATAATAGAGTGCATTATTTGGGTTACCACCCTTCCATGGGGCTATTTTGCAAACATTACTCCAGGCAATATACGAATACCAGTCATTGGGATAGAATTTTTGTGCAATGCGTTTTGTCACTCTCCAAAAAGCAGACTTGTTGGTATTATACCCATCCTTGTTTCCTGCACAGTCTTCTACCCACTTCATTTGGTCGTTCCTGTTAACTATCGCTTCCTCAGATGTCCCAAACAAAGTGTGTATGTTCAGTGATGATGTAATATAACCATTGCAAGCTCTACCAATGACCATAATTTTTTTTTGGTAGTTCTCTCCAACTTGTGCAAAAAATGCACACTTTTCTCCTTTAATACCAGCAACGTTATCTATAAGCGTTGTATAAAGATCCTTAAAAATAATTGTTTCTATCATATCTTTTATATTTTATGGTTATTAACTATACATTTATCATCACTGGCTACCGTATCGGCAGCCATGTTGTCTATTACGAGTATTTCCGGAGAATGAAGAGAAGTATCTTCGTATACTCCCCATGATACCCGTTTCTCAGAGTTCATGCACCACCTATCTATATAGTTTTCTAATTCATTGATTGCATCCTCTGACAGCTTTTTCCATTTAGGGCTAATGTAGATTATACACTGCCATGTGGATTGAGCGACATGTTCTATACTTAGAGCATCGTTGAATGCTCTTTTCATAAACTCTTCTACAGCTTCGCCTGGTTCTGCTGTCAAACGCAACACCGAATGAGTTTCGCTAAGGAGAACCCGAAGGTCATCCGATGATACAGGATAGATTGCCTTTCCTGTAATCAAATCATTTTTTGTTTTCTTCATTTTTAAAAATTTTAATTACGACCACAGCTTTACTATCGTCATATTTCGGCTGCAAAGATACGCCATTCCCCTGAAATAAGCAAATTTTTAAATAAAAAATATTGCAATAAAAGTACAAGATAGAGAAGGCTTTAAAGCAATATGAGAATTAATGTTTATGAATAAGATTTACACGATATTTGGATAAAGATTTACGCGAATACAAATAGTAACAATAAAAATAAAAAATAGATAAATATTAGGCGTTATTATCGTTATACGCTGTGTTCCAGCTTTTTATGATTATGTAAATTATGTAGGTGTTCTTTTTGAAATAATTACATTTTCAATTTTGACTATATATGGGTTTGAACCCTCCCTCGCCGCCTTTACAATGTTTACAGCCAAAAATAAAGAGAGAAAAAATAGATAAAATTATTTTACACTATACGTAGCTATCTAGAATGTGTCTGTATTTGTACAGACTCCTTGATTATTAGTAAAAAGAACATGAGTAGACAAGTAAAAATTCATGTTTCGACTTTGTGCAAGTCTAGAAATCGACGATTTTTATATGCTTAATCAGATATTGTGATAGGAATTGCCTAGCACCTGCTGTGAGGATTTAACACGCAAGAAAATTGCGCATTAAAAAGAGGTGGAGAACATTCTCCACCTTTATCCTCATGTTTGGCGATTTACAGATGTACACATTGAATGGATTTTCGCTCATATATTTCCATCGAAATAGAAATAATAAGCAATGATTAATCATTTTTTGCAGTTTCCTTTGCGGTTTGAAATTTAATGTGTACTTTTGCCATGTCGTCTGAAAATGCGACTTAAGATAGTCAATTAATAATCGTGTAAGCTATGCAGTACCCATTGATATCAGAATATGTAAAGGCCATTCAAGATGCTGGCGATAATCTTGATAAATTGTCTTACCTGACTCCCGTATTAGATGATCACGGAGAGCCATATCGCAGTAGTGGTGCTTTTGCTGTGGTGTTTAAGATGCTGGACAAGAGTACCGGGAAATATTATGCCCTAAAGTGTTTTACGGAAGAACAGGAGGGGCGAGCTGATGCCTATCTTCAGATTGCAGATGAATTGGATATGGTTGATTCTCCATATATTACTTCTGTAAAGTATATGGAGAAGGAACTCTTCGTGGACAGTCAATGCGAGGAGGATGAATTTCCTATATTGTTGATGGATTGGGTAGAAGGGGAGACGATGGAAGCTTACATTGCGGCAAACTATCACAATCAATCAGCCATGTCATTGCTTTGTTATCGCTTTGGCAAAATGGCGGCTTGGCTCCGTTCACAATCTTTTGCCCATGGCGACGTCAAGCCAGACAATATCATAGTCCGTCCCGATGGTTCTCTTACATTGGTGGATTATGACGGGATGTTTGTGCCATCCATGAAGGGCAGCCAATCTCCAACTATCGGTACCAGGGATTTCTGTCATCCTTTGCGTACTGTGGATGATTTCGATGAAACGATAGATGATTTTTCATTGGCAAGCATCGCCTTGTCATTAAAGGCTATCTCAATGAAATCTACTTTGTTAGATATCTATGGTGCCTCAGACAGACTTCTCTTCTCAGAAAATGATTATCGCAATCCTTCAAATAGCAAGGTAATATCTGCCCTGCAGGAATTGATGTGTGATAAGGATTTCTGCACACTTTACTCTCTTTTCATGCTTGCATTGGCGAGAAAGGAGCTTTCAGCATGTTCTTTTAGATTGTTTATTGGCGAAAAGCCTAATATAATTCCTGTGATGAATGAAGATTTATCGACTGAAACAACAAAAGATGAGTTAAAAGAAGCTTTTGTTGATGAATGGGGAGTGAAATATAGCAAGGATGGAAGAAAATTGTTGAAAGTTCCAGGAAAATTAAGTGGAGCTTATTCTGTTAAAGAGGATACAAGGATAATATGTGATAGTGCATTTTCTTATTGTTATTCTCTGTCAGAGATAGTCATTCCTTCTAGTGTGACTAGTATTGGTGATAGGGCATTTTTTGGTTGTTCCTCGTTGAAATATATATCCATCCCTAAAAGCGTAATTTGCTTAAATGGTAATCCGTTTGCTGGATGGAATGGCAAATTAGAATGTTTATCACCTAACTTTGTTTATGAGGATGATGTCTTGTTCAATAAGGATAAAAGTAGAATTATTTCTTTTAGAAATCAAAATATAAAATCGTATGTCATCCCTTCTAGTGTTACTAGCATAGGTAAAGGTGCATTTTCTTGTTGTTATTCTCCGTCAGAGATAGTCATCCCTTCTAGTGTTACTAGCATAGGTGATTGGGCGTTTTCTTTTTGTAGTTCTCTGTCAGAGATAGTCATTCCTTCTAGTGTTACTAGCATAGGTGATTGGGCGTTTTATAACTGCAAATTCCCAGACAATCTTAAACAAAAAATAATTTCTCGGTTTGGAGATAAAATATTTTAGTTTATAGTAAATATATATTGACAATTATGATATTAATAGAATCTAAGCGTAAGAAATACGAAAACATATTAAGGAAACATCCCGATGCAATCATTGCGGATGTAACTAGCCATGCCAAAGATAGCTTAATCAAATTAAGTCCATTCTACCCACATGGTGGGATTCCAGTTCCATTCAGCGATGGAGTGACAGCCACTTGTGTAGAGGCGATATGGCAAGGGTTGAAGGTGTTTGAAGGAGCAGATGTAGATGTGCGGATGTTCCAAAATGACACGATGAAGAATATCAAGCGAACTGTACGCAAGTATGGTAAGCCTTTGGGACATCGCAAAGGAATATGTGGCAAGGAACTTCTTGGATACATAGAAGCAAGAAAGCAGATATATATACCTTTTCGCTGCCAATGTTGACTACAAAATCAATTTCATATTGACATCGTTTGCGTTTGCCGTCAAGCATTTGGTCAACCTCTACAACTCCAACATCAACATTATACCCTCTATGCAAAAGCTCGTTATACAACATATTCTCCATTAAATGTGAGCGTTCTTGCTGTCTGAAGTTTAGCTTGGTATTTCTTAATCCAAGATCAACTGCATAGTACTTCTGGATGGTATTGAAATACTTTCTTCCTTTCGCTCTATTACCATATTTTTAACTTTAGATGATTCTTACTGCAACTTTTGTCGCAATTGCGACTGTTTTTGCAGTAGAACGTGGAAAATATGCATATAGAACACTTTTGTTATATAGATTTATTTCAATATCCAAAAAGCGCAGAATCCTGCCGGCATCACTGCCTGCAGGATTCACTTTCAAAAACCGAACCTAAAATTCTACCTTGTAATTTCTATCTATGCAATATCTATTGTAACCTGAATAAGTCTAATTACCTTTAAAAACTAAATCCTATTATATGAATAACGCTGCAAAATGAACTGTTCTTTATCTTTTACTCGGCAGTTGTCTGCTGCTCTGTAGCATTCTCGGTTGTAGCCTCAGTAGCATTCTCCTGCTTTGTGGAATCCTCAACACCTGCTTGTGGCTGGATAGAAGTACCAGTTGCCAATGTATCTGAAGGTGCTTCTGGAGCTACGGTATCAACTGGTGTTACCTCTGCGTTACTTACCATTCTGTTTGATGCAAAAACGTTGCTTACTGAAACCATTACCATAGCTGCGATAGCTGCAAACATAAACTTCTTCATAATCTTATCTTTTTTAAATTGTTACTATTTAATGTTACTTACTTACTTTCTTTGTGGATTCGTTGTCGAACCCGCTATTCATTGTCACAATCTGCGTGCCAAAAAGATGGATAAAAATGATATGCCTTGATTATCAGGTGTTTATATAGAATATGCCAGAAATAGATGGTGTGGAAAATGGGGAAAGAATGTGGAAACATTCCCCAAAAAGTTGGGGAATTACCCAAATATAACAAGTTGAGGTATCAAGTGACTGCTATCTTTGCTGATACAACTAAGAACTATGGCAGTAGGACAAATGGAAAAATAAAAAAATATTGAATTATAGTTAATTTGAGTTTGAAATCATTGTAGTTTAAAGTAAAACTATTATATTTGTGGCTGATAGATTTCGAATCTGTATCATAGATATTGGTTCTAGAGATTATGGTATAAATATAGTAATTTTAAATGATAACATTATGAAAATGAAACGAACATTTATTACTGCATTCTTTGCGATGTTACTTGTAGTTTTTTCAGTTTCATGCAGCAGTGAAGAGAAAGAGTTTGATTATGCAGCATTGCCGATGTCGGCACAGCTGTTTGTAAAGCAATATTTTGCTGATGCATCATACAGCCGTGTGGAAAAGGAGAAAGATAATGGCTTTTGGGAATATGAAGTATTGCTCAGTGATGGCTCTAAAGTGGAGTTTAATGAGAAGGGAGAGTGGACGAGTGTTGAGTGCAAATACTCTGAGATGCCTGTAGGCATTATTCCTACTGTCATAGCTGAGGATATTGCAAAGAGGTATCCTGATCTGAAGCCTTATAAAATTGAAAAAGAGGTTGGCGGATATGAAATTGATATTCCTGGTTACGACCTCTATTACAGCTATAATGGTATGTTCATACGTGTTGAAATTGACAAATAACAGAAGAGGGTGTGTCATGGATTTATGACACACCCTCATGTATTTAAGAAAGTTTTAGGATAACCATCCTATAACTTTTCTCCTATCCCCATATCTAGGTATTTCTGCGAAACCATCATTTTTAGGTATTGCAGATAATGGAAAAAGGATGTATCTTTGCACCCGAAAATAAATGTAACTAAAAGAGATTAAGGACAAATGAAAACAACTATCGTAATTTATGGCTCTTCTACTGGCTCATGCCAGTCGATTGCCGAAACCATCGCCTCTAAGTTGGGCGTGGAAGCTGTAGATGTAGCTAACATCGATGATGCTACTATCGCAAGTCATGAGAATCTGATTCTCGGTACTTCTACCTGGGGTGCCGGTGAGATGCAGGATGACTGGTATGATGGCGTGAAGACATTGAAGAGTGCCGGCTTGGCTGGCAAGACCGTAGCCCTGTTTGGTTGTGGCGACAGCGAGTCTTACCCTGATACATTCTGTGGCGGCATGAAGGAACTCTATGATGCTGCCGTTGAGGCTGGCGCTACCGTATTGCCTGGCGTATCTACAGACGGATACACCTATGATGACAGTGAGGCGATTGATGGCGACAAGTTCCTGGGACTCGCACTCGATGAGGTAAACGAGGACGACAAGACCGAGGAGCGCATCGATGCCTGGATTGAGGCAATCAAACCATCGCTATAATTATTTCTAAAAATGTATCTTTCAAGAATTAGAGAATGATGGAATTCTCTGATTCTTGGTTTAAAAACAGATTAATTCGGATAGTATGCAGCAGGAAATCGCAACACCAGTAGATTTGAAGGTTCTGATGAATCATATATATGAATATAAGAAGGGCGTGCGCCGCCTGGTGCTCTACACCTTCAACAAGAAATATGAGTCTTTTGCCATAACTAGATTAGAGCGTCAGAACATTGATTATATCATCCAGCCGGTTGGCAACGACCGTCTGAATCTCTTCTTTGGTAAGAAAGAATGTTTGGATGCTATCCGCATGATAATCACCAAACCGTTGTGCCAGCTTACGCCGGAGGAGGATTTCATCTTGGGTGCCATGCTGGGATATGACATCTGTGCCCAATGCGAACGCTATTGTGAGCGAAAGAAAAAAGTTTGCTAAGTTTTTCTTTTATCTTCGGAATATTATAATGTTAATAAAGAAAGAGCGTGATTGCCTCATTTGGCGACCACGCTCTTTTCATATAATCAATCGATTGATTCAATCGAAATCTCGGAATAATTCCTGTTTTTAATACCTATTTCGACGGAATAATTCCTTTTCTTACTTCTTCATCATTTCCTCTACGGCTCTGATGAGCTGGGTATCATGTCCGGTGATGTAATCCTCTGGAGAATTATACACCTCGACGTCTGGATAGAGGGTGGTGTTCTCGCCGAAGGTACCACGCATATCGCGGCAACCTACCTGTGGAATACCGAATACCAGGCTGCGGTCCATCAAGGTCTCCCACCATACGGCAGTCATTGTACCTGCTACCGGTGCACCAATCAGCTTACCGATGCCCAACTCCTTATATACCCATGGGAAACCATGACCGTTGCTGTAGTCGTCCTCGCAGATCAGAACGCAGGATGGCTTGGTCCACTTGTTGAATGGATCCTTGCCCACAACCTTTCCATGAGGCACAAACTCCTGATACTGCTTTCCGCTGAGCAGAGTGCAGAGGTCATCGTGCAACCAGCCACCACCATTGTGGCGCTCATCCACGATTACGGCATCCTTGTTGCGGTTCTTGTCGCTCAAGAGTTCGCTATATACGGTGCGGAAGCTCTCGCTGTTCATCGCCTTGACGTGAACGTATGCGATTCTGCCCTTTGAAACGCTATCCACGATGGCACGGTTTCTATCCACCCAGCGCTTGTAGAGAAGTTCCTGCTGATAACCCTGCGAAATTGCCTTGATGGTCAGGTCGAAAGTCTTGCCCTTGGTGTTCTTGATGGTGAGGCGCACGTTCTTGCCTGCCTTTCCATCGAGCAATGCGTTGTAATCCTTACCTGCCTTGATAGCCTCGCCATCAATCTTCTCGATGATGCAGCCGGCAGTAACCTCGTTCTTCTTCACTGCGAAAGGACCACGCTTGATGACTTCCTGAATCTTCAAGCCGTCACCCTCGTAGTTAGGATCGAAGAAAGCACCGAGAGCTGCGGTAGAAAGAGAAGCGCCACTGGCATAATAACGGCAACCGGTATGGCTGGCATTCAGCTCACCCAGCATCTCGCTCAACATCTCAGCGAAGTCGAAGTTATTATTAATATAAGGTAAGAACTTCTCATAAACCTTGCGGTAGTACTCCCAATCCACACCCTGCATCTTTGGATCGTAGAACTTGTCAGCCACCTGGCGCCATACATGGTCGAAGAGATACTGGCGCTCCTCGGCAGGTTTGTAGTTGAATGGAGCCTCAAAGTCGATGTTGGTAGTAGCCTTGCTGCCCAGGTCAATCTTCTTGATGCTGCTGCCATTGCAGAGGAAGAGGTTCTTGATATCCTTGTCGGCAACGAAGCCACCGCCACCGATACCCTTCATCATCAGGGTTGTGCTGCCTTCCTTCAGGTCATGGCACCAGAGGTCGTAGCCACCTTCAAAGGCTGCCTGGTAATATACCTTCTCTCCCTTGCTGTCGATGATGGCATCACCCATATTGGATGAGTTGACGGTAAGACGTACCACACGGTCGCGGCAGTTCTCGAAGTCGAGTTCGAGAGGTTTCACCTTATCCACCTCAATCTTTCCGGTCTTCTCCTCTTTCTTCTTCTTGTTTTCCTTCTTCTTCTCCTCCTTCTCGTCAGCCTTCTTCTCCTTCTCGTCCTTGTTGGCCTCGGCTAATTCGAGTTCCTCCTTAGACATGCGGAAGCGGTCGTAGGCTTCGAGGTCGAGGAACATGAGATAGGCATCATATTCTGCACCCCATGAACCGTGACTGCGATAACCGGCACGGTCGCTCTCGAAGAGGATAGCCTTTCCTCCGAGTACCCACTTGCCGTTGCTGTCGCTGTAGCCGCTGTCGGTAATATTGTGAACTTCCTTTCCATCAGCCTTTACTACGGCGATATCTGTGTTGTTCCATCCGCCATTACCGATGTAGCTGCACATGAGCCACTTGCTGTCAGGACTCCATTCAAACCAGATGTCGCCATCAGCGTAAGAATAGTTGTACTTGCCATCGAGTACGGTGCGCACTTCCTTCGACTTCAGGTTAATGATGCGGAGGGTAGCACGATCCTCATAGAAAGCCACCTCCTTGCCGTCAGGACTGTAGGCAGGATACTGAGAAGTAATATTGGTCTTGGTAAGCTGCTCCTCTTCTATCTCAGAGCAGTAAGTAAAGTTCTTCTCTTTCTCGTTCTTGATCTTAGCCTGGAAAATCTGCCATACACCATTGCGCTCAGAAGCATAGACTAGACTTCTGCCATCAGGAGCAAAGCTCAGGTTGCGCTCCTGCTGAGGAGTATCGGTGATTCGCTTGGTAGTCTTGTATTCTGTAGAGGTAACATATACATCGCCGTGCATCACGAAAGCCACCTCCTTGGCATCTGGAGAAAGCGCAATCTCGGTAGCACCCCAAGACTGAACCTTGCGGATGAGGCTTGGTTCATCGTTATCTGTTGTGATGGAGATGTTGACCTTCTGCGGCTGTCCACCTTCCTTTACGGTATAGATTTCGCCATCGAAACCATAGCAGAGCAAACCATTATCGGAAGAGGTGAGGAATCGTATAGGATTCTTCTTCTGCTGGGTAATCTGGGTATCCTTACCGTTTGCGATGTTGCGGCGGTAGATGTTGAAGGAACCGTCCTGCTCGCTGAGATAGTAGAAGCTCTGGTTGTCGGCAGCCCATACTGGGTTGCGGTCCTCGCCCTTGAAGGTAGTAAGCTTCTGGTACTTTCCATTGTCGAGCATCCAGATATCTCGGGTGATAGGAGAGGTATGGTGCTTGCGCCATGCATCCTCGTAACCCTTCTTGTCGTGATAGAGCACCTGACCGTTCTTGTTGATGCTGATGTTCTCCATCGGAAGAACGGAATACAACTTAGGACGACCGCCCTCTGTGCTTACCTCGTAAACCTGTGAAAACTCGTTAGATGCAAAGAGGTTGCTCTGGGCTGTAGGCATGATGTTGGCAGAGAAGAGTACATGGTCGTTGTCCTTGAAGGCGATAGGAGTCTCCTTGCCGCTGTTGGTGGTGAGTCGGGTTGGCGCACCACCCTTGGTAGAGATGACGTAAACATCCAGGCTGCCTTCTCGGTTGGAAGTGAAGGCAATCTTCTTGCCGTCAGGGCTCCAGATAGGCTGAGAGTCATAAGCTGCGTTGGTTGTCAACTGGCGTGCCTCGCCACCATTGGCTGGAACGCAATAGAGATCGCCCTTATAGGCAAAAGCGATGGTAGAGCCATCAGGCGAGATGGCAGGGTAGCGCATCCACAACGGACCTTGCTGGGCCTGGGATGCCAGAGATGCTGCCAGAAGAGCAGCACTAAGAATCAGTTTCTTCATTATTATAAAGTTTCTGTTTGATTTATGTTGCAAAGTTACGGCTTTTATGTGAAACTACCAAACTAAACTCCGTAAAACCACGAAAAGACTACTCATTTATTAGGATATGGGAATCTGAACCTATCAATCTGATACCAACTTCTAAGTATAAAAAATGTGAAAATCACAATTTCTAGGTATTGTACAAATTCTAAATAAGCTATACCTTTGCAGCCCGAAAAAGGAATAGATATGAAAAAAGGAATAGATAAAGGAATAGATATGAGAAAAGGATTAGGAAAAATCAGAAAGATTAAAAAGAAACACATCTTCATGGCCTTATTGGTCGTGATCGTTCTGGGAGGTTTGGCGAAGGCTTACTCTGCCTGGGTGGGTACTACCCGCATCGCTTTCCTCAACTATCAGGCTATTGCGCTGGGACAGATATCGCATGCCAACGACAATGCGATGATCAAACTGAGTGAAATCACAACCGATGATTTCGATCATCTGGATGATTACGATATGATTATCGTGAATGGTATGGGGCTTCGTATCGACGAGAACCAGCGCAAGCAGTTGGAAGAGGTTTCCTACAAGGTGCCAACCCTGACTCATGCTGCTACCAACCCAGCCAATAATATCGTATCAGTAGATAACTTCGATGCCGATTATCTGATGCAGTACATCGAGAACGGCGGCAAGAAGAATTATCAGAGTATGCTCGCTTACATCCGTAAGTTTATCGACGGAAAGAAGTTCATGGCTCCGGAACCGGAACGTGTAAATGAGCGACCAGACTATCTCCTGACTCATTTCGACCCGAAGGATGAAAAGGGCGATGAACTGGGCTTCAACAGCATCCGTGAGTACAATGCCTTCCTGGCGAAGAGCGGATTATATAAGAAAGGTGCTCCTACCATCTTGCTTACCGGTTTTATGGGTGCGGCTCCTGATATGGAGAAGGCTTTCGAGAAGAAGGGATTCATGGTGTATCGCATCAATAAGCTTCAGAGCTTTATCGCCGGTCATCATGCCGACAGCATCCAGACGAATGCCGTAGTGAATATGGCGCACGGCAGACTGGGCGATTACTTCGTAGAGTTCCTGAAGCAGAAGAATATTCCATTGTTCTCACCTCTTAATATCAACCGTTTGACCACCGATTGGGAGAACGACAAGCAGGGAATGAACGGCGGCTTCATGTCGCAGAGCATCGTGACTCCGGAGATTGATGGTGCCATCCGTCCATACGTGGTTTTCGGACAGCGCATCAACAAGGAGGGCTTGCAGGAGGTTTACGGCATCCCAGACAGAATGGAGAGTTTCGTGGAGAGCGTGCAGGGCTATGTGAATCTGAAGAACAAGAAGAACAGCAGCAAGCGCATCGCCATCTTCTACTTCAAGGGTCCGGGTCAGAATGCACTTACCGCTTCGGGAATGGAAGTGGTTCCATCGCTCTACAATCTCCTGGTTCGCTTGAAGAATGAGGGATACAATGTAGGAAAGTTGCCTGCCAATCCTCAGGAACTGGCAAAGATGATCCAGGCTCAGGGTGCCGTCTTCGGAACCTATGCCGAGGGTGCTTATACCCAATTCCTCCAGTCGGGACATCCGGCCCTGGTAACCGCCCAGCAGTTTGCCGGATGGACCCAGAAGGCTTTATCTAAGAAGATGATCAAGGAGATGAATCAGCTCTATGGTTCCTTCCCTGGCAAATATATGGCTACCGATGATGGTAAGTTGGCGGTGGCAAGACTGCAGTTCGGTAATGTGGCTCTGCTTCCACAGGTGATGGCAGGCGTGGGAGGCGACTCCTTCAAGATTGTGCATGGCACCGACCAGGCACCTCCTTACACCTATGTTGCCTCTTATCTCTGGGCACGTTATGGTTTCAGTGCCGATGCGCTCATCCATTTCGGAACTCACGGTTCGCTGGAATATACTCCGAGAAAGCAGGTGGCACTCGGCAGCAACGACTGGAGTGACCGATTGATTGGTGTGGTTCCACATCTTTATATATATACCATCGGCAATGTGGGCGAGGCGATGATTGCCAAGCGCCGTACCTATGCCCAGACCCAGAGTTATCTCACTCCTCCTTTCAAGGAGAGCGAGTTGCGACAGACCTATAAGCAGTTGAGCGATGCCATCCAGTCATACGAGAAGAAGGCATCTGCCGAACAGTCGCTCAAGGTGAAGGCGCTGACCGTGAAGATGGGAATCGCCCGTGAACTGGGACTCGATGCCAAGCAGATGAACAAGCCTTATTCTGCAGATGAAATTGCTAGAGTAGAGAACTTTGCGGAAGAGTTGGCTAATGAGAAGATTACCGGCAAGCTCTATACTCTGGGTGTGCCATACGATAATGATGATGTCCGCACCAGTGTCTATGCGATGGCTACAGATCCTATTGCCTACGGAATGTTGGCAGTAGATAAGTTGAAAGGTCGTGCCCAGGAGGGTGTGGAGAAGCACAAGCAGCTTTTCGACCGTCTCTATCTGAGCAAGGCACGCAATACCGTGACCCAGCTTCTGGGTTCAGCCTCGGTTTCTGATGAATACATCTGCCGTTATGTAGGAATCACTCCTGCTGAACTCCAGATGGCTCGCAAGGTAGAGGCGATGCAGGCTGCTCCGGACCCTATCCAGATGATGATGCAGATGGCAGACCAGATGGGTGGAGTGAAGGAGGCAAAGCCGAAGAGGGTGGATCACCGTACGGTAAGCGAGCTCCGTGCTGCCAAGGTTTCTCATACGAAGAAGATTCCGCAGATGAGTCGTGAGGCTTTTGAGAAGATGGAACAGACCGGTCGCTTCCCTGATAAGATGATGGCAGCGATCAAGAAGGGACAGAAATGGTATCAGGAAGATTTGAAAAAGGCAAAGATGGCGAAAGCCGGCAAGGGCAAAGCATCTCAGAAATCTTCTAAAGATAAGGGTATGATGATGTCGAAAGCACCTAAATATACCCGTCAGCAGATTCATCTGGCTCAGGCGATTACTACCGTAGAGCATGCCTTGCAGAATGTGGGCAAGTATTCGGAGGCGCTCCGTCAGAGTCCGCTCAACGAGATGTCTTCTCTGATGAATGCCCTGAATGGCGGCTTTACCGCTCCATCTCCTGGTGGTGATCTGATTGTGAATCCGAACACCCTGCCAACAGGTAGAAACCTCTTCTCCATCAATGTGGAGAATACACCATCGGAGGATGCCTGGGAGAAGGCGAAGGAACTTTGCGACAATACCATCAAGATGTATTGTGAGCGACATAAGGGTGAATATCCTCGTAAGGTGAGCTACACACTCTGGAGCAGCGAGTTTATCGAAACAGAGGGTGCTACCATCGCCCAGATTCTCTATATGCTCGGTGTAGAACCGGTAAGAGATGCCTTCGGTCGTGTTACCGATCTGCGTCTCATCCCATCCAAGCAGTTGGGCCGTCCTCGCATCGATGTCGTGGTTCAGACTTCCGGTCAGCTCCGCGACCTGGCAGCATCCCGTCTCTTCCTCATCAACAAGGCGATAGAGATGGCGGCAAATGCCAAGGGTGATAAGTATGACAACCTGGTGAAAGCCGGTGTTACCGAATCGGAACGAGTGCTCGTAGAGAAGGGTATGTCGCCAAAGGAGGCACGCGAGGTGAGTATGTATCGAGTGTTTGGTGGCGTAAACGGCAACTATGGTACCGGTATCCAGGAGATGGTAACCGCAGGCGACCGCTGGGATAAGGAGAGTCAGATTGCCGAGGTCTATATGAACAATATGGGTGCCTACTACGGTGATGAGAAGAACTGGGAAACCGTTCGCAAGGCTGCTTTCGAGGCAGCGCTGACCCGTACTGATGTGGTAGTTCAGCCACGACAGAGCAACACTTGGGGCGCCTTGAGTCTCGACCACGTATATGAGTTTATGGGAGGTATGAACCTTGCTGTGCGCAACGTAACCGGAAAGGATCCGGATGCTTATCTCGCCGACTATCGCAACCATAGCAATATGAGAATGCAGGAGGTGAAGGAGGCTATCGGCATCGAGGGCAGAACCACCATCTTCAACCCTGCCTATATCAAGGAGAAGATGAAGGGTGGAGCCAGCAGTGCCAGCACATTCGCCGAAATCGTAACCAATACCTACGGCTGGAATGTGATGAAGCCAAAGGCTATCGACAAGGAAATGTGGGACGAGATCTATAATGTATATGTCAAGGACAAGTACAATCTCGGAACCAAGGAGTTCTTCGACAAGCAGAATCCGGCAGCGCTGATGGAGATGACCGCCGTGATGATGGAGAGTGCCCGCAAGGGAATGTGGAAGGCTACTCCTCAGCAGCTCAAGGACATCGCCAAGCTCCATACCGAGACCGTGAACAAGTATAAGCCTTCATGCTCTGGTTTTGTCTGTGACAATGCCAAGCTGCGCAACTATATCGCCAGCAAGACCGATGCTGCTTCTGCCAAGGAATATCAGCAGAATGTAGAGCAGATCCGCGATGCTGAGGCTGCGAAGAACAGCAGCGACAAGGGTATGGTGATGAAGAAGGAGACGCTGAGTGAGGATGCTCAGAAGACCACCACTGTGGTGAGCGGCATCGTTGTAGGTGTCATTGTCATCGTTGCTTTCGTGATGTTGGCTATCCTCATTCGCCGCAGAAGAAAGAATATGGTAGAATAGTAAAGGGGGATAACATATCCCCCTCAAACTAAACATTAATAAATAGTGGAGACATTAGTTTTAGTAATGATGATATTGGTTTGCTTCAGTTTTGTGCTGAAGCAGACCTTCCACGGAGTGAAGGAGATTATGATCATCTCGGTGCTCGTAGCCTTTTTCGTGGGAATGACCTGGCCATTCGCCATTGAGCAGTCGAAGACGCAGATTGCGGCTTGGATAGCCGACCAGAAGCTGATGCTCGATATGGCGGTGCTGCTGAGTATCGACGTGGCACTCACGATGCTTTTCTGTGTGCACCACGTAGATCTGAAGACTTCGGAACATGTGAGCCGCCGCAAATGGGTGTTCTTCATCTTTCTGAAGTACTTCCCGGGTTTGCTGGTTTTCCCAGTGCTGTTCAGTGTTCTGGTGATGACCATTTTCCTGCTTCCCGGCGTATCGTTCCAGGTAGTGGCATGGGTGCTTGCGGTAGTGCTGTTGGTCTTGACTCCGGTATTCACCTATGGTTTGAGATGGCTCTTACCGGAGCGACCTATCCGCTTGGAACTGCTTTTCCTGGTAGAGGTGCTGCTCGGATTGATGGGCATCATCGGTACGGTGAATGGCAGGACAGCCGTGGCAGGATTCAACAGTTTCGATGCCCTCTCGCTTCTGGGCGTCATCGCCATCGTCATCGTAGGAATGGCGATAGGATGGGCAATTTACAATTATCAAATTAAAAAATATAGAGTATAATGAATTACATATCAGACGTATTGTTTTGGATTTCCACAGGCATGCTGGTTCCTGTGATTATTTTGTTGATTTTCTTCTTCCTCAGAGCCTTGCTGCTCCTCGGAGGTTTCTTCGGACAGTATCTTGTTAAGCGCAAGTCGGGTGCGGAGATTCGTGAACAGATGAACACCCTGACCCTCGATAATATCGATACCTTGGGCGATCGCTTGCCGAAGAACAAGCAGGCTGTCATCGTTTCCTATATGAAGAAACTCGTGGACAACCGCCAGAGCAAGGCACAGGTGAACCGCATCCTCGACCAGTATGCCCAGTTCGTTGAGAAGGATCTTTCTCTCCCTTCTACACTTCTGAAAATGGGTCCGATGCTCGGACTGATGGGTACCTTGATTCCGATGGGTCCTGCCCTGGTAGGTCTTTCTACCGGTGATATTGCTTCGATGGCTTACAATATGCAGGTGGCTTTCGCTACCACCGTAGTGGGATTGTTCTCTGCAGCCATCGGTTTCGTAACCAAGCAGACCAAGAACCGCTGGTATACCGAGGATATGAGCAACCTCGAGTTTATGGCAGACCTTGTAAGTGAAGAGTGAATAACGAAGAGTGAAGAATTCAATAGTAATAATTTATGAGACAAAGACGTAGAAGTCGTCTCTCGCATGATGGCGAGGATGATGATCCGATGAGCGTAGTGAGCAACCTCTTCGATGTGGCGATGGTATTTGCCCTCGCCCTGATGGTAGCCCTCGTTTCGCGCTATAATATGACGGAAATGTTCAGCAAGGATAACTTCACGATGGTGAAGAACCCTGGCAAGGAGAATATGGAAATCATTACCAAGGATGGACAGAAGATCAATCGCTATACTCCTTCTGAAGACCAGAGCAAGAAATCTGGCAACAAGGGAAAGAAGGTGGGCATCGCTTACCAGCTGGAGAATGGTGAAATCATCTATGTTCCGGAAGATAAATAAGTGAATTTCCGTATATCAGGAAGTTAAAGGAGTTAAAGAAGTTAAGACGTATGTCTTGCTGCTTAAAAACTACGCCAAAAAGACTATTGTCTTAACTCCTCAGCGACCGTAGGGAGCGATAACTCCTTTAACTTCTTTAACTTCTGACTTGAATAAATAATATTGTAACTAAAAGAAAAATAAAGAAAAATGAAAAAGTTTAAGACAATGATGGC
>ERZ791902.651-NODE-651-length-22760-cov-93.816604_pt1 | contig 22760 bp, 20 predicted proteins | sample MGYA00510149_ERZ791902 | MGnify/ENA primary metagenome ERZ791902 (study PRJEB30046, sample SAMN00792060) | human gut metagenome | study: EMG produced TPA metagenomics assembly of the A metagenome-wide association study of gut microbiota in type 2...
TTTATAAAGAGGTTTTTGAAGAAGATTACACGCATGATGCCAACGGTAATCCAACACTGGTAACGAACGACTCTACGAATACTACCCGTGAGATGTACTGGGATGAGGATAACCGACTCATGGTCTTAAGCGATAACGGCAAGACGAGTCGTTATACTTATAATGCTGCTGGTGAACGTATCATGAAGAGTTACGGTACGATGGAGGGTGTGTATATCAATGGTGCACCACAGGGTATTACTTTCCACGAGACGGACAACTTCACGCTCTACCCTGCTTCGATAATCAGCATTAACAAGAATCGCTTTACGAAGCATTACTTTATCGGTGATAAGCGCATAGCATCAAGGATAGGAACGGGTCTGTTCAATAACGTCTATGGGCGTAACGGCTCATACGTCACTGCTGGTCAGCAGGATTATGCTGAGCGTATGAATCAGATACAGAAGCAGAAAGAGGCTTACTATAAACAGCAGGGCATCGCCCCCGGCGTTCCGACCATGAAGGGCGCGTACGGTGATCCGGAGAATACGGGTGTTGGTTATAATGCTGTCCTCACAGAACTCGGCAACCATGATGTGCCACAGGGTTGGATTCAGACTCCACGCCCTAACACTACACCGAATACCAACCCCGGTCCACCTATAAGCTGGAACGACCCAACCAACCCTGATGACCCTCAGGCTGGTTACGGCTATATCCCAAACGATACTACGAAAGAAGAGACCTTCTTCTATCATAGTGACCACCTCGGCAGCACCTCTTATATTACCAATGCTAAGGCTAACATTACGCAATTCGATGCCTACCTGCCATATGGAGAGTTGCTGGTGGATGAACATACTTCATCAGAGGATATGCCGTATAAGTTCAATGGTAAGGAATTAGACCAGGAAACTGGACTGTATTATTATGGGGCGAGGTATATGAATCCTGTAACGAGCTTGTGGCATGGGGTGGATCCAGAGAAAGAAAAATCCTTTTTAATAGGAAGCTATACTTTCTGTAATGGTAATCCTATTAGATTGGTGGATCCTGATGGGAAATGGTCTTGGCCTTGGGAGCGAGCATCTCTCATAGAATATCGAGGAGAAGGTGTATTCGGAATAAGGTTGGAGAATTTTAGTACTGCTACTCGGAATAGTTTCGCAAGAGCTAATAATGATCCTAAAAACTGGAAACATGGTGAAATCGGTATAAATACAGAGGTAGGGAAAATTTCTATAAACAATTATGCCCATAAAAATCATTCTGTTGGCCGTAAACTTCCCGGAATAGATTCAAAAGATGGGGCTATTAATATAAAAAGGCCTATAGCACGATCTACAGGTCAAGAAGATAGGCGCTTTCATAAATTTGAGCCTATGCCAATTAGGGATTCTGCAAAAGCTGTTGGAGCTATAGCTATACTGAATATTTCGATTTCTGCAATTGATACATATTTAACATACACCACATTTTGGGATAGCGAAGCTTTAAATAAACAGAAAGCATTATTATTCACATCCATCAATGCAGTCAATTTACATATGGATCTTATCCCAGAGGAATTTAGAAACGATGATAAAATGGGAGCAATAGTTAATTATGTTTTCCAAGGTGAAAATTCAACAGGCGATAAAGAAATTACTAGAATAGGAAAGCAAATTCTACAAAAAATGGAACGATATGATAAAGAGTCTAAAAGATATAAACCAGTTATTGAAGACTAAGAGCATCATATTCCTGCCAATCATTATTGGCATAGTGTGTCTTGTCATTTACACCATTCAGATACTTTACAAGCCGCCTTTATATAAAAAGCTGCAGGGAGAGTATAATATTGATCTGGAGCAATCTTATATTTATAGGCATGTTGATTTTAGACCTCTCGGTAGTAATATAGTTTTCAATAATGCACATGTTGAGTTACCTGCCATCTTATCTGCTCATGATAAAATAAAAGGGACTTATGAAAATATTAAAAGATTGGAAAATAATGCAAAAGGAAAATGGAAAATCATCAGTAAGAAGCCAGACTCGATTTTAATAGAGACTCCTGCAAGTCTTCTAAATGGGAAATATGCCGTTATTCTAAAGAAGAAAGTCATCCCTCCTCAAATCATTTATTATCTTATCATACAAAATGATTCTACTTATCTTTGCAGTTCTAAAGTCCTTAATGCTTCTTTTGATGGAGAATGGGAGTAAAACAATAGAACCATTGACAGAAAAAGGTTTACTTGCTTTTAGAGAATGCATTACTCATATATAGATTTATACAAGTTAGCCAACAAGATTATGTTGTATAATCTTGTTGGCTAACGTATAAGAGAACTTGAAGTGACCTGCACCTACGATGCGGCAGGCAATCTCCTGACCAAGCTCACGGCAGAACTCAAAAAGAGAATTTCGGCTGATGCCCCCATCACTTACACCTACGACTACGAATGGTTAAGCGAAGTACTAATATGGAAAAGCCAAATGAAATCTGGTCAAAGAGTTCTGCATCGAAAGAGCATCACAATTTGACAGAAAAAGATAAAAATAAGCAACGGCAAAGCACTAAAAATTATAATAAAACAAGGAATGAACTTGTTAAGAAACATCCCTTACTAAATAATATTTTTAATGAAGCAAAAAAAGAACATACAAAGTATTAGTAGATATTGTAGACTTCTGTTCCTCAGTATTTGCTGTTTCAGCTGTACAAAAAATCCTAAAGGAAATAGTTTGTTTCCTAATGATGGAATTAAAGAATTTAGGATAGTCCAAACTCAAGATACGCTATTAATCAGTAAAGTTTGCAACAGTAATAATTCTTCCGTCCAAATTTGGAAACTTTACAAAAAGAACGGGAATTTTTACTCTAATCACCTCGGACAAAAAGAATTGATTATGTCGAATACTGTATCAATGGATTCTATGTACAAATATCCAAGTAAATATTGTTTTGAAAGAGTTGTTATAGAACACATAAATGACACTCTAATTTCGACCTCTATCTTTACGAAAGATGTACAAGAGCATTTAGACATAAAAATCGTATATAATCATAATTATGAGATTAAATTTATTCAGCATTGGTTGGTTTTTATAACATATAAACCTTTATAACCAAAAGTTGACAGTTTGAACACCGAGCGGAGAATGTATTGGGATGAGGATAACCGACTGATGGTATTGTCGTATAACGGCAAGACCTGCCGTTATACCTACAATGCCGCAGACGAGCGAATCGTCAAAAGCCACAGTGATCTGGAGGGCGTATATATCAATGGTGCTCCGCAGGGAATCTCCTTCCATGAGACAGAGGATTACACCATTTATTATTTCGCATCCGGATATATCGCTATTTTAATGACTCCATCCTTTCTGTTTTCAAAGATATCGTAGGCTTCTTCGATTTTTGAAAGAGGGAAATGGTGGGTGATGAGAGGAGTGGTGTCTATCCTGCCCTGAGATATCAGATGCAGGATTTCCTCGCAATCACAACCATCTACACCGCCAGTCTTGAAGATGAGATTTTTGCCATACATATCTGGGAGAGGTAAAAGCTGAGGTTTATCGTACATCGCCACAATGGTAACTATCGCATTAGGACGGGCACATTGCCATGCCAACTGGAAAGTATCAGGACCGCCTGCTACCTCCATCACCACATCCGCACCACCGTGCAAACTCTGTTCCTTGACAAAAGCCTCGCAATCCTCTGGTTCTACCACCAAAACCTGCGGATAATGCTCCCTGATAAAAGCTCTTCTGGCTTCAGACTTCTCGCAAACGATGATTTTCTGCGGATTCTTCAACAACGTGCAAAGCAAACAGCACACTCCCGTAGGTCCTGCTCCGATAATCAAAACTGTATCTTCTTCCTTGATTTCAGAAATCCTTGTTGCCCAAAAACCTGTGGCAAGGATATCACCAACAAAGAGTGCCTGCTCATCACTTACATTGTCAGGAATCCTGTTTAAGCCCGTGGTGGCAAAAGGAACCCTTACATATTCGGTCTGCCCGCCATCGATACGACAGCCCAAAGCCCAACCGCCATGAGGAGAAGTACAATTGTTCACATATCCATGTTGGCAGTAGAAGCATTCCCCGCAGTATGTTTCCACATTCACAGTTACTCTATCGCCCGGTTTCACATGAGTTACTTTCTCCCCTACTTCATCTACGACACCCACCATTTCATGTCCCACAGTAATTCCGGGAACGGCACGAGGAACAGAACCATGCTTGATATGCAGATCGCTGGTACAGATACTGCTCATGGTTACTCTCACGATGGCATCGTGTTCATCTATCAGGATAGGTTTCTCCTTTTCGGTGAAGCCAAATACACCTTGTTTAATATAAGTAAATGCTTTCATTATGATGATAAGTTGAAATAAGAAACTTATTTTACATCTTATCTTTTGTAATAATCATAGAGGAATGCATCAAGGAATGCACCACGCATATTGGTCTTGTAGAAATTACCATTCTTGTCCAGAATCAGACAAGCAGGAATACCATTGATGCCATACTCTCCCATCACCATACCACCGAAACCTTCTGGGTTGCGCAACTGGGTCCAGTTCATACCTTCCTTCGCCATTGCCTTCTTCCAGTCTTCATCTCTTTCATCTACGGAAATGCTGATGATATTGAAATCCTTGTACTTCTCATGTACCTCCTTGAGATGAGGAATCTCCTGACGGCATGGATGACACCAGGATGCCCAGAACTCCAACATGGTATATTCGCCCTTCTTGATAAGGGAAGACAACTTCACCTGCTTGCCCTGAGGAGTGAGAAGCGTACCATCGATGAAGCGGTTGCCTACGGCTGTATGCTTCGCCATTTCAGACTGTGCCTGCAGCATTGGATACTGAGGTGAATTGCTCCAATCATTCTTCAACCAACCCATCATCTCATCGATTTCCGCTGAGGTATAAGGAGTTGGAAGGGCTGAAAAACTCTCATTGAGCAAATCGAAAGCTACCAATGAACTGGTATGATCCTGGATAAACTTGCTGGTTTGCTGGCGCATATCGTCCATCAGCTGGATAGCCTCCTTTGCTAAGGCCACTCTCTGTGCCAGAACCTTACAGTTGTTGATACTATCGTTCAGGCTATGCAGTTTATCCTGGATAGGAGTCATCAGGTCGAGATAAGCCTGATAGGTATCCTGTGTCGCAGAACCCTTGATGACAGGTGTAATCATGCTCATGTCCTTCTCAGTAGGGAAACCAGTAAGATCTACATCATAAGTCATTGGCTTGTTTTCGATATAAATACGACTGGCGAAAATCTTCTGATAGTCAGGTTCTGCCACGCCCGGTTCATTCATATCGATGACCATCTGGTATTGTTCAGGCTGATTCACATCCCCCTTGAGCACAAACTCACCGTTCTTGATAGTAGCACTGTCCAGGTTGCTCACCTTATCGATATCATATTTCTGCAGCATAACGGTGCAGCCTTCCACGTTACCCTTCACCGTACCTTTCAGTACAAAATTCTGGGCATTAGCCACCATTGCCAGCATTAAGCCAGCAATGGTCATCATTGAATTTCTCAATTTCATCATGTTCTTTTGATAATGTTCAAATATTATTCTAAAATTAGTTGTTTACATATTCCGGATTCTGCTCCAACAGATTGTTGGCACCCATAGATGCCTTTGGAATTGGGAGCAGGTTTCTTCTGAATGTTGGCAACTCAGCTTTCTCGTCTTCAGTCCAGCCTTCGAAACCGCCCTTACGTTTGTAACGGCAGAGGTCAAACCATTCCTCGAAATTCTCATTGCTGATGTCCACCAACTTATGCTTGAGGATTTCGCCCAGCAGATCGCCGTCGGCAATGGCGTTCACATCGTCCTCCGTATATCCAGCACGTTCGATGACTGTAGTCAAGAGCGTACGAGCCTTAGCATACTGACCCTCACGAGCCTCTGCTTCGGCAGCGATATAATAAACTTCGGCAAGGCGCATGAAGTAATAAGAGTCAGCATAGAACATTTCAGGAGTCAACTTGTTATATTTTCCAATACCGTTCCTGGCATCTCCCTTATAGGCCCATGTATATAGCTTATCGTATGAAGCTACATCTTCATCACCTGGGAAGAATGGGAAATCACTGCCATCACCACCAGGAATAACTACGCCTCCATCGCCACCAGGGATTACTACGCCACCATCGCCACCAGGGATTACTACTCCACCATCGCCAGAAGCACTTCCATCTGAAGAACCATCAGGATCAGGAACAACAACGTCCCCACCATCTCCCGGGTTTGGAATAACAATATCTCCACCTGTTTCATCATCTGGAACTAAATCATCTGCCACCTTCTTGAGCAATGAACCTGGAGAAAACATATACCAGTTTGAGTCCATCAACTCACTTGGATTGGCGGTATAAGGAGCAAAGAGCATCTCCTGAGAATTAAATTGTTCGTCGAAGATCTTGGCATAATCACTTTCCAAACCATAACCTGCTGCTTCAGCCTCACTGATCACTTCCTCTGCCAGTCTTGCAGCTTCAGCATAATTATCCTGAGCCATATACATTTTCGCTTTCAAAGCCTTGGCGAAAACGGAACTCATGTGATAATGATCTGCAGGCTGCTGTTCACAGTGAGCAATGGCATAGTCGAGATCATCAGATATCAACTTGTAAGTTTCAGCCACAGTAGAACGCTTGCGTGGTTGGTTATCTCTTACCAGTTCGTCCTGGAAGATGCAGACACCGTATGGTGAATCCTGCTTCCAATATTCTCCGAAGCACTTCAGGAGAGTAAGGTAAGCCAAGGCACGCTGGCAACGAGCCTCTGCAATCATCTCTGTACGTTTCTCCTCGCTCAGTCCTGGTATATTCTTGTTGATATGTACCAGGAAGGTATTGGCCGTATTAATCACATTGTAGTAGGCGGTATAAGCCGACTCCACATTACTGTTATTGGTTTCGATGTTCTCGGCAGCAAACTCATCCGCCCCCATCACCATCGCCTGAGTCTGGGTATGAGCCATAGACGACATTCCATAGCGCAGGTAAGATACACCCGTGCTGCGCCATGAGGCATAGACACCATTGAGCGCCGTCTGTGCAGTTGAGACATCAGTGATATAATTGTCATCAGTAACCACATGTTCTGGTTCGATGCCGTCGAGGCTACCTATCAGGTCACACGATGTAAGAGTCAGTGCTGTGGCTGAAAGGAGCGTGAGAAATTGAAATCTTATATGTTTCATAATCTACAGTCTTTGTATGAGTTAGAATTGTAATTTCAGACCGATGGAGAAAGAACGGCTCATTGGATAAACGTCCTTATTCTCTGTAGTCTTTAAGAAGGCATTGGTTGCCGACATATCTGGATCCAAACCTGGCCAGTTGGTAATGGTAAACAGGTTGGTGGCTGTGAAGAACACAGATGCTCCGCTGATGTGCAGGCGCTCCAGAAGAGATGGCTCGAAATTATAGGAGAGCGTGATATTTCTCAGTCGGAAATAAGAGTTGGAATATACATAGCGGTCGTTGGTGTATGTATTGCTCATGCTTGATGGCAGCCATACCAGCTGGGCATACTTGGCATCCGTACGGTCCGGTGTCCATGTATTGCCATACATTTCTCTCAGAATACTCTGGCCCAGACTGCCGGCAGCTGATTCCTGCATTGTGCTGTAGTATGCATGACCTCCAAACTGATACTGGAAGAGCATTGACAGGGTGAGGTTCTTATAAGATAAGGTATGCGACCAACCTCCGAACACCTTTGGCTCCGGATTGGCGATAGCCGTACGGTCTGCCTCGGTAATATAGCCGTTGCCATCTGTATCCACAAACATATAGTCGCCTACGTGAGCACCATCCTGATAGAAATCATATCCGTTTGCCTGTGCCTGAGAATTCAGTTCATCAATCTGTTCCTGACTCTGGAAAATACCAGCCACCTTGTAACCCTTCACGGTTCCCATCGCATGACCTTCCATATAGAGATCCTGGTGTATCATGTCGAGTGTAGAACCATTGAGCTTGGTTATCTTATTCTTGTTGGATGAGATACTGAGCATCGTATTGTAGGTGAAATCCTTGGTGCGAACCACATCTCCACCGATAGAGAACTCGAAACCATTATTGGTCAAGTCGAGGATATTGCTGTAGAATGTACCGATACCAAACTCCAAGGCGATAGGAGCTGGAGCCAAGGCGCCATCTGTCTTACGATGATAGATATCAAAGCTACCGTTCAGTCTGCCATTGAAGAACGAGAAGTCAACACCAGCATTGTACTCAGTAGTCATCTCCCACTTGATATTCTTGTTAGGATAAGTAGTGGCTAAGGTAACGGCACTCTGTCCACCATAGATATTGGAGTTGAAATACTGGATGTAAGAGAAGTCGGATACATTGGTAGAACCGGTCTTACCCCAACTCAGACGGAGTTTCAGATCATCCACATCCTGTACTGATGCCATGAAAGGCTCCTGATTGACACGCCATGCCAAAGAGAGTGCAGGGAATGTACCACGCTTGTTGCCAGGACCAAACTTGGATGACTCATCGGAACGGAGACTGAAGTCGAGCAGATAACGTGAAAGATAATCATAGCTCAAACGGCCATAGAGGGAATTGAGTCCACTCTTGGAATAAGTCTCCATAGGCTTGTTGACGATAGTTGCAGAACTGGCATTGTTGAGCACATCGTCATTAGGGAATCCGCTGTAAGCCTGGTCGTGTTCCTTGCTCCAGTATCTGTCAGCACTATAACCAGCCATCACGTCGAAGCGATGGTCGTCAGTAATCTTGAATTTATAGTCAGCACGGAAGTTGATAGACGTATTCGTGTTGCGATAGTTAGCCTCTGCGAGCGTAGATGTTGGTTCCGTCTCATACTGTTCTGGCAAGGAAACCTTCGGAGAGAAATAACTGTTGCTGAAGATGAAACGGGATATGTTGGCATCAGCATGGAGGGTAAGACCTTCGATAGGCTTGATGTCAATATAGGCATTTCCTGAGAACTGGTCGTTCTCATATTGCGTCTTTCTCTGGAGTTTGCCCACCGGACTTGCATCCATATAGCTACTTGCATATTCGCCAAACTTATCTACTCGTTTCAGGTTACCATCAGCATCACGCACTGCCATGTCAGGACGAGTCTTCCATGAGTCGTTGTCATAGCCCAATGCAGGATCGTTGCTGCCGCTCTTGCGAGAAGAGTAGGTATAGTCGAGCACACCACCCACGGTGATATACTTATTGATTTCAGAATCCAAAGAGAGTCTGGCACCATATCTCTCCATACGGTCGTTGATGAGCAGACCTTCCTGGTTCATACCGTTGAAGGAGAATGAATAGTTGGTCCTATTGCTGCCACCTCTGATGGCTACATTATACTGGTGAGTAGGCGCATTCTTGTTGATCACCTCCTTAGCCCAGTTGGTATTCGACGTACCGTAAAGGCTCTCATTGAGTCCATTATATGTATAGACACCCGTCTCGGCATTATATCCTATGTTACCAAATTGGCTCAGATAGTCGGCTACACCATACATATCCACCATCGAACTGCCGTTGTTCATGCCGTTTACCGTATTGCGCAGGATTTCGTCCTGTACATTCTTGTATTCAGCCGTGTTCAGCGGTTCATAATTCTTGATAGGATTGCTGAAAGAGAAGGTGTAGCCGAAGCTTACCTTGGTCTTTTCATTGCGCTTACCATTTTTCGTCTTGACAATGACCACACCGTTGGCACCACGAGAACCGTAGATGGCTGTGGCTGCAGCATCTTTCAGTACATCAATGCTTTCGATGTCGTTAGGAGAAATATTAATGAGCGGATTGATACCGGTATCCTCCATGAAAGTAGGCACACCGTCAATCACGAAAAGAGGCTGGTTGTTGTTGCCCTTACCTGATTTTGGATAAGGAGAAGTGATACCACGGATGTTCAACTTGAGAGTAGAACCCGGTTCACCATTGGCAGTAGTAGCCAATACACCCTTCACGGTACCTTGAAGAAGTCCGTCGATTGTAGGAGTCGTAGCAGCCAATTTGCTGATCTGCTCCTGGTTTACGGTAGAGATGGCACTGGTCACATCCTTGCGACTCTTGCTGCCATAACCAATTACTACGAGGTCGTCGAGAGCCACATGATCCAGTTCAAGCATCATGTTCTGTTCTTTCACACCCATGAATTCGATGAATTTCGTCTTAAAACCGATACTCGAATACACGATTTTAGGATGAGACATGGAAGGGAATTCCAGAATATAATTGCCGTCAGCATCCGTGATGACACCATAGCTGGTGCCTTCAATCTTGACGGTAACTCCTACCAGTGGATTTCCTTCGGAATCAATAACACGGCCTTTCACAAAGGTGTGACCTTTTTCTTGAACTTTTACAATACTCATCTCTTCGCCCAGGCTTGCAGGAGGGGTAGCATGGACTGCTCCCACTGAAGCTGCTGCCATCAGGAGCAACAGGCTTTTTTCCTTCTTCATAATAACTATGTGTTAGTTGAACTTCATGTTGAGGTTGCAAATTTAATAAAAAACATTGATATACCTAACAATTTGCTAAAAAATTAACGAAAAATCTGCATAAATATTTAAATTTCGGGGGAAATAGGCAGGAATAGCAGCTAAAAAGACAAAAAAAGCCGGTTCTTATACACTTTGAAGAACCGGCTTATATTAATTCTCATTTGATTTTCTTCATCGGATGACGCTGAGTTAACGGAACATCTTTAATTTCCATCTGGCTTGGTAACATCCAGGTCTGTGGATGGATACCAGAGGAACTTATTGAAGTCATCAGGCTGGGCTGGATTGAAATCCTGCCAGTCTGGACGGAGATATTTCAGGAATGGCAGATGGAGCTGCTTCATTCCCATCACCACCATCTTGGCCACCTCATAGGCTCCGTATGGATTGAAGTGGGTATTATCCTCTAATGCCTTCGGCTGATTAGGATAAGTGTTGGCTGGATAGTGAACCAGCGATTTCTTACTGTTCTCATAACCCAATGTCTCGAAGAAAGTACGGGTCATATCATGCAGTTCGATGACAGGCACACCCTCTCTTTTTGCCACAGCTCTCATGGCATCAGGATAGTCGCCATGCGTTTCCTGTATTTTGCTGCGGGTATCTTTGTCAAAGAAACGGCGCTGGGTAGGAGTCACAAAGATGATGTTTCCACCCTTCGCGCGTACCTTATCTATATACTGCTTCAGATTGTAGGAGAAATTATACCAGGCTCCACTGCCTGGAGTCTTCTCTTTCTGGTCGTTGTGTCCGAACTCACAAATCACATAGTCGCCCTTCTTCATCATGGCCAATACTTTCTCCAGACGGTTGGAAGCTAAGAAGGATCCGGCTGTCAATCCGCTCTCTGCATGATTGGAAATAGCTACTTCCGGACCAAACCAGCGTGGAATCATCTGTCCCCAACTGGCGTATGGTTCATGAGCCTGATCCACTACGGTTGAGTTACCACAGAGGAAGATGGTTGTGGCAGTCGTGTCACGCTCTATCTTCACCTGTTTTACGGCAGGAGCAGCACCATAGAAGTCAAGAGTCAGCTTGTCATCCCAGTCAGGTGTGCCCTTCTCACGAGGTTTGATACGTACGTTCATCTTATCAGAAATCTTAGGTGAACGCTTGTTGACGATAAACTGGACGGTCTGGAATTTACCCTTCTTGGTAGAGATTTCATCCACCATGAGTCTTCTGGCTTCAGCACGCACCACCGTCTTGGCTGCCTTTTTCTTGGAGCCGAGGACAACCGTCACCTTGTAGTTGCCATCAGGCACTTCCACAGCGTAACTTTTAGGATTTTGCTTACTCAGATCTACGTCGAAAGTCTGGGCTTTCACATTTGCGGACATCGCCAGCATCATCATACCGGCGAGTAGCCATTTCGTTTGTTTCTTCATTATATGTTTTAGTTATTTGTTAATTTGGCTACAAAAGTACAATATCTTTTTCAAAAACATTAGTTTTTCCGTTCATTTTTTGCATATTGTTCAGATATTACTTCGCCATATTGTAGGACTCGTCTTGACGATGCGGGAGAAGACTCGGGAGAAATAGGAAGCAGAAGAGAAGCCGACATGATAAGCTACTTCTTCCAATGTGGCACCGGGATGAGCCAACATATAGGCCTGTGCCTCCTTGATGCGCAAGGTGGTAATCCAGGTACTGAAGTTGACGGCATGTTTCCCGTTGATATATCGGGAAAGATAAACCTTATTGGTGCCCATTTCGGAAGCCAGACTGTTGATGGTCAACTGGGATGAGAGATACTTCTTATCATCCACCCACTGTTGCAATCGTGCTCCGAAGAGATTCTCATAATTCTCCAACTTAGACGTTTCCAGTTCCTGGTTGGAATCGTTTTCTATTTCATCATTCATCACTGACGCTAAATTGAGCGTGCCATAATATGGGCGGTAATTGATGAAAGAGATGACAATATAGAGATTGACACTGACGATATACACCTGGTAGGCATAATTGAAATAGATTCCGAAGAAGAGAGTGAGATAGGCAAAGACACCCAAGAGGCACAGGAAGAAGAGGCTTTTCTTCGTCCAGAACATGAAGCGCTGCATATTATCATCGGAGAAGTAATTATCCAACTGTTCCCTTTTCTTCCTATAGATAAACTGGAAATGGAACATGTATCTTACCACGATGCTACAGAAAAGCAGGGTGGAAACGATATACAGACAATAGGCATAAGGTGCAAAAGGCTCCAAAAGGGTAATCCAGGAAAAGGAAACCGTCAATATCCAACACCCGAAATCCTTCAGCATCCTCTTTTTATTGATATATTGCGAATCCAGCAACGAGGCAAACGAATACGCAAAGCATATACATGTCAGGAAAAACAGGCTGATGTCCATACAGGCAATGATGGAATTGAGCGCCTCCCAATCTTGCGAGGAAAAGATTTCCAACCAAAGATACAGGTTGATGAACATAACAAAAAATGCTGATGCCAAGAAATATTTTGCCTTACGATAAGGGGCATAGTCTGCAGTATCCGGTACACTCAGGAACACCAGGATAATGCCTATCACCAGATAACTTGCATCGACACACTGAATCAGTTCTGCGAAATATTTTTCCAGTAACTCCATAATAAACAGCTTTTATCAAATCAATAAATTATCATCACTTACTTTTAGCACACTTTGATTCACATCGCAATCTGATTGCCATATGAACAGAGAGTATATATTACACGTACATAATCTACTAAAAGTCCTTAGATCTTGAGTATTTTGAAGATCGTCATTAGGTTTTTATCACTTTTTGTTGAATCTATATGATGTTTATAGGCATAGTTTTTCAACTACCCTGTTTGCAAAAGTACAAAAAAATAAGTTATCTCCAAATTATTTAAGCAAAAAAATGTGTTATCCCAGCAGAATTTCTGCCAAAATAACACATTTTTAATATATTTCACTGTTGAATAGTACGCTACATATACTTCTGATTACCAGTTGTCGCTGTCAAATGGATTAGAGGAACCGCCCCAATTAGGATCTGACCCCCAATTAGTGTCAGGACCAAAGATATGACCGTGATCATTACCATCTGGATCATTAACGTTATTTGCGTTATCGACTGTCCAACTTCTGGAGTTGCTTGCCATCAGCATATTCTCCAAGAGAACCATGTGTATTTCCGGTTTAATATATTGAGTTTTCATCATAATCATCCTTTCTTATCTTCAATAAGTTAGTCTTTACTTAACAAACACTTTCTTGCCATTCACGATATAGATACCGGAAGGTAAGCCTGAAACATCGGTACTGCCGCTGCGAACAAGCTGTCCATTGAGATTGAACACACCGAGTTTCGCAAACTTGGAATCGATGCTGCTGTCTTCTGTAGCCATGATTCGCTCTACATCTGTAGTATAGTCAATGCCATCCAGGATAAACTTAGAAGTGGCTGCACCTGAAGTCGGATTTTTATATGGCTTGAACCATACGCTAAAACCACGCAAGCCACGAACATTGTCGCCAGCATAGACCATTTTTCCTTCATGGAAGAAATAGCAATTTTTCAGATTATCTCTACCCTCAATAATCGGCTTGTTCTTATTTACGGTAAAGCTTGTCACAGTATCAGCTATTTCACTTCCGTATGTTCTTGCAAAAGTACCGTATGCAGCTAAAGTTCCATCTGTAACGATTTCGCTATCGCCTGGCTTTTCTGCAACTTTCACTTTATCCAAACTCAACGACCAAGTTTCCTTAATGAGTCCAAAGAGATCATTCTTGTTTTGGTCATTTCTCTTGAGGCTTACATTCGGAATATCAATATGATTCTCTGCGATAGTTACCTTATGCTCACCACCTTCTGTGCCAGCACCCGTCTTATGAAGAATTGCCGTATAGGCAGGTGTTCTCTCATTTGCCAAGTCCTTTGTAGGATAGATAATATAAGGTACGTACGCCTTAAGAACTTCAGCATTATTTCCCATATTTGCAATCTTCACCGTCTCAAACTGGATCTGATTTCGAGTGAGCTTGGTCAGTTCTGCCAATCGAGCATTGGCTCCAAATGCCTGAGTGAACTGGTCTTTATTCAAGCCAACTGGTAGAACGATGGTGTTCCATTTATTGATATTCTTATTGAAAGATTTCTTGTTGAGATGGAGAACCACATCGTCATAAGTCTCTGTACAGTCAAGAAGATAGTTCAGATTATCCTTGTCTTCATCCAATATCAAGTCGCGAGAGGTGTTAGAACCTGCATAGAGAAGACGGAAATCATCAAATACTGTCCATTCACCATCTTCAGCAACATTTTCATTTTCAGCAACAGAACCTACACGAACACCGAAGCAGATGTTACCACCACCTTCTGGAACCTGCACGAGGACACTATTGAAGTACTTATGGCTGCCATAGAATTCCTTACCAGCATAATCCATGTTCTGTTCGCTGATATGCAAATTGGTTTGTTCTGTCTGAGACATGTTTGCCGTCTGCATGACAACGGTTTCGCGGAGGAAACCTTCAACTATTTTTGTATAATCTGTAGGATTTTCACTATCATCCTGCAAAAGAGTGGCAAATAGCTTAGCCTTATTTGTATTAGAATAAGCCTTGCATTCGATAACATAAGAACCGCCATGATCTACGTGTACCACCTGATAGACTGCACCACGGGTATTCTTGATATCTGCGCAATAATATTTACCGAGATGAGTCTGGTAATCATTTATATTATAATATGTGGTTCCATTGAAAATATATGATGTAACACTACCTTTATAGTCGTTTAATCCATGACTCGGGTCTGTTTTATAATGTTTCTCCAAACCAAATCGGAATGATCCGGTAGCTCCCTGCTTATAAACAGCAGTCTTCCATTTTTCAAGCGCACCATTATCACGGTTGAATCCAGGGCACTCTAATTTGAATGACAAATCTAATGAACTCTTAAAGCCGATAGAATTCTTTTGCAAATTATAAAGCTGCTCATAGGAGAAGATACGCCACTTAGAGCCCTCATCACTATAATAGTCTTTATCATTCATTAAGAAAGCACCACAATTTTTATCCACATCACCCTGAGAAGCGGCTGCAGAGAGGTAGTATTTATCATAGTTATCACCTGTATATCCCGATGTACTACGGCGATAAGTGTATATTCTGAAGGTATTATGTTCATCTCCAGAAATAGGTTCAATCGTCCAACCACGCTGAATAATCAAAGTTTTATCATCTTTAGATGGATAGATATCGCGATCTACAAAGACGCCAATACTTGTAGAGGCATAACCTTCTGCCCAGAAGTATTCCAACGAACAGCCTTCCTGATTTCCTGATGCTGCACCTTGCTTATCTATATCCTGCTGGAAATGAATCCAATTGTCTTTATCTTGATAAACAGAAAGAGGCATTCCATATTCCTGAAGAGACACATGGGTTCCCCAATAGCCTCCTACATTGAGCAGCAGACCGGTCTTTACATTATACAAGAAAAAGATTTGTTTCTTATCCGTTGGAAATTCACCATGCGTACCGTTCTTTGCATTATTCGCCATCTCTCTTGCAGAAATACCAACAAGATTTTCCAAACCATCAAAAGCAGAACCATTACTTTCTTGTGCCTTGGTTCCCTTGACTGCTCCGAAAAGCAAGAATATAGCCAAGAAAACGGCAAAGATGGAGCGATGCTTAAAAGCATTAAATGATAGTAAAAACATTTTTATCTTTCAAAATTTAAAATTCAAAAAATAAGTAATTATCATATAGGCAACAAAATGTGATAGGACATCAAGTTACTGTTTGGTTAAATCATAACTGGGTGCAAAAGTATGAAAATCCCCATTCACGAAATTGTAAAATAATAAAAAATGTGTGTGTTTATGGAAATTTACAACTGATGATACTACACTGAAAAATACTGAATCACCAACCATACGGATGGTCGTTTTTTCCTTCAAAACGTTCAAAAACAACCATCAATCGTTCAAATAACATGTAAAAACAGAAAATAAATATGTAAAATCGTATATTTTTAAGCTTGTTGTACCTAAAAATATACGATTTCGCTTTTTCTCAATCAGGAATCAATCCAAAGAAAAATTTATGATCCTCAAAAGAAAGAACCGAAGAATGGCAAAGAAAGTCCTGATCATTGGCCCAAAAACATGGATTATTCTTTAAAGAGGTCTAAGTATTTCCAAAGGAAACTTTGATTGCATTCGCAATATTTCTTTTGGCGATTTCAGGATTCATAGCTTCCTCTAAATCCATATTCTGAGGAGATACGGCAAGAACCTGATCAAAGCCTGCGTCAAGAAGCGCCTGCTTTTCGCTGACTCCTCCAGATACTAACCAGATTTGCTGGTCTGTCGTGGCTTTATTTTTCAAGACATGTTCCAAAATCCGCTGCGGCAACTTTCCCATCAAGGTCTGTCTGTCGCTATGTCCTTCACCCGTTATCACGAGATCAGCATCCCGAATCATCTCATCAAAGCCGATTTCTCGCAACAGAAGTTCGGCTCCAGCAGAAACCTCTGCACCAAAATATTGCAGGAAAGCATAGCCCAAACCACCGGCTGCACCAGCACCAGGCACCTCACTCCTATCATAACCGAAATGCTTGGCACTCACCTCAGCAAACTTCCCTGCCCGAGCATCCAGCATTTCCACCATCTTCGGATTAGCACCCTTCTGAGGGGCAAAGACATGAGCCGCCCCGTTTTCACCACAAAGCGGATTGGTAACATCCGAAGCCAGCATGAAAGTACATTCCTGGCGGATTTTCTTCCAGTCGTCGCCCATTGCCTTGAGCATTCCGATGCCGCAATCGGATGTGGCACTTCCGCCCAATCCCACGATAAAATGGCGTACGCCCCGGCGATAAGCATTCATTATCATCTCGCCCACGCCCCAGGAAGTAGCCTTCAGAGGATTGCGCTGCTCGGGTTCTATCAAAGCCAGTCCGGCAGTCTGCGCAATCTCAATAATTGCCGTATCATTCACGATTCCATACTCAGCCTCTATCCATCTCATCAGCGCATCATGGGCATGAATGCTCACTCGCTCTCCTTTCATCGCCGAGAGAAAGGCATCGAGCATTCCCTCTCCTCCATCACTCATTTCGAGACAAATGATTTCGGGGGAAGCAGCATCAGAATCCACATTCTCTATTCCAGAAGAAGCATCTTCCGCATTCCATACCTTTAATCCCGAAGCAATCGCCTCATTCACCTCTCTGCTCGAAAGGCAACCCTTATAAGAGTCGCAAGCAATTATTATTTTTTTCATGCTTAATCATCAATTATCAAACAACCCCAATTCTCCTTTTAACCTCATCACTTCCTTGTCAAAATCCGACAAGAACTCACGGTCTTGAATCACCCTGAACTTATCATATTCCTCATAAGCTTTCAACCGAGCTTCAAGAGCCGAAACCTTTCCCTTATCTATCAAAATTGGATAAGATGATAATTCAAGAAAACCATCCAAGAACTTGACCCATTGTTCCATAGTCGTTGGAATATGGCGTTTGGCACGATTGGCAGCTAAGTCGATATAAGCAGAAACAATACCATTCAATTCCTTCATCTGTTCTATATGCAAATAATTCTTTGCTATTGTCACATCCGATTTCAACACCTTACCATCGGGAGCTTGAGCCCAAGAAGTTAATCCCATGTGTTTCTTGGTTGCATCAGCAGAAGAATAAACGATTTCTGCTGCCGTCTTACCCGTTATTGCCCAATGCAACTTATTCTGTACCTTGGCATAAAACTCCTGCGTTGTAGTAGCATTCTTCTGATAATCGCAAGCCGTGGCATAAATATCTGTTATTTTTTGATAAGCCATACGCTCGGATGCTCGAATCTCCTGAATACGTTCCAGCAACTGGTCAAACTTCACCTGAACCTGCTTTCCACCTTGCTTAAAACGCTCATCATCTAACACGTAACCGTTTCGGATAAATTCGCTCAAGGTATTGGTTGCCCATTGTCGAAAACGAGTTGCCTTGTAACTGTTCACACGATAGCCCACCGCAATAATCATATCCAGATTATATACATTCATTTCGTATTTCTTCCCATCAGCCGCAGTTATCCAAGATTTTTGGATAACTGAATATTTATTGAGTTCTCCGCTGTTCAAGATTTCATTGATGTGATAGCTCACTGTTCGCACATCTACTTGAAAGATTTCTGCAATTCTCTTCTGTGTCGTCCAAACCGTATCTCCATCAAAGACTAATTCCACTCTCAGTTTTCCTTCCGAATCAGAGAAGAACACAATATCCGTATTGGTATAAGTATCAGCATTTTGTAATGAAGAAGAAGATAAATTCTGCTTACCAGAAAAATACTCTAATGCAGGCAATGCATTCTCTTTCTTGGAACTGAGCGACATAGAAATAAGAAGGCAAGCATAACGGGAAAGATGGTAGGACTTCAGCTTTCTCTTTGCCTCACTACCAATAGTAACCATTTCGTTGACTTCAACGAAATGGTCTTCTACACTCTTATTGTTTTGTACACATAAGACCTTAGCCTTATCTATGATTTTGCTAAAATTACGATAATCTGCATAACCAATAACAGACGCCAATTCCCTAGCCGACCAATATTCTTGTCCAGCCTTATCCATCTGTCTGATACTATCAAATATCTTATTCATATCCTATTTATTTTATCATTCCCTAAAGCATCACCTATGAGGAATGACGCTTTCCCGCCCGCAAAATTAGCCATTATTCCTGAAATCACAAACCTTTTTGGGAAAAACTTTCAAAAGCAGATGCTTCTGATAAGAGCTGATAGAAAAAAGAGGTTAAAACATTTGGCTATTAAAAAGATTCCTCGTATTTTTGCAGTAGATTTTTCAAAGGTTTTCTAAAGGTTAAAGGCTTATGTGCAAATATGAAGAAATAGAAGGTTGGCGACTCTCGAATGGCAAGACGATTCGGGAAACCAACAATGCCGTACACGATGAGGTGGAACGAATCTACCTGGAAGCGTGGGCGAAAGGTATTTCTGTGCCGTATTTTGAGGGGAAAAAAGTTTTTCTAGCTAATCCTGACGGAAGTGATGATGAAGTGACTTTTGATGTAAAGACTAGAAAATATACTGTTATCCAGCAAGTAGCTGCTCCGGGAAGAGGGAAAATGAGCTACTTGCTCCATTAATTATTTATGTGTTGCCATTCACATCGAGAAATCAGGCAAGCATCAGATAACAGATCACCCAGCCGAGTGGTTCGACAAATACTTCAAAGAAGCATTCGATGCGCTTGTTGATGGATAGGAAGAATACACAGAATTATCATAACTTCCAAACTTTTAGGGGATTTTCTAAAGCCCACCTCCCATTTTGTCAGTAAAGTTTAAAATATTTATACTTTGCTGACAAAAATGGCACGCATCAGCCGCTGGCACGCAAGTTGCTCAACATGAGAGTGAAAGCTGAAGCTAAAAGATGAAGAAGTTCGAAAGAACGACGGAGTCTTGAGGGAAAGGCAATCGAAAAGAAAAGATAAAAATAACATTATCAATAATAATAACAAACAGAAATCCCGACGGAGCCGCAAGGAACCGAGAGGATGAGTAAAATAAAAATTGGAGGTTTTAATTATGTTGTTAGCACGTAGAAATAATAATTCAGATTGGTTGAGTAACATCTTTGATGATGTATTCTTTGATACTGACGCAACACCACGTATGAATGCTACAGCTCCTGCCACTAATATCAAGGAGACAGATAAAGATTACATCATGGAGGTTGCAGCTCCTGGCTTGAAGAAGGAGTGGGTTCGTGTAAACATCGACAATGATGGCAATCTGAACATCGCCATCGAGAACAAGATGGAGCACAAGAATGAAGATAAGCACGAGCACTATCTGCGCCGTGAGTTCTCTTACAGCAACTACCAGCAGGCCTACACACTCCCTGAGGATGCCGACCGTGAGAAGATTTCAGCAAAGGTAGCTGATGGTGTTCTTGAGGTTCAGATTCCAAAGCTTACTCCTAAGGAGGAGACAAAGGCTACCAAGAATATTGAAGTCAAATAACAATTTCGCATAAATGATTGAGGGCAGATTCCAAAGCAATTTGAAACCTGCCTTTTTTGTGTCCTTACCAGAATCATCGCATTTTTCATCTACCCTATTATAATGATTTTCATCTATCCATCGGGTTATTTCTTCCATAAATATTGCGGTGGTCATAATTAATTTGTAATTTTGCAGGCTGGAGAGCAGCTATCAAAGCTTCTGCTTATCCGTAACGGACAAGATATGGGCTATCATTTTCTGTTGCCCATACGCCACATAATGTATATTTATAAACAGGCAAGTAGATATTTATTCACTTGCTTCAGATTAAAGATTAAGATTATGGCAAAGCAAAGACAGCGTCTGGTAGAAGTGCCGTTCAACAAGACGGATTGCGGCGTAGATTTCTACATCAACACAGCTTATGGCAGCGAGTGCCTTTGGGTGCTTACGGAGCATGAAGTGTTCAAGACCGACTTCTTCGAAATATTTTTCATCAAGAAAGCTAATGGCTACGTGCTGATAGACTACAGGAAGATAAACCTGAAAGACGGCATGGTGCTCATTGTGAAGCCACACCAGCAGCAGGAATGGCACATTGATGAGGCGGCTCTCGACTACGAGTTTTTGATATTCCGTGAAGATTTTATGCGAACCTTCATTGCCGACAAATTCTTTGTCTATCGACTGCAATACTGCCAGCAGACCGAAACACCGCCCTATTTGATGTGTTCAGAAAATAAATGCGAAGAATATCAGCGGCTGCTCAAGAAAATACGGGCAGAGCTTCGGCAGCCTCAATCCGACAGCTACAACATCATCGTCAGCGTACTCTACTATCTGCTGGCAATCATGAATCGCCATTACACCCTTGAACATCAATTGCCTCTGGCTGCTCCTAAGAATTATTATGCCTTTCAGTTTGTGGAATTGATGGAAACCCACATCCGGAAGTTGCAGCGTGTGCAAGACTACGCCTCGCTGCTCAAGATTAGCCGCATCACCCTGAACCATAGCGTGATGGCGCAGTATGGAGTATCGGCTACCTATCTGCTGAAACAGCGACTGCTGGCAGAAATCAAAAACGAGCTTCTGTTCACCAGCAAGTCTATAAGTGAGATAGCCTACGCTTTCAGTTTCTCCGAACCACCCCACCTGATGCGTTTTTTCAAGCAGCAGACGGGCAAGACATGCAGAAAATTCCAAGAGGACTATAAAAATGGTGTGTATGAATGAGAATGATTTATCATTTTGGTAGTTTTTAGCGGTTTTCTGGTATCTGATAAATCAGCATTTTCTCATACTTTTGCAGTCGAAATAATGAAGGTAAATATTTAATGAAAATAAAAATCACATAAGTATGAAGAAAATGATTTTGATGCAGACTTCAATGTCTGCTTTTACTCAGTTGAATGCAAAGAACTACATCCGCCTCATTCGCAACGCTACGTTGAAGATGGAATATGCAGGTAAGCAAATTCTTGTTGATCCATTGCTTGGTGCCAAAGGCTCTTCCGTGTCGGCTCTTGGCGTAAATCCAAATCCCCGAGTAAACTTGACGATGCCCGTGGAAGAAGTGCTTGATGGACTGGATTTCACACTCTTGACTCACAACCATCCTGACCATTATGATGAAACTGCAGTCAAGCTGATTCGCAAGGATATGCCGTGGTTCGTACAGACTGAAGATGTAGAGCAGGTAAAGGAGAAAGACGGCTTCTTTCATGCCGTGGGCGTTGCAGACAGCATTGAGCATGAAGGAATCACCATTATCCGCGTCAGAGGCAATCACGGACGTGGACAACTTGGTGCGCAAATGGGACCAAGTTCTGGTTACATTCTCAAAGCCAAGAAACAGCCAACCATTTACATTATGGGCGATTGCATTTGGGATGAGAAGACCCAGATAGCTGTATCTACCTATAAGCCAGATTATATAGTAATCAATACTGGTGGAAACATTTTCCTTCCACAATCAAAGACAGATGGAGATATCACGATGAATGAAATGGAAGCTATGCAAATGCTGAAGGACTGCGATCCTCAGATTCGTTTTATTGCGGTTCATATGGATGCCATAGATCATGGACAGACAACAAGGGCTATTCTCCGTAATCAGGCTGAATACGAAAAGGTGGATAAAAAACGCCTGATGATACCAGAAGACGGACAAGTATTGAAACTATGACACAGATAGAAATACTGAAAAAGAATATTCAGGAGGCAGAAGCCATCATC
>ERZ791902.656-NODE-656-length-22669-cov-12.558238_pt1 | contig 22669 bp, 22 predicted proteins | sample MGYA00510149_ERZ791902 | MGnify/ENA primary metagenome ERZ791902 (study PRJEB30046, sample SAMN00792060) | human gut metagenome | study: EMG produced TPA metagenomics assembly of the A metagenome-wide association study of gut microbiota in type 2...
CGTGGCTCATCATCACAGGAACGTGACTGAAGAATGCGTGTTCAATTTTCAAGGGTCGGATGCCAGATGCTGTCTGGCTTGCTTATAGTATAGCGGCTCAAATTGTGAAATGCGTGGGCCTCGTAGGCCTACCTTATAGGCTTATTAGGCCTATTTCTGGAAGAAAATTCCAAACCCTGAAATTACAGCAGTTGCTTTATGGAAGAAAGAATGCTGATGGCAGTGTCGATTTCCTCTTTGGCAAAATCATTAGAAGGGCCAATACCGGTTAAAAGAAAGTCTGTGCTGGTGTGCAACTCATTTGAAAGATCAATAAGAAGTTCTAAGGAGCAAGCAACTTTGCCACGCTCAATTCGGCTAATATGACCTTTATTTACATTTACTCGATATGCAAGCTCATCTTGGGTAAGATTGCGAACTTTCCGAAGATTGCTGACACGCTGACCAAATTCTTTCATACTGAACATAATGAAGGTCCTTTCCGCCGGATGCGGAGGTTGAGGACACTTCACTGTAGAGCGATTTACGGGCTTTTCTCAGCGAAAAAAAGACGCATTAAAAGAAAAGGTTACCGATACCTTTCCATCCGAAAATGGAAAGCAGTATAAGTATCCTCGGCCTTTAATGCATCTCAGGCTTTCGATATGTTTTTATTCGGACGAATCGAAAGCCTTGGAAACTTGCCAAAAAAGAAAAACCTCGTGTGGTAGCTTACAGGGCAGCGATTCGTGCCGTATAAGCATATCACACGAGGGTCTTACGAAAGTCTTATGAACATCTCACAAAAGTCATATAGGACTATTTTTATCCCATTTAGGGAACCTCCTAGAAAATTTCATGTCACATGAACGTCTCTTGAACATCTCATGAAGGTCTTATGGGAATTATTCGCAGCTACTGCCTAATGAAGTACGCAATTCTTTATATTCCTCGGTGGTGAGGTGCTGCTTAGCTAATCGATACTCGTTTGAGGCCAATTCATCCATCCCTTGAACGTTAAGGGAGTGAATCAGCCAATAGTATCCTCTGGAGTTTTCGGGAACAATTGCCAGCGATTTTGTGGCATATTGATTCAGCAGATCATAAGAATGCAGCGTATCCAGTTGTTTCAAAAGCTCGTTCACTGCACCGACATAAGCAATATGGTACTTTACTGCAAACTGAATAAGCCAATGTTCCCCATCGGCAGAAGGAAGGATTTTTCCACCGTAGAGGTCGATGGCACTTTTTAACAGTTCTACCCGGTTGATAACGGAAGATGCTTTCGAGGCTAACTGAATAAGATCGTCAAATTGCTGATAGTCTGTCATGATATGAAGATCCGGGTTAAATTGATAACCGGAAGCTGTAGATACAATAAGTTCTTTTTCTGAAATAAGACCAAATGTTTGCCGGAGGCGATAAATCAGATTTCTCATATTCTTAGCAGGATTCGTTGAATCATCAGGCCAAAGAGCTTGCGCAATTTCCAGCGATGAGTGAGCTTTCTTACCTGAAATCAAAAGATAGGTTAGCAAGCGGCTGATTTTTGGGGATTTCAGATCGGCTTCTCGCAGGATGCCGTGGGAGGTGTAAATCTTCAGTTCGCCAAAGAGACTGACAAAAACATCATGGCTGCTCTCGATGTTTTCTGGAGCGAAAGCCATGTTCAGACCGTCATTCATCTTTTTGTCTTTGTAAGCAACGAGAAGAACATATGCCAACAGCCGCAGAATACTCGTTTCAGAAATGTACCGCTTGGGATTGCGTACCGCAAGTAGAGCGACAGGGCGTGGCTCCAGAGAAGCACCAAGGACAGATCGGATTCCCAGACGCTGATAGAGATTATACTCCGCAGGATAGGTGTTTTTTACTTCTTCTGCATCAGGAACGATCATCGTTTTTCCGCAACGCACGGCCTGTACCCATCGGTCAAGAAATTCAGCAGATTCAAATTCCTCCGTCAAGATGGTCGTTTTATCTTCATAACTATCGTTATACCACCAGAATGGCGTCCAGATTTTCAAATCCAAATCAACTTGGATCAGACCACACCAATCGGCATCATAAAATTTGCATGCGGCTTTCAGAAGTTGCTGGGCTACTTCTTCTGGCAAATGAGGCTCATGGCAGAGCGGTGCTTCCAAGGCTTTTATAGCGCGTTCAATGTCGAGAGCACGTTGAATATTTTCAAAACCGGATTCTACATACTCTTGTATAGACTGAAACATAATAAATCCTCCAGTACAAAAAACACCGTGAAAAGTGAAATCTGTTCTGTGCGATAAAACCAAACAAATATCGTTGCAGGATGTTATGCAATTAAAAGAAGGAAACTACTTGTTAACAGCTTGGTTTATAAACATAAAAAATGCCATAAAAATGATTCGCACCTATAGTGAATGGGGTTAAATATTTTTGATGATCTCCACACACTTTTCAATGCCGATGACCCCGCTATCCAGTGCAATATGATAGTTGGCGGCATCGCCCCACTTCATATCCGTGTAGAAACGGTAATAAGCAGCGCGGCGCTTGTCCTTCTCCTTCAGCCGGGCTTCGGGAGATTTCTCCCGCTCCCCGTAGACCCGCACGATGCGGTCTGCCCGGAATTTCATGTCGGCGTGGACAAAGACTTTCAGGCAGTCGGTGCGGTCCTGCAAGATGAAGTCGGCGCAGCGTCCCACGATGACGCAGGGCTCTTTTTCCGCAAGCTCCCGGATGATCCGGTATTGCAGCTTCCAGATCAGGTCCTCGTTGGTGGGGCCAAAGCTGCGGTCGGCGAAGGCAGAGGCGAGAAAGCTGCCGGGGGTGTACTCTCCGGCTTCCTTGATGTAGTTTTCGTCAAAGCCGCTTTCAGCAGCCAGCTTCTGGATCAGTTCGGCGTCGTAGCACCGGATGCCCAGATGCTCTGCCACCAGCTTGCCGATGGTCCTGCCGCCGCTGCCAAATTCGCGGCTGATGGTGATGATACGTTTTTCCATTAGACTTCTCCTTTCGTGCTCAGTTCACGGTAGGTCTTGAGGATGAGATAGCCAGCGATCAAGAAGGTGAGGATATCCGACAGGGGCATGGAGTACAGCACGCCGTCCAGCCCAAAGAACCGAGGCAGCAGCAGGGCAAAGCCCACGCCGAACACTACCTCACGCACCATGGACAGGGCGGTGGATTCTGCCGCCTTGCCCATGGCCTGCAAAAAGATGAAGCAGGCTTTATTGACACAGGCCAGAATGATCATGCACAGGTAGATGCGGAAGGATTTTACAGCAAAATCGGTGTAGTAAACGCTCTCGTTGGCGGCACCGAACAGGGCGATGAGCTGCCGGGGGAGCAGCTCCACCAGCACCAGCGCAACCGCACCCACCGTGGCTTCTGCCAGCAGCAGTTTCGTGAACAGTTCCTTGACACGGGCGGGCTTTTTTGCGCCCATGTTGAAGCCCACCACGGGAATGCAGCCGGCCGCCATGCCCACCACGATGGAGATGACGATCTGGAAGAACTTCATCACGATGCCAACCACCGCCATGGGGATCTGGGCGTACTGCTCCTGCCCGAACACGGCGTCCAGTGCGCCGTATTTGCGGATCATGTTGTTGATGGCGACCATTGCCGCCACAAGGCTGATCTGGGACAGAAAGCTGGTAATGCCAAGGGTCAGGGTGCGGCCGCAGATGGAGCCTTTCAGCCGGTAGTCGCCCTTTGCAGGGCGAATGATCTTCATGTGGAGCAGATACCACACCGCCAGCGCTGCCGTGACCAGCTGACCGATGACGGTAGCCACCGCTGCACCCATCATGCCCCAACGGAAGCCGAAAATGAAAATGGGGTCCAGAATGATGTTCAACACTGCACCTGCAAGGGTGGACACCATGGCAAACCGGGGATTGCCGTCCGCACGAATGATGGGATTCATAGCCTGCCCGAACATATAAAAGGGCACACCCAGCGTGATGTAAAAGAAATATTCCTGCGAGTGACGGTAGGTCTCGGCGTTGACCGTTCCGCCGAACATGGCAAGAATGGCGTCTGCAAAAATCAGATAGAGCGCCGCCAGCACAATGCTGCTGACCAGACACATCACCACCGCATTGCCGACGCTCCGCTTTGCCTTGGGGACTTCGTTCTGCCCAAGGCTGATGCTGACGAAAGCGCAGCAGCCGTCACCGATCATCACGGCAATGGCCAGCGCAACCACCGTCAGGGGGAATACGACCGTGTTGGCGGCGTTGCCGTAGGAGCCAAGATAGCTGGCGTTTGCAATGAAGATCTGGTCTACAATGTTGTACAGCGCACCCACCAGCAGCGAAATAATGCACGGGATCGCATACTTCTGCATCAGCTTGCCGATGCGCTCCGTGCCAAGGAATTGATTGGAACTTTCCATGGGATTCACCTTACCTTTCCATTTTGGGGCAAACAAAAACAACGAGTAGCACTCATGCAACCGGTTTTACGCATGAGTGCTACTCGTTGTACGAAATTATTATAACCTGCCTGTCTGGAATTTGCAAAGGCAGTTTTGCACAAGAATTGTACTGGGCATTCTGCGCAGATTGCACGAGGCAAACTTTGTGGAAGATGTCCTTTGAAGCCCGCTGCCCGGCCGTGGTACAATAAAGTGAAGAGTAAAACCACGCTGGAAAGTCTGTTTTTTGCAGTCTTTCCATACAAGGGAAAGAGGCAATACCATGTCACGGTTTCAAGCGGGAGCGCTGGTGATCTACGGAAATCTGGGAGTGCACGAGGTGGAAGACGTCGGGCTGCGGCGGTTTGGCGATGAGCCTGCCAGAGAGTACTACACCCTCCGCCTGTATTTTTCGGATTCCCACGACCGCAGCTATATTCCGACTGCGAAAGAAGATGCCCTGCGCCCGGTGACCCCGGCACAGCAGGCGGAAGCCGACCTTGCACGCATCAAAGCGGAGAAGCTGCCCATCCCGGCGGGGGTACAGACAGCGCTGGCAGAACACTATCAGGCGCTGCTCCACACCAATGATTTTTACCAGTACCTGACCCTGTTCAAGGAGCTGGGGCAAAAGCAGACCCAGCAGCAAAGCCGCGGCCGAAAGATCAACGCTATGGATGCCTACTTCTACCAGATGGTAGAGCGTGTCCTGCGGGAGGAGTTGGCGGTGTCCTTTGGGGAATCGCAGCAGGAAGCCGGCAGACGGCTTCTGGAAGTTTTGCGCTAAAGCTGCATGGTGATTTTTACCAACAAATGCAAAGGCTTTTTTTGTGTAGAATCGCCTTTGCATTTATTTTTTTCGTTTCTTATAATAAAAACAGGACGCTGCAATGCCATAATTTGCGGCTATAAAACTTCTTTTGGATTGGAGAGAAGAATATGAAACGTGTAAAATCTGCCTGCATCTGCCAGACCCTGCACTTTACGCTGAAGGATGGTCTGGATCACCTCTATGCCGTCAAACAGGTCAAGGAAGAGGTCGAGACCTACAAGAAAAACATGGACCGCAACCACACAAAGTATAAAATCGTGGAGCAGACCGAGCAGCCGGATGGCTCCATCATCGTAAAGATCATCAAGCAGTACAACGCTGCACCTGTGGGCGATTATCTCAACTGATTTTCTTCATAAAAAAGGCCGCTTCCGTTCATAATACGGAGGCGGTCTGTTGCGTCCGGCAGATTTACCACTGATTAAAGTGCACCCGGTCGGCCTCGTAGCGGCTCGCACGCGGGGTGGTAAGGTCCGCTTCCGGGTAGCCGAGGGCGATGATGGAGTGGGGCACGATGGTCTCTGGCAGAGCGAAGAGCTTTTTCTGCGCTTCTACCCGGTCCATCTGTGGCCAAGTGCCCAGCCAGACTGCACCAAGTCCCAACTCCTGTGCGGCAAGGCAGATGTTCTGGGCGGCAATGGCACCGTCAATGACCCAGTAATCCTTTGCAAAGCGGAATGCACGGTCAAGGTCGCCGCAGACGAGGATGCCCGCAGCAGCCTTCCGCAGCGGCTCTGCAGGACGGCCGTTGGCATCTGCCATCTGCGCCAGCTTTTCCGGGTCGGTCACCACCACGAAAGACCAGTCCTGCGCATTGACGCAGCTGGGCCCGCTCATGGCGGCTTCCAGCAGATGATGCAGCTTTTCGCCTTCGATGGGCTGTTCCGTAAATTCCCGGCAGCTACGCCGGGTCAAAATGGCTTCCAGAGTGTTCATCGTTATCCTTTCTGTCAGTCAGCCAGAGAAATATCGTTTTCCCTTGCATAGAAGCGGGAAAATGTACACAGTTCTTCAATGACCGGCACCAGCCGTTTGTATTGGGGCGAAAGAGCATACTCCACATGGAGCAGTGCATCATCATGTACCGTCCGCGTCAGCAGACCACTGGTTTCCAATTCTCGCAGCTGGGTCGTCAGAACCTTTTGTGTGATATCGGGGATCGCACGGCAAAGCTGCATATAGCGGTTATCTCCATGCAACACATGCCAGAGGATCCGCAGTTTCCACTTTCCGCCGATTAAATCGTGTGTCAGAACCAGTGCGCATTGATATTCCTTTTTAGGGGTTGCCATAGCGTTCCTCCTGAATGTCAGTTTTTCTTATTGCAGTATAGCACAAGAATCAGGATGAATTCAAATCATTTTATCATCGCATGTTTTGTAATTCAATTACGTACTTTTTGGTGCGTATGCAATTCCAAGCAGTTTTGTAGGAATACACAAAAGAGCTTGGTTTGTCTATCAAAACCTTCGTGTGAGTTTGCCACTTGAAACCCATCGATGCCTTATGATATAATCCCTCCAGCAGAACGCGCTGTGTGTGAACACGTAAGACCAGTTTCTTCACACGCAGGCGTTCTTTTTTTATTTTTGAAAGTTAGCTTATGCTAATCTTGAGGAGGGCTTTTCATTCGTAATCATCGTTCCACTGTTTTTCTCGGCGTTCTGCTGATGATTCTTTCGGTTTGTTCTTTGTTTGTCGGGGTGCTGGACATCCGGCCTTCTGACCTGTTTACAGGCAGTGCAGAAACATGGGAGATTTTTCTGATCTCCCGCCTGCCGCGTCTGCTTGCCATTCTTTGCACCGGCATTGGCATGAGCGTGGCGGGACTTATCATGCAGCAGCTCTGCATGAACAAGTTTGTTTCGCCCACCACAGGCGCAACGATCTCTTCTGCGCAGTTTGGCATTCTGCTGGCACTGCTGTTTGCACCGGGTTCTACCCTGTGGGGGCGTGCAGCCTTTTCCTTCGTTTGTGCCGTTCTCGGTACATGGGTCTTTGTCTGGTTCATCCAGCGTATCCAGTTCAAGGATGTTGTCATGGTCCCGCTGGTCGGCATTATGTTCTCCAACATCATAATGGGCGTTACCAATTATCTTGCCTACAAATATGAAATGACACAGGCTCTTTCCAGCTGGCTGGTCGGTCATTTCTCCACCGTCATTCGTGGGCGGTATGAGCTTGTCTGGCTGACGGTGCCGCTGGTGGTTCTGGCATTTGTATTTGCCAACCACTTCAATATCGTGGGCATGGGAAAAGACTTTTCTCAGAACCTCGGCGTTCCGTATGATCTGGTGCTGTTCATGGGTCTGACCATCGCTGCCATGATCACGGCATCTGTTGTGGTGGTGGTCGGCTCGATCTCCTACATCGGTCTCATTGTGCCCAATGTCGTAGCAATGTTCAAGGGGGACCAAATTCGAGGAACGCTGGTGGATACCGCTCTGTTTGGCGCAGTGTTCGTGCTGGTCTGCGATATGATCGGGCGCATTGTGATCTATCCCTACGAACTGCCCATTGAGCTGATCGTTGGCATCATCGGCAGTATCCTGTTTGTTGGTCTGCTGCTGTATCGGCTTCGGCATGGGCGCAAGGCGGTCCGGCTGGGCAAAGCCGCTAAGAAAACCGGAGGTGCAGCATGAAAATACACAAAAATCATCTGCGCCTGCTGATCCTTCTGCTTCTTGTTCTGCTGGCCTGCGCGGGCTATATGACGGTCGGTGTCCGCTTTGAAAACCCCAAATTATTTGCCTACGCCATGCGCATCCGCACACCCAAGCTGATCGCCATGCTCATCACAGCCTTTGCCATCGGAAGCGCATCCATCGTGTTCCAGTCCATTATCAACAACACCATCGTTACGCCCTGCCTGCTGGGGATGGATCAGCTTTATTCGCTGATCCACACGGCGGTGTTCTTTGTGGCAGGTTCGGGCAGCTTTCTGGCAGTCAACGCCAACGCTGCCTTTGCGGTAGACCTCGCCATCATGGGTGCTGTCGCCACCGTGATCTACAGCGATCTGTTCCGGAAAACGAACCACAATGTTCTGTACGTCCTGCTCATCGGTACAGTGCTGACCTCGTTCTTTTCCAGCATCCAGACGACCTTGACCCGTGTGATGGACCCCAACGAATACGATACGCTGCTGACCGATCTGGTCGCCAGCTTTTCCAATGTCAATTCGGCGATTCTGGTGCTGTCCGTTGCGGTTCTGGCGCTGGTTGCCTTTGCCTTCCAGAAAGAGCTTGCGCTGCTGGACGTTCTGACACTGGGCAAAGATCAGGCCATCAATCTGGGTGTGGACTATGACCGATGCATCCGCCGGCTGCTGCTGGGGGTCACACTGTACATTGCAACAGCCACCGCTATGGTCGGGCCGCTGGCATTTCTTGGCCTTATCATTGCCAACCTTTCCCGGCAATTTCTGCGCACCTACCGGCACAGCCAGCTCATCACCGGTTCTGTTTTGTTCGGTATGGCCGTTCTAATCGGCGGACAGCTTCTGGTGGAACGGGTGTTCGTTTACTCGGTTCCGGTCAGTGTGTTCATCACCGTGGGCGGCGGCGTGTATTTCCTGTATTTACTGCTCACCCAGAGAAAGGCATAACACCATGTTTGTAAAAGAGATCACCAAACGCTACGATGGCAAAGCCGTTGTCGATGGCGTGAGTTTTGAAATTCCGAAAGGCAAAGTCCTTTCCCTCATCGGCCCGAACGGTGCGGGAAAATCCACCGTGATGGGAATGTTGTCCCGCCTGATTGCACGGGACAGCGGCCTTGTGGATTTTGAGGGGACGGAGATCACGCGCTGGAAAAGCCGGGAGCTGAGCAAGCGTCTCGCCATCCTGACCCAAGCCAACAATGTCCAGATGAAGCTGACCGTCCGGGAACTGGTTGCATTTGGCCGCTTTCCGTACTCCGGCGGGCGGCTGACCCAAGAGGACAACGAGATCATCGACCGTGCCATCGCCTACATGGAGCTGGGCGATTTTGAGGAGCAATTCATCGATGAACTGTCCGGCGGTCAGCGGCAGCGTGCCTATATTGCCATGGTCATTGCGCAGGATACCGAGTATATCCTGCTGGATGAACCGACCAACAATCTGGATATTTACCATGCAACCAACCTCATGCGCATCGTCCGCCGCCTGTGCGATGAGCTGGGCAAAACGGTGATCCTTGTCTTGCACGAGATCAACTATGCTGCGTTTTATTCCGACTACATCTGCGCCTTTGTGAATGGAAAAATCGCAAAGTTTGGCACCGTGCAGGAAGTGATCACCAAAGAAAATTTGTCCGATATCTACAAGGTGGACTTTGAGATCATGCAGATCGAAGGCAAGCCTTTGTCGATATATTATTGATTTCAGTACTTTTTAAAAGGAGCATTCTTATGAAGAAAATTTCTCGTCGTTCGTTTTTGACCGCTATGGCCGCTGTGAGTGCAGCGGGTGTTCTCGCCGCCTGTGGTGCTTCCTCCTCCACGGCAAGCTCTGTGGTGTCCTCTGTGGCAGCATCCAGCGAAACCGCAGCCTCTTCGGAAGCTGCACCGGAATCTGTGACCATCAAGGCGTTCAATGGGGCTAAGGAATTGGTGGACGTGGAAGTGCCTTTTGACCCGCAGCGCATCGCTATCCTCGACCTTGCTTCTCTGGACATTCTGGATGAACTGGGCGTTGGCGACCGTGTGGTCGGCACGGCATCCACCTCTCTGGATTATCTTCAGAGCTATGTCACCAATGACAGCATTGCGAATCTTGGCAACATCAAGGAAGCCGATATGGAAGCAGTCATGGCCTGTGAGCCGGATATCATTTTTATCGGCGGACGCCTGTCCAAATCCTATGATGCCCTGTGCGAGATCGCACCCGTTGTTTTCCTTGCCACCGACACCGAAAAGGGCGTTGTGGAAAGCACCCGTGAAAATGCGCTGACCATCGCCTCTATCTTTGGTCTGGAAGACCATGTGGAAGCTCTGATGGCAGACTTTGACAGCCGCATTGACGCACTGAAAGCCTTTGCGGAGGGCAAGACTGCCATTGTCGGCATGACCACCAGCGGCAGCTTCAATGTTCTGGGCAACGATGGCCGCTGCTCCATCATCGGCAAGGAGATCGGCTTTGAGAACATCGGCGTGGATGCCAATATCGACACTTCGACCCACGGCAACGAGGCTTCCTTCGAGTTCATTGTGGACAAGAACCCCGACTACATCTTCGCAATGGACCGTGATGCAGCCATTGGCACCGATGGCGCACAGATGGCACAGGAGATCCTGGAAAACGAGCTGGTGGAAAGCACGGATGCCTACAAGAACGGCCACATCGTTTATCTGGCACACCCGAATGTCTGGTACACCGCAGAGGGCGGCATTCAGGCACTGAGCGAAATGCTGAGCGATCTGGAAAACGCACTGCTGTGATTTTTTCAAAATTCTTCTTGCAATTTTGAAAAAACTCCGGTATAATACCTTCCGTTAAGAATACAAAAAGCCGGCTTACAAAGCGTGAAATCCTGAGGAGATGCTACCCCTCAACGGTTTCACGCTTTTTTGTTTGCCCGAAAAAGGAGGACCTATGAACCCGAAAAACAAACTGGCGGAAATGCCCGTCCGCCCCCTGCTGTACACCATGGCGGTACCGCTGATGCTGTCACTGCTCATCCAATCGCTGTATAACATCGTGGACAGCATTTTTGTGGCGCGCCTGTCGGAAACGGCCCTGACTGCCGCCTCTCTTGTATATGCCATCCAGTTTTTGATGATCGCCATTGGCGTGGGCACCGCCGTGGGTCTGAACGCCCTGCTCTCCCGCAAGCTGGGGCAGAAAAAGCCAGAGGAAGCCTGTCGTGCCGCCACCACCGGGCTGTTTCTGATGTTGGGTACTTCACTGGTGTTTACGCTGGTGGGGTTGCTGTTCTCGAACCAGATCGCTGCCGCCCTGACCAATGACCCCGAATTGCAGCAGCTGTGCCGGGAATACCTCTCGGTGAACCTGGTGTTCTGCTGGGGCATCTTTTTGCAGACCTACGGGCAGCGGCTCTTGCAGGCCGTGGGTGACACCGTGCCGTCCATGGTCTCCCTCATCATCGGCGCAGTGGTGAACATCATCCTTGACCCCATCATGATCTTTGGTCTGCTGGGCTGCCCGGCCATGGGCATCCGGGGCGCAGCCATTGCCACCGTCATCGGACAGCTCATCGGTGCAGTGGCGGCGCTGTGGTTCAACCGGGTCAAAAACCCGGTCATCCACGTCCGGCTGAAGGGCTACCGCTTTCTGTGGCAGGATGTGGCCGACATCTACCGGGTGGGTCTGCCCACCATCGTGATGCAGGCCATCGGCAGCGTGATGACCTTTGCAGTCAACGGCATTCTGCTGGGGGTGTCCTCCACGGCAGTGGCCTTCTTCGGCATCTACTATAAGCTGCAAAACTTCCTGATGATGCCGGTGAACGGCTTGGGACAGGCGGCTATTCCGGTGGTGGGCTTCAACTACGGCAGTGGCCAGTCCGACCGGGTAAAGCAGGCATGGAAGGTGTTGCTGCCCACCGGCGTGGTGTTTGCCCTCTGCGGCACGGCGGTGTTCCTGCTGTTCCCGGCGCAGCTGCTGGGGCTGTTCTCTGCCAGTGACGAGATGCTGGCCTTCGGCGTGCCTGCCCTGCGCATCATCTCGGTGACTTTCCTGTTTGCGGTTACCACCATCTTGTGCGGCTACTTTGCCTCCGGTCTTGGCAACGGTGTGGTCAACATGATCGGCGGTGCGCTGCGGCAGTTGGTGGTGCTGGTGCCCTGCCTGTGGCTGCTTATCCGCACTATGGGCATCGACAAAGCGTGGTTTGCGTTCTGGGTGTCGGAGGTGATCGCCTGCGCTTACAGCCTGTGGGCAACGAAAAAAGAACTGCGAAACAAGGTAAAGTAAACCTATCTGCAACGAGTAGAAAGCTCCTCTGCGGAAGGATAACGATTTGCTTTTACGCTCCATTTTTTCAAAGCGTGCTTGACACACAGGATAGAGTATGCCAGTATTAGTAGTATGCTACCTAATTGGAGGGCACTATGGAAACAAACATTGCACCGGGATTGCGTTTTGCCATTCTCGACCATGAATTCAAAATGCGCTTGGCAGAGCGGGCAAACAAGATGGACTTGACCGTTTCTCAGCTAAGAGTATTGGGCGAATTGAGCAAGATGGAATCAGAAGGCGTAGAGGAAATCAACCAGAAGGATCTGGAAAATTCTCTGATGGTCACGCACCCTACCATGACAGGGATCATCAAACGGCTGGAGAAGAAAAAAGCCGTTATTTGTACGCCAAGCAAGCTGGACCGGCGTTACAAGAAGATCTGCTGTGCACCGGAGTATCTTCATATTCATGAAGAACTGCGTGAAATGGACTGGGAGATCTTTAGAGATCTTTGCAAAGGGATCCCGCAGGAACAGGTTGAACTGTTCCTCGCATTATCGGAAAAGATGTTAAGTAACATAGAAAGTCTGTGATCCTCCGCATACGGATTTTTCCGTATGCGGAATTTTGTCGCCTATATGGGTAGCTTGCTACTTTTTATTGAAAGGAACCTATCAATGAACGAAAACAAAATGGGCACCGTGCCCGTCAATAAGCTCTTGGTCAGTATGGCGACCCCGATGGTCTTATCCATGCTGGTGGGCGCACTGTACAATGTTGTTGACAGCTTGTTTGTCAGCCATTATGGCGAAAATGCACTTTCTGCTGTCTCTTTGGCCTTTCCCATTCAGAATATCATTATTGCCACCGGTACCGGTGTGGGTGTTGGCATCAATGCACTGCTTTCCCGCTATTTGGGGCAAAAAGAACAAAAAGCGGTCAATCAGACCGCTTTGCATGGTATTTTGCTGGGCATTGTGTTTTATGTTATCATTTGCTTCTTTGGGCTTTTCTGTGTACGGAAATTTTATCTGATTCAGACGCCCGATGCAGAGATCGTTTCCATGGGTGTTGACTATCTGACGATCATCTGCGTTTTTGGCTTCGGACAGCTGTTCCAGCTGATTTTTGAGAAGATCCTGCAATCTACCGGACGTACCGCTTATACCATGGTCATGCAGATCGTAGGTGCCATCCTCAATATCGTTCTGGATCCCATCTTCATTTTTGGCTATTTCGGTCTGCCCGCTATGGGTACCAAGGGCGCAGCCATTGCCACGGTCATAGGTCAGATCGTTGCCATGCTGCTGGGCGTGTATTTCAACCTGACCAAAAACAAGGATGTTCAATTTGGTCTGAAGGACTTCCAGTTGAATGGTTCTTATATCAAAGCTATCTGTGAGGTGGGCATTCCGACTATTATCATGCAGTCTATGTCCAGCATCATGTGCTTTGGCATCAACAAGCTTCTGCTGGCATTTTCTACTACGGCAACGGCTGTGTTTGGTGCCTACTTTAAGCTGCAAACCTTTGTTTACATGGCTGTTTTTGGTCTGAACAACGCGCTAATCTCCATCGTAGCGTTCAATGTCGGCGCACAGCGTGGGGAGCGTGTCAAAAAGGTGATCCGTCTTTGCGGTCTTTACTCGGTGATGATCGGGCTGATCGGAACACTGATCATGGGGCTTTTCCCCGTCCAGCTTATCAACGCATTTGCCCCCTCTGAGGAGATGTTTGCCTTGGGCGTACCGGCGCTGCGTATCCTTGCACTCAGTTTTGTGTTCGGCGGCATCTCTGTTATGAGCAGTTATGCCTTGCAGGGCTTTTCAAAGGGCATTCCCAGCCTGATCATTTCCGCTGCCCGGCAGGTCATCGTCCTCTTGCCGTTGGCTTATATCCTTGGAAATGCCATCGGTATTTACGGCATCTGGTGGAGCTTCCTCATCAGCGAGACCGTAACAGTGGTATTTGCCATTCTCTATTTAGTGCACGCCGAAAAGAAAGAACTGGAGCACATTTCTCCGGTGCTGTAAGCGGTCTTTCGGGGCCTTATAGCATCTCAGGACGGTATCCCAGTGCTTCGCTGATATCCAGCGCAGTCTGTGAAAGCTCTTTATAAAAAACACTCTGGTTAGCCCGGATGGACTGGGACAGCCCCACTAATCCGACTGCGGCGGTAATGCTTCCGGTATGGTCAAAAATGGGACAGGCAATGCTTCCAAAACCCGGAAAGCGGTCGTCAATATCTGTGGCATAGCCCTGCTGACGAACCAGAAGCAAACACCGCCTGAGTTCCTGCGCACTTGTCAGAGATGCAGAGGAATAATGCTTGAATTTCAGCTGAGGCAGGAGGACGCTCAGCTGTTCCTCCGGCGTCCATGCCAGAAGGACCCGTCCCATAGCGGTGGTGTGGGCAGGAGCGTTCATGCCCACCCGTGCCGTGACCTGAATATCGTAGGGGCTTTCCTCTTTTTGGATCGTTACAACACGGCTGCCGTTCAGGTTGGCAAGATGGGCGGCAGTTTTGCATCGCAGGGTCAGGCTTTGCAGATAGGGGCGGGCAACCTCTGTAATATCCTGCCGCTGCAATACAAGACCACCGTAATACAGGAATTTGATGCCAAGGCTGTACTGTCCGTCCTCGTCTTTTTCAACGTAGTTGTTCTTCTCCAAGGTATAGAGGCTGCGGAATACGACAGACTTGTCCAGCCCGGACAGCTGTGCCACCTGTGCGAGGGAGAGACGTTTATAGTGGCTGAGCAGATCCAACAGGGAGAGGGCGTTGTTCAGGCTGCTCAAAAGATACTTATCTTTTTCAGTGGTTTTGCTCATAGAAAAAGTTCCTTTCGATGAATTTTGCGCTTCTTGTTTCTTATTTTACCACAGCGTTTCGCTTGGCGCAACGGAAAGTGAAAGTTCTTTGGTGGATTTGTCGCAACAGAAAGATGCGATGTTCTGCGAAACAGAGAATGTGTCCGGACTCTGTTGACAAAGAGTTCCAAGAAAGTGTACAATTATTCTGCTAGCAAAAGAAACGGCGTTTCTTATAACGAAACAATAGGGAGTGAATCATTATGGCAACCAAAAAGCGAAATTACGCAGTGGATTTCTGGCGTGTCATTGCAACGCTGGCTGTCTGCTGGGGTCATCTGAATGTGGCCTATCGATTCAAAGCACGCGGCATGTACGATGGCGCGCTGTTTACTGAAGGAAATGTTCTGGGCGTATTTCTGATTTTCTCAGGATATTTCATGATGAAGTCCTTCATGAGCAAGAAAGAAAAGGGTCTGCTGGAAGGCAAAACTCCCCGCATGGCAGCAGTGGATTATCTCAAGACCCGTTACATGGGTCTGTGGCCGGCACTGTTCATGGGTCTTCTGATTGGCTTTATCTACAACTATGTGGGCTATCTCACCGGGATGTGGGAGTCTGCTGTGCTGACGACCGATGCTATGACGCAGCAGCCCCTGAATGCGCTGCAGGTACTGCAGTACAACCTGTTCGGCACCCTGCCCTCCTTCATGGGTCTTGCTTCTACCGGTTTCCTCGGCAATCTGGGCATCGCTTATGCATGGAACGTCCCGCTGTGGTACATTTCCACCATTATGGTGGGCGGTTACTTTCTGTACTACCTGCTGTGCAAGGACGAGGATCTGATGACCGGTTTCATCATTCCCGCAATTCTGGTCATCTGCCCGTCGGTCTGGTGCCTGAGCGAGCTGGAAATGAACGATCGTCTGTCGCTGTTCTGCGGCTTATTCGATAACGCACTGGCATTTGGTATCTGGGGCATCTCTCTGGGCATCTTCCTGTATCGGTTCTACGAGCGTTTCCGCAAGATGAAGATCGGTCACACCGGCAAGGTTTGGCTGACGGTCATCAATGTGATCATGACGCTGGTCCTGCTTTGGTGGGAGGTCAAACCCGGCGGCAACTACTGGCGTGGCACCTACGAGCTGTTTATCGACCTGTATGTGTCGGTTGCAATGGCATTCTGCGTTGCAAATCAGGACTTCTTTACCCAGAAGGTACTGGACCACAAAATCTTCTCCACTCTGGGTGAGTATTCGCTGTATTTCTTTATCTGCCATATGCCGGCAATCTCTCTGGTCTCCAGCTTCTGGGCAGTGGAGAGCAAAAACGACTACTACATTGCGCTGGTGATCGTGATCGCAATTTCTGCAGTGGCAGGTCTGATCTGCCAGTTCATCTGCAAGAAAGGCATCCTGCCGTTGATGCACAAGCTGGATGATGCCATCCAGACCTGCACCCGCAATGGAATGAAGGACACTGTATGATGAAGCAAATTTCTTCAGCGGAAGTTCCCGCGCTGATCCCGCGCAAAAGCACAGTGGCAATTGGCGGCTTTGGTGCCTATTGCTGCCCGGATGAGCTGCTGGGTGCGCTGGAAACTGCACACAAGGAAAACGGAGATCCGGCGGAGCTGACTATTGTTACCGGTATCGGCACGGGAAACAACACAGATGATGACATTGGCCTGAACCGTCTGCGGGAACCCGGCTTGATTGGAACGCTGATCGCCGCACATCTGGCAAATTGCCCGGCCATCGGACGCATGGTAGGAGAAAATGTTTTTCCCGCCTTTGTGCTGCCGCTTGGCGTTGTGGCACGCCTGATGGGAGCCGTGGCTTCCGGTGAAGCCGGTGTGCTGACCCATGTTGGCATGGAAACCTTTGCAGACCCCAGAGAGGATGCCTGCTGTGCCAACCAAAAAGCCGTTGAGGGCGGACGGCGTGTGGTGGAACTGATGCAGGCCGGTGACCGGCAGACCCTGTTTTATCCTGCTTTCCCGATCAATGCAGCACTGATTCGTGCCACCTATGCAGATGAGGACGGAAACCTCAGCTTTGCACACGAAGCACTGACGGGGCTGGAGCTGGAAATGGCACTGGCTGCACACAACAGCGGCGGCATCGTCATTGCACAGGTGGAGCAGATCGTACAGCGGGGTACGCTGCCGCCCAAACTGGTGCGAATCCATCACAGCGTGGTGGATTATGTAGTGGTATCGCAGTCCAAGAATCACCACCAGAGCTATGCAACAGATGCCTACCGTGGAGAGCTTTCCGGTGAGATCCGGGTGCCGACTCATGCCATTCCGGCATTACCGCTGGATGTGCGCAAGGTCATCGCCCGACGGGGTGCCTTGGAGCTCCGGCCGAACATGGTCATAAACCTTGGCATCGGGATCCCCTCCTGCGTTGGCCCGGTGGCGAACGAGGAAGGCATTTCCGGAACGACTTTAAGTCTGGAGTCCGGCCCGATCGGTGGAGTGCCGGTGGCAGGCGTTGGTTTTGCAGCGGCTGTCAACCCGGAAAGCATCGCATCTCTGAGCGACACCTTCCATCTCTACGATGGCGGCGGATTGGACATGACCTGTCTGGGAGCCGCCGAGGTCGATGCCTGCGGAAATGTGAACGTTTCCAGCTTTAACGGGCGCTGCACAGGACCGGGCGGTTTCATTAACATCAGCCAAAGCACCCCAAAGGTCTGTTTCATGTTTGCGTTTACCGCCGGCAAAACCGATATCCGCCCGCAGAATGGTGGACTTGAGATCCTGCAGGACGGAAAGGGTGTCAAGTTTGTTCCCAAGGTTCAGCAGATCACTTTCTCGGCTGAATATGCCCGGCAGACCCATCAGGAGGTGCTGTATATCACCGAGCGGTGCGTGTTCCGGCTGGGTGACCACGGTCTTGTCCTGACGGAAATTGCACCGGGGGTCGATCTTCAGAAGGACATTCTGGATCAGATGCAGTTCAAGCCGGAGATCGCGCCGGATCTGAAGCAGATGGATCCCCGCCTGTTTGCCGAAGCCCCCATGGGTCTCGGCACCTGACGATAACATCGCCAAACTTTTATTCCTCCTTTTTTTTCCGGAGAAGATCCCTGACTCACAAATTGGAGCCGGGGATCTATCTCTTTATAAAAATGGGGAAAATAGGTGTGTCGCAAACGATCTCCTTAGAAAGGAACAAAATACTATGAACCATCGTACCGATATTTTAGACCTGCGCACCGCATTGGACGTGCTGCGCCAGACACCGGGTCAGCTGGTGGAAACGGATGTAGAAGTGAACCCAGAGGCAGAGCTTTCCGGCGTGTACCGCTATGTGGGCGCAGGCGGCACCGTGATGCGCCCCACTAAGGTGGACGGCCCGGCTATGGTGTTCCATAACGTCAAGGGACACCCGGACACCAGTGTGGCCATTGGCGTGCTGGCCAGCCGCCAGCGGGTGGCAAACCTGTTTGGCGTGAAGAAGGAGGAACTGGGCCATCTGCTCTGTGAGTGTGCCAAGAACCCCATTCAGCCCATTGTTACCCACGAACCGGCCCCTTGTCAGGAAGTGGTGCACCGTGCCGCCGACCCGGATTTTGACCTGTTCAAGCTGGTACCCGCGCCCACCAATACGCCGGTGGATGCAGGCCCCTATATCACGCTGGGTATGTGCTATGCCACCCATCCGGACACGGGCTGCTCGGATGTGACCATCCACCGGATGTGCATCCAGTCCAAGGACGAACTGTCCATTTTCCTGCAGCCGGGCAGCCGCCATATCGGTGCCATGGCAGAGCGTGCTACCGAACTGGGCCAGCCGCTGCCCATCAGCGTTTCTATCGGTGTAGACCCCGCCATCGAGGTGACCGCTTGCTTTGAACCCCCCACGACCCCCTTGGGCTTCAATGAGCTGAGCATTGCTGGTGCGCTACGCAAGCGTCCGGTGGAGCTGTGCCCCTGCCTGACGGTCCATGAAAACGCCATTGCCAATGCGGAATATGTTATTGAGGGTGAGATCGTTCCGGGCAGCAACCATGTGGTAGAGGACCAGAACAGTCACACCGGTTACGCCATGCCGGAGTTCCCCGGCTACAACGGCAAAGCAAGCCATGAGTGCTGGCTGCTGAAGGTAAAAGCTGTGACTCATCGCAAGCATCCTATCATGCAGACCTGCATCGGCCCCAGCGAGGAACACGTGAATATGGCCGGCATCCCTACTGAGGCCAGCATTCTGAACCTCATCGACAAGGCACTGCCCGGCAAGGTGCTGAACGTCTATTCTCACCGCGCAGGCGGCGGCAAATATATGGCGATCCTGCAGTGCAGAAAGACGGTCCACACCGATGAGGGCAAGCAGCGGCAGGCCGCTCTGCTGGCGTTCAGCGCATTTCCGGAGCTGAAGCATGTGATTCTGGTGGACGAGGATGTGGACATCTTTGACACCAACGATGTGCTGTGGGCGATGAACACCCGCTTTCAGGGAGACCGGGATATCATCACGATTCCCGGTGTGCGGTGCCATCCGCTGGACCCCAGCTCCTGCCCGGAGTATACCGGCTCCATCCGGGATGTGGGCTGCTCCACCAAGACCATCTTTGACTGCACCGTGCCTTTTGAACTGAAGGAAAAATTCAAGCGGGCTGAGTTCAAAGAAGTAGATGTCAAGCACTGGCTGCCGGATTTTGAACTGTGAGGATTCTTCGATGAAAAAGCGTCTTGTTGTTGGCGTGTCCGGTGCTTCCGGTGCGCCGTTGGCCATTGAGCTGCTGCGGCAGTTGAAATACCGACCGGAGGTGGAGATCCATCTGATCCTGACCAAGGGCGGTGAAATGACCCTGCGGCAGGAAACCAGCATGTCCACCGGGGAATTTCAGGATTTAGCAGATGTGGTGCATGACAATGCCAACATCGGCGCAGCCCCTGCCAGCGGAAGCTGGAAAAGTATGGGGATGATCGTCTGTCCTTGCAGCATGAAAACCGTAGCAGGCATCGTGTCTGGGTACAGTGACAACCTGCTGCTGCGAGCCGCAGACTGTATGCTGAAAGAGCGCCGCAAGCTGGTGTTGGTGGCACGGGAAAGCCCACTGTCTACGTTGCATCTGGAAAATCTGTGCAAAGCAAGTCAGTACGGTGCCGTTATCCTGCCGCCCATGCAGACCTACTACAACCATCCGGCATCTGTTGCGGATATGACCCGCCATACAGTCAACCGGATCCTGAGCCAGTTTGATTTGGACGAGAAAAGCTATGAGTGGGAGGGCATGAATCCGTGAAACATTTTACCTGTGAGCAGATGTTCCGTGGAAAACCCATCACGGCAGAAATCACAGTGACAGACTGCGGGGTGCAGATTGGTCTGTATGGCGGCGATAAGCCCCATATCGGAGCGGTGGGAATTGCAGCCCCGGATGGAAAAATCACGGTCACGCAGTTTGAGGGACATAAGGAAGGAATCCTTTGTCAGCAGTGGTGTGAAACGCTGTTTGAGGCTGTGAATTGTCCGGTAGTTGTAACAGCTGGGGTACATTACGATAACGCTTGTAAAGAAGAAATTCTACAAATCGTTCAGTTCTGCGGAGAACTGTTGCAGGAAGTATCTGCTCAAATTTGAATAGAGTGCATCTGCATTTTCCATAGTACAAGATGGAATTTTAGAAAACGGACTGCGGACTGAAAGGACGCATAGTTGCTGCAAGCAGTGCATTCGTGCGCACAAATGCAAATTTTGCGTTGCAAAATGCTTGTTGGAAAATCCCAAACCCTTTCTGATCTGCACCGTTCCGATGCAGGCTACGCGTTCCTTCCGAACGCTTTTGAATGTGTCAATACAAACTCTCTCCAAAAATCCGAGTCGCTTTTTAGTGCAAGCGTCAATGGCATAACTCCGATGTTCGTGGTAGAATAGGTGCGTTGTGTGCCTGACGCATGAAAACGGAAAGGACGATGCAGAAATGGAGCAGCTATATCTGATGCCCGGTGACGAACGCTACACAAAATTTCAGGATGAAAACGGTGTGCCAAAAGTTCGTTACACCTATTGCTCTCTGCACGGCAAGCTGTTCAACTGCACCTGCCGAACGAAAGATGAAGCTCAGCAATTGTGTGAAGATTGGCTCGTAACGCAGGATCGCTGCTACATAAACTAAAAAAGTCGCCGAGGATTCCGCCCCATGAAAGGGTTAGAATCCTCGGCGACTTTCGTTTATCGGGTCTGCTGCTTTTCCTGTGTGTCTTTTTCTTCTGCGAAGAACAATTCAATATTTTTCTGTGCCTTTACCAACTCCTGCATTTCTTCTCGTGCCTTGCGATAGTCCGGGTAGGCTGCTTTCTTTTGGGTCAGAAGATCGGAATACTCTGCATTCAGTGCTTTGACCTTCGGTAGCTTTTTTAAGCCTGTTTCATCGAAAGCGGCCTTGGCTGCTTTGTGCAGTGTGATTTCTTCCCGGTGAGTATCCAGAAACTTTTTGCTATATCCCGCTTTCCGGTAGGCATCGTAGACTGGGTGGGTCTTGGCGTAATTGATGATGTGCGTTTTCAGCACAGCAATTTCCGCCATCCGTGTTTCGGCGGCTTTGATGGAATCTCCCAGCTGGTGGTATTTTTCTGTTGCCGCCGCTGTGCGTTCATTCAGTTCATCTGCGCTGCCAATTTTGTGCTCCTGCAAGAAAATCAGCGTCTTGGACATTTCTTTCAAATTATATTTTTTCGCCCATCGTGCATAGCCTTCGCTTTTTCCCTCGGCCAGCTTTGCCTGAATGTCAACCAGCAATTGGAAGGGCGGCTCTTGGAGCGGCTGTATTTGACGTGGATGGTGTTCAGTTTTTCCCGCAATCACCGCTTGCAGTTCATCCTCGCTGTACCCAGCCCCCAGTGTTTTGAAGCGTATGAACCGTTTTTGCCGTGCGCCCTTGACGGAGGTGTATTTTCCACGCTTGACCTCATAACCTTGCTGTTCCAGTTTTTGCAGAAAATCTTCGTAATCCTTGGGCTTTTCTGCAAGGATGCTGTCGATGATTCCACACAGGCGGTCACGGTTGCTCTCCTTGGGCGGATAAAGAACACGCTTCTGTCGCTCCCGGTAGGGCTTCTTTTCAATAACAGACAACTGGTGTTCCAGACAAATCAGATCACTCAACCGTTGCACTGCCAACGCCGAAAAGAAAAAATCCCGGAACTTTTTGGTGCCATCCAATGCTGTGGAGTTGAAGATCACATGGTTGTGGATGTGCTGCCGGTCCGTGTGCGTTGCCACCACAAAGGCGTGTTTGCCCTTGGTAAAGCGCATGGCCAGTTCGTAGCCCACCTTGTTAGCCTCCTCTGCGGTGATTTCCCCCGGACAAAAGGACTGCCGAATCTGGTAGGCGATGATGTCACTTTTCTGTCTGCGCCCGGTAGCAAGTTCATACTGCCGCTTGGTAAGCATAAATTCTTCATCGACTGTCAGAGGACTGCACTCGTGGCAACTCACCAATTCACCTTGCTCGGTCTTATCGGGGTTCTGCACATAGTCTGTGCGGCTTTTCAAACAGGCCGCAACAGTCTTTTCCTTATTCTTGTGCAATGCGATCAATCGTGTCGCAGCCATCCTAAATCACCCCCATAAAAGGAAAATGCCGCCCGAAGGCGGCAAAGGATTAAAACTATTTCTTACAGTTCTGCAAGCCATTCACTAAAACGCCCGATACTCTCGGTGATGGCAGTTGCACCGAAAAAGAGGATGAAGCAGATGAACTCGGCCACCAGCAGGATAAGAA
>ERZ791902.677-NODE-677-length-22218-cov-3.085909_pt1 | contig 22218 bp, 10 predicted proteins | sample MGYA00510149_ERZ791902 | MGnify/ENA primary metagenome ERZ791902 (study PRJEB30046, sample SAMN00792060) | human gut metagenome | study: EMG produced TPA metagenomics assembly of the A metagenome-wide association study of gut microbiota in type 2...
TCCGATTGGAATTGAAGATTTTGAAAAGATTCGACAGGAAGATTTTTATTATGTAGATAAGACAAGATTGATCGAGCAGTTGCTTGCACAATGGGGAGAAGTAAATCTTTTTACACGTCCAAGACGTTTTGGAAAATCTCTGAATATGAGTATGTTTCAGCATTTCTTTGAAATCGGAAGTGAGAGAACATTATTTGATGGATTAGAGATATCAAAGAATCTTAAATTGTGTGAAGAATATCAGGGAAAATATCCAGTGGTTTCTATTAGTCTGAAAGGTATTAATGGTACAACTTATGAGGAAGCACGAGGATTTCTGGTTAAAACAATCAACGAGGAAGCACGCAGATTGTCATTTCTTTCCGAGAGTATAAAACTTGATGAGACAGAACAGGAGCTATTAAACCAATTAAAGAAAAAAGAAATGTCAAATGATTCATTGGTATATAGTATCAGGGAACTCACAGAATTATTGGAGAAGCATTACGAGAAAAAGGTGATTGTGCTCATTGATGAATATGATGTTCCACTGGCAAAAGCGAATGAAAATGGCTACTATGATGAGATGGTACTACTGATCCGTAACTTGTTTGAGAATGGATTGAAAACGAATAAGAGTATGAAATTTGCAATTTTAACGGGCTGTCTCAGAGTTGCAAAAGAAAGTATTTTTACAGGGCTTAATAATTTCAAAATTTATTCAATTACAGATAAAAGCTTTGATGAGACCTTTGGATTTACAGACAGTGAAGTAAGAGAACTCCTTGAGTATTATGGGCAGGAAGAATATTATGAGACAGTAAAAGCATGGTACGATGGATATCGGTTTGGTGATGTAGAAGTTTATTGCCCTTGGGACGTAATCAATTTCTGTAGTGATCATCGGACAGATCCTGAGCTTGCACCGAAGAATTACTGGGCGAATACCAGTGGGAATAGTGTGATCAGCCATTTTATTGAAAGCGTAAATGAACCACATAAGCTGACAAAAATGGAATTGGAACAATTGGTGAACGGCGGAATTGTGCAGAAAGAAATCAATCCAGAACTGACCTATAAGGAATTGTATTCTTCTATTGATAATCTGTGGAGTACGCTCTTCATGACAGGATATCTGACACAGAGAGGTGAACCGAATGGGGACAGATACAATCTGGTGATTCCAAACCGTGAGATACGAAATATCATTACGAATCATATCTTAAAGATGTTTAAAGAAAGCATTAAAGAGGACGGGAAAACCGTTGGTGAGTTTTGTGAGGCATTATTAAAACAAAATCCGGAAAAAGTCGAAAGTATTTTCACAGACTATATGAGGAAAACAGTCAGTATCAGAGATACTTTTGTGAAAAAACCAACGAAAGAGAACTTTTATCACGGATTACTTCTTGGAATTCTCGGATTTAAAGAAAACTGGTCTGTCATGTCAAACAGGGAATCAGGAGATGGCTTCAGTGATATTTTGATTCGTATCGAAGATGAGGATGTTGGAATTGTCATAGAGGTGAAATATGCATCTGACGGAAATATGGAAAAAGAATGTGAAAATGCACTTCAGCAGATCACAGATGTCAGATATACAGAAGCTCTGGAACAGGAAGGCATTCACAAGATTATAAAGTATGGCATCGCATGCTATAAAAAGAAATGTAAGGTTATGATGAAAATAGAAGAATAGAGGTTTAACATGAATGATCAATTTATACACGGAGTAATATTCGATTGGGATAGAATTGATAATGACAGCTATTTAAAGAGAATTGAGGCTTTTAAAGGTGTTGAGAAAGTCGATTTTAATAAAGCGATAACTTTTTTTGTGGGAGAAAATGGCAGTGGTAAATCGACTTTGCTGGAGGCACTTGCTGTGGCACATGGTTTTAATCCGGAGGGTGGAACAAAGAATTATATTTTTTCTACTCATGATACACATTCAGAATTATGTGATGCAATAAGAATTTCAAAAGGTTATCGTAAGGAAAAGTGGGGATATTTTCTTAGAGCTGAAAGTTTTTATAATGTTGCATCGCAGGAAGAAGAATATGCAGATTCAACACACCCTTCTGCTAAATATCATGAAAAGTCACATGGCGAAAGTTTTCTTGCATTAGCACAGAATAATTTGCATTCAAATGGCTTGTATCTTTTTGACGAACCAGAAGCTGCATTATCACCACAAAGACAGCTTACATTGTTAATGCAAATATATCGATTTGCAAAAGAAGGAGCACAGTTTTTTATAGTTACCCATTCGCCTATTCTATTAGGCATACCAGATGCAGACATCTATTGTTTTGACAATGGGCGAATTCATTTATGTGAATATGAAGAAACAGAGAGTTATCAAATAACGGAAATGTTCATAAATAATAGGCAGATGTTGCTTGATAGACTGCTCACAGATTAGTGCTGATGAAAATCGAAGGATAAAATATGGAATGGAACGAAAAGAATTTGCCATTGGCAAAATGGCTGATTGACAAGACGAATACAAAGGACTATCGCATAGGAAATCTCTCAGGAATGAAGCACCCAAAGGTGGATGGAGATCTTTTGAAAACAGTGGGTGGCAGAGAGGAACTGGTCAGACAGGCAAAAGTTCTGGAACGGATCCCAGCATTGGGTGGAGAAGAGTATCTGTATTTTGACTGGAGAGAAATGAATACAGATATTACGAGGATTGATTCCAAGATTATGTGAGCTGATTGGAATCATGGATCCAAGAGAGCGTCAGTTACAGGCAATTTCAAGAATATGCAAACTGCAGGTGGATGTATCTGAAAGCTGTCTGTGCGCTTATTGTGATCACGTGTTAGAACAGCTGAATAAAGGAAATACAAAAGAGTTATCAAAAGCAGAGGATGAAGATTTTCTTAAATGCCTGAAAGCATTGGCTGATCTGAAAGAACCGGAATGGAAGCGTGTGTTCAGCTCCAAAGTATTTGAAAAGAAAAATGATATCACACCATCTAAAGTTTTTGAACGCATTTATCAAGGTGCAGTTATTGAAGCTTTGAAATACTCTCCGCAATATGAAGAGGGCATGTCAGATGATGAGATACTGGCAGTACATGGAATATTGAGTTATTCTCAGACATTAGAATGGAAAGGTGCTGTGGAGTATTGCCTGACAGATCAAAATGGCATAGCGAGCGAGGAGAAAATTGACTCTTCTTCGAATTATTATGGAACAGTAATTAATGCACAGACATTAAAGCATGCTATTCCAACTTTACGAAATGGTGTTGAAAAAATCATTGTAATTGAGAATAAAGCGAATTACGAAAGCATGGAATATGATCCAAAAGTTTTATATATCTTTTGTCATGGTTACTTTTCGCCCAAAGAAGTTCGTTTTTTGCAAATGTTAATGAAGACAGCACCGGAAGAAATCCAGTATTATCATTGGGGAGATATGGATTACGGTGGAATACAGATCTTTTTATACAATGAGAAAAATATTTTCCCAAATCTGATGCCATGGAAGATGGACGCTCCTTCTTATAAGGCAGCGTTGGAAAATGGAAAAGGAATTAAGCTAAGCAGCGGAAAGCAGAAAAAGTTAGAGGCATTAAATGCCGGTAAATTGGAAGCGTTGAAACAGTGCATGTTGGAAAATAAGATGGGGATCGAGCAGGAGATGTTAATATAAAAACGTCTCGATTTCATTTACAGTCATTAAGTTTATTCACAAGATAAAATGCTTTGTTGCGGAGAATACCATTCTCCTTCAGTCGGATTATATAGCTTGTACCATTGTTAGAGTCCAGATCTATTTGGAATTTCAAATACAGTACGATTATATTAAAAAAGATAAGATTATAAAAGAAATATAAGGAGCGTAATGATAGAATCTGGAAAAGCTGAAAAATGGTTAGGATATTTGATCGGCCCTACGGGTGCGTTATTGTTAAACGCGGTATTGGGAACTTATTTAAATGTGTATTACACGGATGTCTTGAAACTGACAAAAGTATGGGGCGGAGCATTTCTTGTGATTTTTCCTATTATTTCTAAGATTCTGGATGCGATTACAAATGTTACTATTGGGTATGCAATAGACCATACGCATACTTCGGAAGGCAAAGCACGTCCATGGCTGCTCTTATCAGCTCCGCTACTTACGATTGCCGGCATTTTGTTATTTACTGTACCGAATGCATCAGAAACGGTGCAGGTTATATGGGTCTTGTTAAGTTATAATCTGTTCTATGCATTTGCTTATACGATTTTTAATATGAGCCATAATCTGATGGTACCGCTTTCTATTCGAGACAGTAAACAAAGAGGAAGCCTAAGCGTAATGAATCAGATTGCGCAGGTTATGATGTCGGGAATTCTTGTGGCACTGGTATTTCCGATGATCATCATGCCTATAATAGGAGCGGATAAGGGAAAATGGATCACACTTATGAGTGTTCTGTCGATTATCGTTTTTCCATTGACATTATTGGAGTATTTTTTCACGAAAGAGAGAGTTACACTTGAAAATCAACAAAGTAACGAAAAAAATACTGTGCCATTTAAAAAGCAGATCCGGGCCATTTTTACGGACAAATACATGCTTCTTATCTATTTCTATTTTCTGATTTATACAATGGGAAGCAGTATTAGAAATATTAGTCTGGTATATTTCTGCAATTATGTGTTAGGAAGTTACAATGATGGATTTACGCAGACAATGATTTCTGTTATAGGAGGACTTCCAATGGGAATCGGTATTTTTGCAGTGTGGCCTCTTGCAAGAAGATTCGGAAAAAGAAATGTGACCTTAGCCGGATTTATTTTATATGCAGCAGGTGGCATGATCTGTTGGATGCATCCGACGAATATGACAATTATGCTGATTGGACAGCTTATTAAAAATATCGGCGGACTTCCTTGCTCTTATGTATTTATGGCACTGTTTGCAGATGTTCTGGATCATATGGAATGGAAGACGGGATTTCGAAGTGATGGACTGGCGATGTCTGTCTACAACATTATTGCAATAGCAATGGCAGGTGTCTGTACAGGATTATTTAACGGACTGTTGGCAAGAAATGGTTATGTGGCACCTGAGCTTGTAAATGGTGTGACGGTAGCTGCAATTCAAAATGAAGCCGTTAAAAATGTTATTACATTTGGATATGTAGGTCTTGAAGTAATCACAGCAGTAATACTAGTGGTTTTATTGAGTTTTTTAAATGTTGAAAAGGATATTGATAAAAAACAGGAAGAAATTAGAGAACGTTAGTAAGGAAGACCTTTAGGGACGGGGTTTGTGGCTTTTTTGCTTGTAATGTAATCAGAGGGTAGAATATGGAATGGAACGAAGAAAATTTGCCATTAGCAAAATGGTTGATTGATAAGACGGATGGACAGAACTATCGCACAGGAAAGCTTTTTGGAAAGAAGCATCCAAGGGTAGATGGGAATGTTTTGAAAGAAGTAGGTGGCAGAGATGAATTAGTAAGACAGGCGAAAATTTTGGAACGAATTCCTACGTTGGGTGGAGATGAATATCTGCATTTTGACTGGAGAGAAATGAATACAGATATCACGAAGATTGATTATCGAGTAGAAGTAATTCCAAGATTATGCGAGCTGATTGGGATCATGGATCCAAGAGAACGCCAGTTGCGGGCAATTTCAAGAATAGGCAAACTGCAGGAGGATGTATCTGAAAGCTGTCTGTCTACCTATTGTAACTATGTTTTGGAACAGTTGAATAAAGGAAATACGAAAGAATTAGCTAAAACCGAGGATGAAGAATTCCTAAAGTGTTTGAACGTATTTATCAAGGTGCAGTTATCGAAGCTTTGAAATACTCCCCTCTATATGAAGAGGGCATGTCAGATGATGAGATACTGGCGGCACATGGAATATTAAGTTACTCTCAGACATTAGAATGGAAAGGTGCCGTAGAGTATTGCCTGATAAATCAAAATGGTATAGTGAGCGAAGAAAAAATAGATACTTCTGCAAACTACTATGGAACTGTGCTCAATGCACAGACATTAGAGCATGCAAGGCCAATTTTGAAAAATAGTGTTGAAAAAATCATTGTAATTGAGAATAAAGCAAATTATGAGAGTATGGAATATAATCCCAAGATTTTGTATATCTTTTGTCATGGTTATTTTTCACCAAAAGAAGTTCGTTTTTTGCAAATGTTGATGGGGACAGCGCCGAAAGAGATTCAATGTTATCATTGGGGAGATATGGATTATGGTGGAATACAGATTTATATATATAACGAGAAAAATATTTTTCCAGAGCTGATTCCATGGGAAATGGATGTCGCATCTTATGAAGAAGCATTGAAAAACGGAAAAGGTATTACGCTAAACAGTGGGAAACGGGAAAAGCTAGAAATGTTGAATGCTGGAAAATTAGAAGTGCCCGCATCGCAATAAATGTCATAACAGTAAAAAGGGATTTGAAGAGATTGAATTTCGAAAAGATGAGTTTATCAAACCACATAGACAATGGCTGAAATACGAAGGGAAAAAGTCGGATATCAAATCTCGCAGACGAAAAACTGTATTAAAAAAAGCGGTAACCATTATTTTCAGACCAAACCGAGAAAAAATGGCTCAAAGGATGTGCCTTTCTGAACATCCTTTTGGAACCTTGAAACGAATACAGGGAAGTTATTACTTTTTACTTCGTGGAAATCGGAAAACACAGGGAGAGTTTGCCCTTTTTTCATTAGGTTACAACCTACAACGGTTATTAAATCACCTAGGATTTAAAAAGATGATGAAACAACTGATATCAACAGGTTGTTTCGGTCTGAATTTTTGTACGATATTCATTATCCAGCAACTAAATCATTCAACTTTGGAGTTGGCATAAAAAGAGCGGGAAGGCTGTTCGATATTATCGGACAGCCTGCCTGATGGTAGGACACAATATTCTGATCGGTGCACTTGGTGTATTTATCCTTTGGTTTGGATGGTATGGTTTCAATGGCGCAGCAGCAACAGATACCATGCAGTTATCACAGATTTTTGCAACAACAACGATCGCACCTGCAGTAGCAACCTGTACAGCAATGCTGTATACATGGATTAGAAATGGAAAGCCGGATGTTTCCATGTCCTTAAACGGATCTCTGGCAGGTCTTGTAGCAATTACAGCCGGATGTGCGAATGTAGATGCAATAGGAGCCTTTGTGATTGGTGCGATAGCAGGTGTCCTTGTTTGTGTGGCAGTATACTTTATTGAAGATAAATTAAAAGTAGATGATCCGGTCGGAGTAGTTGCAGTACACGGATGCAATGGTATCTGGGGAACAATTGCAGTAGGATTTTTTGATTACAATGACGGTTTATTATATGGTGGTGGTGTACATCATTTATTGATCCAGTTACTCGGTATCGCATGTATTGCGGGCTGGACGATCATCACAATGACAATTGTATTTACTGTTCTTAAGAAAACAATCGGACTGAGAGTATCGGCTCAGGAAGAAATGGAAGGTCTTGACTCATCTGAACATGGTCTTGAATCAGGATATCCGGATTTTGTAAGCAGAGAACTTCATTAAGATGCACGAATCTATTCGGTTAGATTCGTGGAATCTAATCCCCTTAGTTAGTATATAAACACAAAAAAACCAGCGTATGCTGGTTTTTTTGTTTGCGTGGAAACCGGCAGAACAGCAAGAAACATAAAAAATAGAGAATAAAATTTTGTAAAACAGCAATATACTAAAAAAACTGAACAATTATTATGATAATACGATATTGACAGAAAATTCAGGGGGGGGGTATAATAAAACTACATTGGGAGAGTAGGAGTGACTGGAAGTGGTTCCAGGCAGCAACAACTGTTCGAAATCGCTTCAGGTCAATTTTTTACATTGACACAGTCAGGATAAGGAATCGGAGGACAAGCGAATGAGAAAGGGTACAGGAAGAAGAACAATTGCATTTTTATTAGCACTTCTGATCGTAATCACATGTCCGGGCGAAGCAGTCAATGCGTACGGGATGATTTCATATAAAGATGCATCCGCAGAACGTGTAGGGCTGGATGTAACAGAAGCAGACAAGCAGGATGAGTCTGTCTCTGCGGATGCGAAGAAAACAGAGTACACGGATGTAGAAGACGAGAGTGACAGGACAGGATCCGAAGAGAAAGCATCCGATACAGAGACTGCTGGCACGAAGACAACCGAAGTGACTGAGGCAACGGAGAATACAGAAACAACCGGAAGCACAGAAACAACCGGAAGCACGGAAGCAACGGAGACAATCGAAGCGACCGAAACAGAAGAATCAGAGGACAGCGCAGATCATCCGGCATACCAGGCAGAGGATTTGAGATTTCTCGTCCAGTCCAAAGAGGACTTCGGGGATTTTTCACTGACAGACGGCATCACCTATGATGAGGAACACTATACACTGTCTGTGATCGATGACGATGATTTTGACTGTGAATATGTCGGGGATTATGTGATCCGGTATCGTCTGACTGCAAAAGAAGCAGGCTACGAGGATATTGAGTTTACAAGGACGATCACCATATACGCGGACGAGCAGTACATGCACGACGGTGTCCTGATCTACGGACATACTGGCGATATGGAGATGGAGCTTGCAGAAGATGCAGAGGATGGTATTGCTGCCTATGCGGTAAGTACTGTCAATGTTGTCGGTACCGGGGTATTTATGGATTATTTTAAATGTAAATCCTGGGATTGGGCTACCGGTACAGAAGTCATGTATGCAGAGAACGTGAATGGCTATAACCGTTTGGTCTACTGTCTTGAGTCTAACAGGGCAACACCGGGTGGCAGTAACGTAAATTCCGGAGCATTTTCAGATACGCTGCAAAAACAGTTAAACTACGTTTTGTACCACGGCGCACGTTATTACGGCTATCGGTGCTTTACAGAAAAATACCAGGGGTATAACGCAAACGAAGATTACTATATCACCAGTATGGCAGTACATATGCTGAACGCATGGGCTGGAAATGAACCTGGATATATCTTTACCGATGCGATGGTAAAGAAAATGAGTGCAGATGGACAGAGACTTTACTGGAAAGTATTCGCTCTGGTAAATGATGCCATGTCGGATGGCAGCACTTATTGGAATGAAGCAATGTGGTCAAACAACACGGTGACACTCAAACCGGAAACAACAAGTACCTGGACTTATAACAGTACAACAGGCAGATATGAATCGGAATCATTTTGTCCATACTTTAAAGACATCTATGGATATACAGGAAGAAATGTCATTTCCTGTGTGGATCAGAATGGAAAGCGAGTGGGAACGGTAAGGTTTCTTGGCAGTGGTATGTTTGAGTCTTTCAGGATCTCGCTGACAGAAGCGGAATATACACAGCTTCAGAAAACAGGTGGAACACTGAAAGCAACTGTACAGTTCCGTGGATATGTGCAAAAAGCAACGAGATACATATACAATGGTAAAAAATGGAAACAGCCGACCGCTATGATACAGCTTGATGGCAGTGAGCGGACAAGAAATCTGGCCGTAACAGCGACCGTTAAGCAGAATCTGGCAAATGTCTACGTACAGAAAGTAGAAGAAAATACGAACATATCATTGTCTGACGGTTTCGAATTTGATATCTACGAATGGAACAAAAACAGCAAAGCATATACCAAATTAGGCAGTCTGACATGGAAGAAACCTTATTATACAAATGATTCACTGAAACTGCCAATTACGGTTATCAATCAGGGAAAATTCAAAGTAGTTGAGACGAAAGCAGACGCTTCACATAAAGTTGGCTGGTCAAAAGAATTTGTGGCAACGAGTAACAACCTGAATATTTATCTGACAGCGACGAACGAACCAAATCCGTCGAAAGTCAAAATAATAAAAACAGGGAGCGATACAGGGAAAGCGTTAGCAGGTGCAGAATTTACACTGTATAAAGACAAAGACTGCACCGATCCAGTGAAAGTGGATGGAAAGGCAGTTACAGCTACTTCTAGTGCAAACGGCGTGGCAGAAACAGCCGAATTTGTCAGAACGCAGACCTCCTACTGGGTAAAAGAGACGAAAGCGCCGGATGGATACAAGCTGGCAGAGGAATCAAAGCAGGTGGTCGTTCCGGCAGGTGGAACAGGAACGGTAAGATTTGAGGACGAACGGAGCCAGTACCGGGTGAAAGTCGTAAAGACCTGTACACAGGACAAATCCTATCTGGAGGGTGCAGTTTACGGTGTTTATTCAGAAAGATCCTGCAGTAGCTTAAGTCTTCTGACAAAAGTAGGACCGACAGGTACTGGCGGAGTAGCAGTCAGTGATCCAATCGATTATGATTCGAATGTGACAACGATTTATCTGAAAGAGCTTGTTGCACCGAAATATCATAAGCTGAGTTCAACAGTTTATACATTAAAGGTATCCTCTGCCATTGATAATGGTGGAGTCGTTACACTTACTGCAACGGATGAGGTGCAGACAACGACGGCACTGATCCACAAAGTGGGCGAGGATGGAAAGGGACTTGCCGGAGCAGAGTTTGCTCTTTATAAAGATGAAAACTGCACGGAAGAAGTAGTAAAGATAGGACCTACAAATGGTTCGGGAAATGCAGAATCAAAAACGTTCCATCCAACACAGGATACTTACTATCTGAAAGAGACCAGACAGCCAACCAATTATCCAGCACAGCCGGATAAAGTATATAAGGTGAGCGTGCAGGACGGCAAGGCAACAGCTGGCATTGAGTATACGGTAACGAATACAAATAAGATCCAGATTGTAGCATACAAATACGAAGTTGGTTCCGGGACAAAGAAGCCGCTGCGTGGAGCAGAGTTTACGATTTATAGTGATGCTGCTTGTAAAAATCGGATAGCAACGATGGAACCGACGAATTCCTTGGGTTATGTGAAGTCAGGGACTTTTGCATATACAGGACCGTACTGCTATGTGAAGGAGACAAAAGCACCGGCAGGATATAAGCTTTCTTCGGAAGTGAAAAAAGTCGATGTGAGCAATGTAGTAAAAGATGGAACCATCCCAAGTGTGGCTTTCTACGATGAGCCGTATGATGTGACGGTGGAAGTGCTGAAGGTTGATGCAGATGATGGTACTACACCATTGGAGGGAGCAACCTTTGCAATCTGCACATCAGACACGGCAAACAACGGCAATAAAGTGGCAGAGGGAACGACAGGGAAAGATGGAAAGCTGACACTGAGTTTCCATCCGACACAGGAAAGCTATTGGCTGATCGAGACGAAACATCCGGATGGATATACAGGTACTAAGGCAAAAGAGCGGATTAATATATCTGATACCCAGGAAGGCGCGGTCGTAAAGAAATTTAAAGTTACAAATAAGAAAAGAATAAATTCATTTCCTTTGGAAGTAAATAAGAGTATCGAAGATGTGAAAGATCCGCTTATTCTTCCGGAAATTCAATTTGAGGTATGTGTAAGAGATAAGGCGACGGGAGAGATTCGCGTATTAAAAGAGTTCTGGACGGATAAAGATGGGCATGCATATGTAAATGATATAGAATATATAGATGATGTAAACACTGAATATTATCTGAAAGAAATAGGATATAAATTTGACGAAAATAGTCCGTCGCCACCGTGGATACCGAATTCCAATAAAGACTATTGCAAACAATGGATTGGTCGTACATTTTCATTTACACCGAATGGAATAAGGCGTGTAGAGCTAAATATATCGAACGAGAAACTTACGACGCTGGACTCAAAAATACGAATCAGAAAAGTAGATAATAATGGTAATCCTTTGAAAGGCGCAATATTCAGAATTTACACAGATCGGGATTGTAAAGATTTGGTACGTGAGACGAATCCTACAGGTGATGATGGATATACAGAAGTCACAATGGATTACGGAAATAATCGGAATCGAAGATATTTCGTTAAAGAGTTTAAATATCCAGATGGTGGTCCGTGGCAAGAGCTTACGGATCCGAAAGAAGTCTTTCTTACGAGTGCTGGTAATGGCGCGGTGACAGATGTTGAATTTGTAAATACACCAGAAAAACCATCACTGACTATCTACAAATATGACAGTGAGACCGGGGAACCGCTGCAGGGAGCAGAGTTTAATATTAAATTTTTGGGCAATGATAACACTGCTGCCAAGGCAGTGTGGAAGACAAATGAAGATGGAATAATTGAAATTCCACAAGGGGATTATTTGTTTATGTATGGTGGCCTGACTATAGGAAAAGTGTTCACCATCACAGAGACTACCGCACCGAACGGCTATAAATTAGCCTCTCCAGTTACCACAACATTAAAGGCAGGCGAGAACCGGATTGAGATCGCAGATGATCCGAAGACCTATGATCTTCAGATCACCAAGGAGGATAAAACGGGGAAAAAGATAGCCGGAGCTGTATTTGGAATTTATCCGACGGAGGACTGTAAGGAAGAAGACAGACTGGCTCTGGCTACGACGGATGCATCGGGAATTGCTAAAGTAAATATTCCAAATAGTGATCTGTCAAAGGTATACAGAAGTGTATGGATCAGGGAGGAATATGTACCAGATGGATATGTTTTAGACAGAGAACCACGTTATAGACAATTAGCATTGGAACGGATCAATATGATTAGTTTTGTAAACGAACCTGTAACTGGCATTCCAATCGAGATTTATAAATACGCGATAAAAACAGATGCTACCCAGACGGCTTTAAGTGGTATTCATTTCTATTTGAACAGAACAAATACAACAACAATTACGGAAGAATCGATTGATCTTGGTACTACAAATTCTAATGGCTACATTCATAAGCAGTTGGAAAACGTGGAACCAGGAGACTACTATTTAGTAGAGACGGATGCACCATCCACTTATACGAACCCGGTCAACCCACGCAAGATTACGCTGAAAGCCGGCAATTCGAACCATTTTGAGGTTGCCAATGTTTACTCAACAAGTAAGTGGCACAGCTTAAAGATCAAAAAAGTGGATGCTAATACAAAAGATCCTTTGGCGGGCGTTGTATTTGAAGTATACGCAGATGCGAAATGTACAAAGCTGATCGAGACATTAAGTGCGACAGATGAGAATGGATATGCATATTCTTCCGTTTATGGAGATGACACTTTAAGCCATGTATGGGTAAAAGAGCGCAGTGATACCGTGCCGTATGGTTACAAAGTGAAAAATACACCATTGGAAGTAAGCGTATCCTCGGACAGCAGTGGCTATATCGAGCGAACAATTGAAAATACGCCGATGAAGAAAAGGCTCAGGATAAAAAAAGTAGATTCTTATACCGGCAACCCGTTGGAAGGTGCACAATTTACTTTGTATGCAGATATAGCATGTACAGTGGAAATTGCAGAGTCTATGCAAACGGGATCAGATGGCACGACGGATTTTGTTGATATTCCAGTAGCATATGAAAAAGTGTATATAAAGGAGACTATGGCACCAAAAGGCTATGATTTCGATGCGACACCACGGGAAGTGATATTAACTAACGATACGATAACGCAGACGATTACCTGGGAGAACAGTAGGAAGTGGACAGCAGTTAAGATTTATAAAACCGATCCATGGTGGCGTTCTATTTCTGGTGTGAAATTTGAAGTATATAAAGATCCTGAATGTACAGAAAAAGTTGTGGAAGCAGGAACTTTTACAACAGATGGAAGTGGAACGGCAGAATCGAGGGTTTTCCCATATACGCAGGATACCTATTATGTAAAAGAGGTTAGTGCTCCGGACTATTATGCTGCTAATATTGGACGAGTATTTCCAGTAAAAGTGGAAGTACTTGATGATCCGAAAAATACATCAAAAGTTTCATCCATAGAGATTATGAATGATGGCTCCCTTGATAAAATCACGGTCATAAAGAAAGCAAAAGGGACAGAAAAACCAATCAAAGGTGCAATATTTGAGATTTATCATGATAAGACCAGTACATCGCCGCAGGGAATCATAGGACCAACAGATGAAAATGGTAAAGCCACTGCAAAGACAACAAGATCAGCATTCGGTACAAGATATTATCTGAAAGAAGTTTATGTTCCAGCACCGTACAAGCTATCTGATGAGTGGATAGAAGTAAATGTATCGAATAGTACTAATTCGGCAGAGGTAACCGTCTACAACGAAACCGAACCAAGCAAGATCTCTCTCACCAAGACAGACAAGGCGACAGGCGAGAAACTTGCAGGAGCGGTCTTCGGAGCCTACCTGTCAGAGCAGGATGCGAAAAATGGCGAGAACAAGCAGTTTGAAATCGGACCGACATCCGCCAGCGGCTTTGCCGTATCAAAAGAATTTACCGCAAAGGCTTCCACCTACTACCTGAAAGAGATCACCGCACCAAAGGGCTATACCCTTTCAAGTGAGATACGTGCCGTAGACATCGTCGGGGGCGAGATCGTTGATGCAGGAACATTTGAAGATCAGAAAGAGGAAAACAGTGCTTTTATTGAGGTAACAAAAGTCAGTGCAGATGACGCAAACAAGAAACTTGCAGGAGCAGTCTTTGCTATTTACGATAACGAAGCATGCTCTGGCGAGCCGGTGCAGATCATGGATCCGACGGATGAAAATGGTTACAGTAAGTCAAAAGAGCTGTTAGTCACAAAAGACACCGAATTTTACCTGAAAGAGATCACCACACCGACTGGCTACTACCAGTTGAAGGGCAGTGTCAAAGTAACAGCAAAGATGAAAGCCACAACACAGGTAACGATTCAAAACACACCGATCCCGACAACGACAGAGACAGCAGAGATCAAGATTAAAAAGACGGTGACAGACACAACGGATCCGCTGGCAGGAGCAGTCTTTGGCATTTACACAGATGAGCAATGTCAGAATCTGTGGATGGAGCTTCCGGCAACGGATGACAACGGCGAGGCAGTATCACCGACCTTTGAACCGGTATCTGGTACAACATATTACGTGAAAGAGATTTATGCTCCGGCTGGTTATGAATTGAGCAATGAAGTGACAACCGTGAACGTAGTAGAGGGACAGAAAGAGTACGTTGTCAAGAGAACCAACACGCCGAAGTGGACGCAGATTCAGGTAAAGAAATACGATGCAGAATCGAAAACTAAGTTACTGGAAGGTGCAGAGTTTACTGTCTATGCAGATGTGGAATGTAAAACGCCATTAGATACATTTACCACCGGATCGAATGGAATAGGAACATCAAAGAAGCTTTTGATGGATCAGGATGTATTCTATGTAAAAGAGACGAAAGCGCCGGATGGTTATACAGCAACCAATGCCGTATGGAAAGTGACTGCAGAGAAAAATAAGGTCTGCGCAATGCTGGAAGTTCCGAACGTTAAAGATTCGACGACCGATAAATTTGTTTACGTAAAAGTAAAGAAAGTAGAAAGTGGCACGAATAAGGCATTGCAAGGTGCATATTTCACAGTCTACAAGGATGAGAGCTGCACACAGCCGGTAGTCGAAGTAGGACCGACGGAGGCCAACGGCGAAGCCGTTTCCGTACAGTTCATCAAAGAACAGAATACCTACTGGATCAAAGAGAGCAAGGCACCGGACGGATATGTGTTAAATGAGCAGGTACAGCAGATCATACCTGGCACAGATACAGCAAAGCTGCAAGCCGCTACTTTTGAAAACAGCAGACGCAAGATCAAAATCCGTGTCAATAAGACCGATGCAGAAACGGACGAACCACTGGCAGGTGCATATTTTAAAGTGTATAAGTCGGAGGCTGATGCAATTGATCAGCAGCATGCAGTTTGCGAGATCGGACCGACTGATAAAAATGGACAGGCAGAGGCAACAATTGATTACGAGCAGGATACTTATTATCTGCGCGAGAGCCAAAAACTCGCAGGATATGTGAAGTCTGACAGCGTCGATACGCTTGTGATCACAGGTGATACGACAGATTACTATGCAACCAATACACCGGAATATACGATGATCGGCATCCGGAAAGTAGATGCAGAGACTGGAGCTGGATTGGCAGGAGCAGAATTTAATATCTATTCAGATCCGGAATGCACGCAGGAATCATTTGTCGGAGTCATCGGACCGACGGGAGATGATGGTTACGCATACAGTGGTCAGATACGGGCTGGCAGCAAAACATTTTATCTGAAAGAGACAAAGGCACCGGATGGATATCCAATGCCGTATGACGACGACGTATATGGACCGGTAGAGGGAAATGCGGTCGGAAATACGAAAGATCAGATTTCGGCACCATTTGAAATTGAAAACAAGAAGATCAGTATTTCGTTTGATATCGAGAAGAAAGATATCAAGACAAAAGATTTGCTTGCCGGTGCAACATTTGCGCTGTATAAAGATGCAGAATGCACAGTGAAAGTTTTAGATTTCACGCCAACAAGTGCAGATGGTGTATTTACGTCCGGAACATTTGAAGCCACACAGGAGGTTTACTACATCAAAGAGACGACGGTTCCGACAGGTTATCAGAAGCCGGATGGTCCGACAGAAGTAAATATTTACAAACTTCTTGGAATGGATGAGTTAGATCGGAAAGTCACGATCATGAATGTACCGGAGAACACAAAGACGATCAAGGTAGCAGTGAATAAAATAGATGCTGTTACCGGGGAGCCGGTTGAAGGAGCAGTATTTGCGGTCTACGAAGATGAAGAGTGTACGAAGGAGATAACCAGATTACCAGAGACAGACCAAGGCGGTTATGCGCAGTCGGAGGAATTTGTATACACAGGAAGCCAGGACATCTATTATCTGAAAGAAGTGGGTGCACCAAAATGGTATCACGCCAATAATACCGTCATTCCATTCAAGGTGGAAACAAAGACGATTTCCGGCAAAGATGAGAACGGCAATCCGACAAGTGTAACCATACTTTATGTAGAACCGCAGACGATCAAAAACGAGCCGGAAATGACGCAGATCCAGGTGAAGAAGACAGACGCTGACAATGGAGATCCATTAGCCGGTGCTTACTTCAAAGTCTATAAGACGAGGCCAGATGCAGAGAGGCAGCAGAACGAAGTCTGTGAGATCGGACCGACCGGAGCCGATGGAATTGCAGTATCAAAGAAGTTCCACCGTATGCAGGACGAGGTTTACTACATCAGGGAATCAAAGGCGCCGGAGGGCTATGTAATATCAGACGACATCCAGGAAGTGACAACAGTGGTAGATCAGATATCCAAGCCAGTTCTTTTCAAAGATACAAAGGCAAAGACCAATATCCAGATTAGGAAGACGGCAGTAAATGGCACAACGCCATTGGCGGGGGCAGTATTTGAACTCTATGAGACAGCCGAATGTACCGGAGAACCGCTGCTGACATTACCGGCAACCGGAACGGACGGAATCGCAACGAGTGCTTCTTTCCAGATCACACAGGAGTGGTATTACCTGAAAGAAAAAACCGCGCCGACGGGATATGAAGTCAGCACGACAGTCATTCCAGTAAAACCGGAAAACGGAGCGACACTGACAGTCGGACCGATTTTAAATGGAACAGCGGGTGACATGGCAGAGATCCACATCTTAAAGAAAGAAGCTGGCAGCGACAAAGTTTTAGCAGGCGCTGTATATGGAATCTATCCATCGAGGGACTGCAAAGCAGGAACCGAGATTGGAATGATCGGACCGACCAATACGGATGGAAAGGCAGATTCCGGAAAATTTGTAAAGAAACAGAATAGTTACTACCTGAAAGAGCTTCAGGCGCCGGAGGGCTATGAGTGCTCAGATACCGTTAAGGAAGTTGATCTGAACAACGGAGAGGGTACAGCAGGAAATCCGGTAACACTGTATGATACACAGAAGAAGTCGAAGATTCAGATTTACAAATATCAGACGACGACAGGAAGCCCGTTGCGTGGCATTACATTTACGGTCTATACGGATGCGGATTGCACCAAACCGTTTGCAGAAGTCAGCAGCACAGGAAATGGAACTCTGACGACCGGAGAAAACGGATATGCAGTTTCAGAAGAATTTGTTCCAACACAGGAAATTTATTACATAAAAGAGACGGCAGTACCACAGGATTATTCCTTTACACTGCCAGATACCGTATGGGAGATTTCCGTGACGGCTGGAGAAACCGCAGAGATACAGATCGCAAACGGTGCTCTTGCAAAGATCTATGTGAGAAAAACAGCAAAGGATGATCCGAATACCACACTTTCCGGTGCAGAATTTGATATCTACAAAGATTTCGAATGTACGATGAAAGTGGGAAGCGTAGGACCGACAGATAAATTAGGCGAGGCTGTTTCCACAAGCTTTACAAAGGAGCAGGACATCTACTACCTGAAAGAAACAAAGGCACCGGACGGCTATAAACTGAGACAGGAACCGATCGCAGTAACGGTAACGAATCCTGACGATGACAGCAGCAAGATAAACTGGAATGATGTGCAAGATGAAAAACTCGAAGGAAGCATTACCATTAAGAAATTAGACCGCGACGAAAGACCGTTGCAGGGAGCCGGATTCCAGTTGGAAGTTTACAATGGCGGAAGCTGGAGCACGGCGGTGGAAAATAAGGAAACCGATGCAGACGGTATTGTAAAATTTGAACATCTAGAACCGGGCAGATACCGGCTGACAGAAATAAAAGCACCGCAAGGCTTCAACCTGTTAAATTCTTCACGGGAGATCACGATTCCGTACGAGATGAATGTCGCAGATGTGACAGAGACACCGACAGGCTACACGGAGACGAAAGGGGATAAGATATATTTCTACGATATCACGCTGACGTTCTACAATTCGCTTCCGTTCAATGTCCCGGTGACAGGCGGTTCGGGCAATTTTGGAGCAGCCACAACCGGTATCCTGCTTATGGCAGGCACAGCCGCATGTGCACTGCTCGCAGAGAAACGCCGGAAAAAGAAGAGAAGAGCCAGCTAATCTCTGGCTCTTCCAAAAAGGAATAATTAGAGCAATCCATTTATCAATAAAAAACATATAACAAATATACGAAAAGGAGAATGAGATATGAAGAACAAAAACGTAGTGAAAAAAATCACTGCCATACTGGCAACTGCCTGCATGATGGTCGGCATGCTTGCAACAACAGCGATGGCAAAACCAGCAACAGAGCAAACAGCAGGAAGTCTGACGATTAAGACAAGCACAGATCAGTCAAACTTAAAGGACTATGAGTTTGATCTGTATAAGGTTGCTGACATTACAGTTGATGCGAATGGAAGTATGACTTATGAAGCAACAACTGAATATGAGAGTATTTTAAGAACTATAGATTTAGAAGATCAGACTGAAGTTGAGAAAAACTTAACAGCTTTATCTACAGTAAATAATAACAACGTAATAAGACATGTAAAAGGTAATGAAAGTCAAACTGAAATAACGATTAGCGGTCTTGCACTTGGCTATTACCTTGTAAAAGTAACAGCTCCAGAAGGTGCAGCAGCAACAAAAGATTTCTTAGTATCAGTACCATCAACAAAAACAGATGGATCAAATCTGGACTATACTCCGGTAGTAACATTAAAGACATCAACTGTAGATGCTACCAAGAAAGGTAATATCTTAGATAAAGACGGTAAAGCGACAGAGCATAGAAGTGGTAACATTGGAGATACAATTAAATACACAATCGAAACACATGTACCAGATACAACAGGATTTGTTGAATACACATACACTATTAATGATACGATGAGCAAAGGCTTACAGTATAAGAATGACTCATTATCTGTATCTATGGGAGAAACAGGAAATACAACAACAATAGCTGCCTCTAACTATAATTTGAAAACAACTACAGGTGAAAATGGTACTACAGTTATTACACTTGCATTTAATAAAACATTGTTTGTAGATGCTGCGACTAGAAAAAATAATAGTACTTACAAAGCAGGAACACCTTTACATGTCACATACGAAGCAACAATTACGAAAGACGCACTTGACAATAATTCAACTGTAACGAATAACGCAAAATTGATTTATAGTAACAATCCAGGTACTGATGGAATAGGAACAACAGGAGAAATTCCAACGAATGAAGTAAAACATTATACATATCATATCCAGTTAAATAAATCATTTGATGTTGAAGGCGGAAAAGGTAATTATTCAAAAGTAAGATTTACAATTGATAATGTGAGATTAAGTGAGAAAACAATCGGTACTCCAGGAGAATATGTTGTAGATCCAAAAGGTACAGTAACTAACTTGAGTCTGGATCCAAACAATGGAACATTAAAGATTTATGGTCTTGCTGAAGGTGAATACTACTTGACAGAGACAGCAACAGCAGATGGTTATAACTTATTAAGCAATAAGGTAAAAGTGGTCATTAAAGCTACCTATAATGCCACAACTGGAAAACTGGAAGGTACAGCATCAGGTAGTAATACAATTGATACAACTACACATTTTGTTGATACGAGCGTAGTCAACAAAAAAGGTTTCACTCTCCCATCCACTGGTGGACAGGGCATGGTAGCACTTGTAGCAGCAGGTATCTGCCTTATGACATTAATGGCAGCACTGATGGCACTTTACATGAAAAAACATCGGAATGCATAAATAATGAAAAAATGGATATTTCCCCTGTTGTTAGGACTTGGATTTTTGCTGGGACTTGGGATCACATTTTATCCGGCGGTGAGCAACTACCTGCTGGAGAGAAACCAGAGTGTTGCCATGCAGGGCTACATAGAGGAGCAGGAAAAAGTTCCGGATGAAGTCAGTGAGGAGCTGAAAGAAGAAGCAAGGGCATACAACAAAAAGTTACGGGAAGGGACTGTCGTACTGACAGATCCCTTCGATCCGGACGCTTTGAAATATGTGACGGACGATTACGAGAAGATGCTCGATACGGATGGAAGCGGGCGGATGGGATATCTTGAGATCCCATCCATCGAAGTGTATCTCCCGATTTATCACGGAACGAGTGAAGGCGTGTTACAGTCCGGGATTGGACATCTTGGAAACACATCGCTTCCGATCGGCGGAGAAAATACACATGCTGTTTTATCCGGGCATACCGGACTCCCGAATGCACGTCTTCTGACAGATCTTGACAAGCTGCAGGAGGGAGACCAGTTTTACATTCATGTGTTAGATGAGATACTGGCTTACGAAGTAGACCAGATCAAAGTGGTAGAACCGGATGATATCAGTGATATTTTCATTGAAGAGGGAGAAGATTATGTGACGCTGGTAACATGTACCCCGTACGGCATCAACTCCCATCGTCTGTTAGTCAGAGGGACAAGAGTCCCATATACAGAAGAAAAAAAAGAACAGCAGGTCAAACGTCAGGAAGAAAGCACCTGGAAGCAGGCATACAAGGAAGCAATTGCAGAGGGCGTGAAATGGACACTCGTCGGACTTGCAATCCTGGCAGTCTTAGCAGGCGCAGGACACCTGATCGGTAAGGCAAAGAAAAAATCGGATAAGAAAAAGAAAGGAGGAAGCAGCGCATGAAAAAAACAGCGAAAAATGTGTTGGGTTTATTTTTCTGCATTCTGATGATCAGTATGTGTACAGGCACAATTCCTGCTTTTGCAGCTTCTTCCGGAATGATACATATCCAGTTAGAAGATCTTGATAGTGACAGTTCAGATAAAAAAGGCGTAAGCTTTGAGCTGTACTGTGTAGGAACCGTAGGGGACTCTGGCGAGCCGGTATTTGACACAAAATACAATATTACGGCTTACCCGAAGACGGCAGAAGAGACAGAGCAGGTAATACAGCAGATAAGCACAGCTCTGGACATTGACGCACAGGAAACTGCGGTTACAGATGAAAACGGAGAGGCCGTTTTCCGCGGTCTGGCAGATGGCATATATTACATCAAAGCAGTCAATGCAAAAGGCTACGGCACAGTGGAGCCAGTTTTGGTACATCTCCCGTTTTCCAGTGCCGGAACCGGTGCAGGCAGTCGGTTAGAGTATGAAGTATATGCGAAACCGAAAGCATCTGCCAGTCCATCTACCCCGAACAAACCGACAGATCCCGTAAAACCGGATCAGCCGAAGCAGCCAGACAATGAGAAAAGCAATCCGGAAACTAGCGATGGAACCAGCGGCAATACGAGTAACACAGTCCTGCTGTTCGGACCGAAGACCGGTGACAGCACCCCGATTGCAGGTGCATTGCTCTTACTTGCGGCAGCCATCGCACTCATTGCCTGGGCTGTTGTCCGAAAAAGAAAACAGAAATAGTGCAAACAGGCGACACTCAACTTCGGTTGGGTGTCGCCTGTTTTTTTTATATTTTAAGAAAATCATATTTTATT
>ERZ791902.679-NODE-679-length-22172-cov-114.698965_pt1 | contig 22172 bp, 17 predicted proteins | sample MGYA00510149_ERZ791902 | MGnify/ENA primary metagenome ERZ791902 (study PRJEB30046, sample SAMN00792060) | human gut metagenome | study: EMG produced TPA metagenomics assembly of the A metagenome-wide association study of gut microbiota in type 2...
CCGAAAATGACCATGACCGATTTTGACCGGATTTTGTTTTCTTCATAGCAAGTGTTTAGCGTATAAGATATAGTTAGAAGTACTTGACTATCAGTGTGTTATGTGATTATTGGAACCCTCTTTTTCTCTCCTGAAAAATCTTATTCTTATATGCTCCTGTCTCTCAAATTAAAAGAAAATCCATGTTCAATATCCATTTCTTGCCTATCATTTTGTTGTGTTTCTTTACTAAAACTGCATTTTGGGGTACTTGTTTTGGCATTTCTGCTTCATTTTTTCGCCATTTTCGGGGGGCTTAAATCGCAAAAATAGCCTCAAAAATAACTTTTCCGTTAAATAAAGTAATTAAATTTGGTGTTTTCCTTATATTTTTATACCTTTGTTTCTTATAAATGCTTAGTGGGGAAATCCCCATGCAATCTAAGACTTAAAATAGAAAATTAATCGATAAGATATATGTATAACCATTTGGTACTCAGCGCATTAAGGGGGGGGGTAATTTTGAGCCGTCAAAATTATTCTCCAGTATTTATGTGTATATCGAAGGGCGAATATCAGCGTGTTTCAGGCGCTGGTATTCGCCTTTTTCGTGTTTTCAGATTTCTTCATTTTCTGTGGAGCAAATGCAGGGAAATGAAGAAAAAATCACTAAAAAGGGCTTTCTGATGCGTTTTTTTAGCGCGGGAGCAGGAAATTTTTAGCTCTCAAATAGATACTATATACCTTATTATAATATAAATAGATAGAAAATGGCAAAGAAACAAGATACCATCAGCATAGGTTTTGAAGAGAAAATCTGGAAGGCTGCCGACATTCTGAGGGGCAACCTGAGCGCTTCACAATACGAGGGCGTGGTGCTCGGACTCATCTTTCTGAAATACATCAGCGACCGCTTCGAACAGAAGTTTCAGGAGCTGCTGGGCGACGAATACGCCGACCCGGAAGATAAGGATGAATACACTGCCGAGAACATCTTCTTCGTGCCTGCTGAGGCTCGCTGGAGCAAGATTAGTGCTGCTGCCCACCTGCCTGAAATCGGTGTGGTGATAGATGATGCGCTGACTGCCATTGAGCGTGAAAACGAAAGACTGAAGGGTATTCTGCCTAAGAATTTCGCCCGTCCGGAGCTGGATAAGCGCCGCTTAGGTGATGTGGTGGATCTCTTTACGAATATAGAAATGCATGATGCTGGCGATGAGAAGGACCTCTTAGGCAGAACCTACGAATACTGCTTGCAGCAGTTTGCTTCCTTGGAGGGCAAGAATGGCGGCGAGTTCTATACGCCGTCCTGCATTGTGCGCACGCTGGTAGAAATCCTTGAACCTTACGAGGGCAGAGTCTATGACCCTTGCTGCGGTTCGGGCGGTATGTTTGTGCAGAGCGCCAAGTTTATCGAGCGTCACAAGGGAAACCTGCGCAAGATCAGTATCTATGGTCAGGAGGCCAACCCAGATACTTGGAAGATGGCGCACATGAACCTTGCCATTCGTGGTTTGGATGCAAACTTAGGCAATGTCTTTGCCGACACATTCTATGATGACCAGCACCCTACGCTGAAGGCAGATTACATTCTTGCCAATCCTCCTTTCAATCTCAGCGACTGGGGACAGAGTGCGCTTCAGGAAGACGTGCGCTGGCAGTATGGTTTGCCACCAGCTGGCAACGCCAACTTTGCGTGGATGCAGCACATGATTCATCATCTGGCACCTAACGGAAAGATCGGTTTGGTGCTGGCGAATGGTGCGCTTTCCAGTCAGAGTGGCGGCGAGGGACAGATTCGCCAAGCCATTATCGAAGCCGACCTGGTAGAGGGAATCGTGGCTTTGCCTTCCCAGTTGTTTTATAGCACTGGCATTCCTGTAAGCCTTTGGTTTATCAGCCGCAACAAGGCGCAGAAGGGCAAGACCGTGTTTATCGATGCCCGCAACTTAGGCTCCATGGTGACTCGCAAGTTGCGTGAGTTGATGCCAGATACAGATATTAAGAAAATCTCTGACACCTTCCATGCTTTCCAGCAGGGAACGTTGGAGGATGAGAAGGGCTTCTGTGCCGTATGCACCACCGAGCAGATTGCAGCTCAGGACTTCATTCTGACACCTGGCAGATACGTTGGAATCGCCGAAGATGAAGGCGACGGAGTACCATTTGAGGAGAAAATGACGAATCTTACCGGAGAGCTGAAACAACTGTTTGAGGAAAGCAAGAAGCAGGAAGAAGAGATCAGAATGCAGTTGAAGAAAATTGGATGGGAGGTGTAAAGTATGGAGTTTTTAAATGAATATTCTGGGCTTTTCTCTTTGTTGGCGGTAGTGGCTTCTATAGTCTCTATCGTGGTTTCTGTTATAATTTATCGTAAGCAGAAGAAACAGCAGCTGCAAGACTTGCAGGATGAATATGAGGCTATAGAAAGCAACTCTAAATTTCCGATGAGTATTGCTGAAAGGGAGTATTTTATCCATGAAAGTTATTTGCAAAAGAAATTAAGGAGGAAGTAGGATGGAGTGGAAAGAAGTTACACTTAGTGAATTAGGAACTATTGTTGGTGGAGCAACTCCGTCAACAAAAATAACGTCGTTCTATGATGGGAATATTCCATGGCTTACCCCAAAAGATCTATCAGTAAAGGATAATAAGTATATTTTTAGAGGTGAAAGAAATATAACAGAGGAAGGATTCAAAAGTTGCTCATGCAAGATGCTGCCTAAAGGGAGTATTTTGTTTTCGTCCCGTGCTCCTATCGGATACGTAGCAATAGCTGCTAATGATATGTGTACTAATCAAGGCTTTAAAAGCGTAATTCCTAACGACGAGACTGATAGTGAGTTTCTGTATTATCTTCTAAAATATAACAAAAATAATATTGCATCACAAGGTTCAGGTACAACATTCGCAGAAGTTTCTGGTAAAACCATGAAAGAAATTGAGGTGGTCGTGCCAAAAGAAAAAGACGACCAGCGCCGCATTGCTTCCATCCTTTCCTCTCTCGACCGGAAGATAGAGTTGAACAACAAGATCAATGCTGATTTGGAGGAGATGGCGCAGGCTATTTTCAAGAATTGGTTCGTTGACTTTGAGCCTTTCAAGGATGGTAAGTTCGTGGATAGTGAATTGGGAATGATTCCAGAAGGATGGAAAATAGGAACGCTAACTGATGTTATTAAGTTAATGCCAGGAGGAACCCCTAAAACTTCTGAACCTTTATATTGGGATAATGGAACAATTCCATTCTTCAGCCCTAAGGACGTAAATGGGGTATATTGTTTTACGACAGAGAAACATATAACAGAAACGGGTCTCAATAAATGCAGTAGTAATTTATATCCAAAAGATACAATATTTATTACTTGCAGAGGAACAGTTGGAAAGGTATGTTTGACAGCGTGTGACATGGCAATGAACCAATCTAATTATGCAATAAAGGCAATAGATGGTTATAGTCAATGCTATGTATTTTTCTTGGTCAAATCAGTAGTTGAAAGGCTGATAAAGAAATCAAATGGTGCTGTTTTTTCTGCTATTACATCCAAAGACTTTGATGAAGAAATTCTCATTCCGTCACAGAAAGCAGTTGAAGATTTTACCAATGTGATTGATGGCTTCTTTAGGAGAATCTTCACGATTGGTACTGAGAACTCCCGTCTCTCCCTTCTCCGCGACACCCTTCTCCCTCGCCTCATGTCGGGCGAACTGGAAGTCCCGGAATAGCAATCAGGGAGGAACGGAAAGAAAAAGAAAAGATTAATAAACATAATAATAACAACAAATTATGGGAAACAGAAATAAAGATATTGAAAAATTATTCGAACAAAAGAATTTGCTCGAATGTAAGATTAAAATGATCAAACAGGTCATTGCTGATTTGGAGAAACTGAAACAAGATGAATTCGTCTATTGTTTCGTAGATTTCAATCCTTACAGGGATGAGCGGTTGGTGGAAAGTGAATTGGGAATGATACCGGAAGGATGGAAAGTAGGAACCTTTACCGACTTGCTGAAGGAATACAAGCAAAAGACCGAGAATATCAACCTCGACAAGGTATTGGAAACTTCTTACCAGTTCAGTCATTATGTTTATTATGCTTGGAAATCTAAATATGATCAGGGCATCACGAACGGATTTGAAAATGAACCTGTTTTGATTCCTGCTGAAGCAGATTTGAATTTTTATGAGGAACAAGCGGGGGTATGGCAGTCAATAAAGCTAAAAAAAGAAGCTGAACTCTCTGAACTCCTCAAGAAACGAGAAAAACTTCTCCTGATGTTGGAGCTACTTGAAAAAGCGACTCCGGAATAAGGAATAACGAGACGAAAATATAAAAATATAAGATAATGGCAGACGACAAGAAATTCACCGAAGACGCATACGAGCAAACGCTCATCGCCCTGTTCAGAGACGAACTGGGCTATGCGTATGAATGCGGGTACGATGTGGAACGCGACATCAAGGAGCCTTTCTATCGTGCCGATTTGGTTGCCTCTATGCGACGACTCAATCCCGAACTGCCAGCCGATTTAATGGATGATGGAATCAAGAAAATCACAGACATTCATATCGGTACTTTAGAACAAAACAACGAGCAGTTTACCCTGTGGATGCAGAACGGCATGGAGGTGGGATATACTCAGGACGGAGAAGAACGAACAGCCCTGATGAAGCTCATCGACTTCGACCATCCTGAAAGAAATCTCTTCAAGGTAGTGAACCAATGGCGTGTGGAGGAATATAAGAGCAAGCGCTGCGACATGGTGGTGATGGTCAACGGATTGCCTCTCGTGGTGGTGGAACTGAAAAGCGCCACCTCCGAAGATGCTTCCATCGACGATGCTTTCAAGCAGATCAAAAACTATCAGCAGAGCGTGCCGAGCCTCTTCAGCTACAATGCTTTCAACGTGATCAGTGACATGAGCGAAACTCGTGCCGGAACCATCACCGCCAAGCAAGACCGCTACATGGAATGGAAAACCGTGGACGGGGCGTATGAGTCAACCCTCATGGCCGACTACCGTACTTTCTTCCTCGGAATGTTCCAGCAAGAAAGGTTGCTCGACATCCTGCAGAACTTCATCTGCTTTGACAAGAAAGAGGGCAAATACGCCAAGATTCTTACTGCCTACCATCAGTATTATGCCGTAGGCAAAGCCCTGCAAAGGACTCGCACGGCGGTGGAAGGCAATGGAAAAATCGGTGTATTCTGGCACACGCAGGGTTCGGGCAAGAGCCTCTCCATGGTGTTCTATGCCCACCAGTTGGTGCAGCGACTGCCCGAAGTAACCATCGTAGTGGTGACCGACCGCAAAGACCTCGACAATCAGCTCTATGGTCAGTTCTGCCGCTGCAAGGACTTCCTCCGTCAGGAACCCGTGAACGCCCAGAGCCGTGAAGACTTAGGTCATCTGCTGCAGGGGCGCAAGAGTGGCGGCATCATCTTCACCACCATCCAGAAGTTTGATGAAGGCGACTCGGCACTCTCCACCCGTCGCAACATCATCGTGATGACCGACGAGGCGCACCGCTCGCAATACGGCGATGAGCACTGGGATGCCAAGAGTCTGACGATGAAGAAGGGATTCAGCCGGAAGATGAGAGAAGCCCTGCCAGGTGCCTCGTTTATCGGATTTACAGGTACGCCTATCAGCGACCGAGACCGAGATACGGAGGAGGTTTTCGGCAACTACATCGACGTTTACGACATGAGTCAGGCAGTGGATGATGGAGCCACACGCCCCGTATTTTACGAGAGTAGGGTGGTCAACCTCAATCTGGACGAGGAGACGATGCAACTGCTGAATGATGAGTTTGACAAGTTGGAGGAAGATGGAGCCACAGAGGAACAGATCAGGAGGGCAAAGCAGGAGCATAGCCGACTGGAAGTAATCTTGGGCGAAGATGCCACCATCGACACCTTGGTAAAGGACATCATCCGGCACTACGAGGAAAACCGAGCGCAGATACTCACTGGTAAGGCCATGATCGTGGCGCTCACCCGACCTATCGCCATCAAAATCTACCGCAAGATACTTGAACTTCGACCAGACTGGACGGAGAAAGTGAAAGTGGTGATGAGCGGTTCGAACCAAGACCCTGCCGACTGGCAACCGATTATAGGCAACGAAGCCTACAAGAAGGAGCTGGCACGCAAGTTCAAGGACAACGACGACCCGATGAAGATAGCCATCGTGAGAGATATGTGGCTGACGGGATTTGACGTTCCATCGCTCGCCACCATGTATGTGTATAAGCCGATGAGCGGTCACAACCTGATGCAAGCCATAGCCCGGGTGAACCGAGTGTTCCAGACCGAGGATGGCGAGAAGAAGGAAGGTGGACTGATCGTGGATTACGTAGGTATTGCGCAGGCATTGAAGAATGCCATGCAGCAGTACACCAACCGAGACCGCCGTCGCTTCGGAGACCCCGACATCGCCAAGACCGCCAAGGTGAAATGGAAGGAAGAGATGGAAATCTGCCGAGACCAGTTGCATGGTTTCGACTATTCCGGCTTCTTCGAGCAGGACAGTGTGAAGCGGGCTTCAGCCATCACGGGCGGTGCCAACTTCCTGAGTTCTCCAGCCATGGTTCAGCGCAAGAAGAACTTCATGGAGCACAGCAATCTGCTTCACAACGCCACCACCCTTTGCCGTTCGCTCCTCGATGAGCAGCAGAAAGCGGAGGTGTGCTATATGGATGCGCTGCGCGTGATGATGCTCAAATTAGCACAGAAGGGCAAGGTGAGCCGGCATGAAATCAATGAGCGTATAGGCGAACTGCTGAGGCAGAGCGTGAAGAGCGACGGAGTGATCAATCTCTTCGGCGACCGCCAGATAGAGTTCTCGCTCTTAGACGAAGCTTTTATCAAGGAGGTGAAGAACATGAAGGAGCGCAATCTCGCTGTGGAACTGCTCACCAAACTGCTGAAGGAGAAAATCAAGCAGCAGCAGAAAACCAACGTGATACAGAGCGACCTCTTCTCTGATATGCTCAGCAAGAGTCTCTCCAACTACCTGAAAGGCTTGCTCACCAACGAGGAAGTGATAGAGGAGTTGCTGAAGATGGCGCAGCAATTCAAGAAGGCAGAGGAAGAGGGCAACAGCTTAGGACTTTCGCCTGAAGAGAAGGCATTCTATGATGCACTCTCCACACCGGAAGGAGTCAGACAGGCTTACTCTGACGAGGAGTTTGTGGCGCTCACCAAGGAACTGACGGAGGTACTGCACCGCAACCGCACCATCGACTGGAACCGCAAAGAGTCGGCAAGAGCCAAAATGCGTGTGATGGTGAAGCGACTGCTCAAGAAGTATAAGTATCCGCCTGAGGGAGCAGAAAAGGCATTGGAAACCGTGATGCGGCAATGCGACCACTGGGCAGATCAGGAAGAAAATGTATTATAAACCCTTTAAAATTTTAGATTAAGAAACAGAAAGTAAAGAAAATAACAACATAATAATCCAATAGACGCTGAATAACTGCACTTCTACGGTATTCAGAACCTGCAAATTCAAGAAAAATCGACAAGAAGACGGTGACAGCAAGGCGTCCACTCCTCCACGGCGTGGGCAGTACTTGTTTGTACCTTGTCGAAGGCTCTTGCAGGTGCCAGAATACCGGTGCTTACAGGGACTCTCACGCCGCTTTTTGTAAATTAATTCATACTAAAAGCAATACAATGGCGATAGAACAACTACCCAAATACTATTGCGATTACAATGACCTTCTACAAATTAAAACTGAAGACGATTTGCTCGTAATGGACGAGGCGACAGGAGTGAGGAAATACATTCCTATTACCATAACTGATGTAAACCTATTTAAGAGAGAAATAGAAATTTTATGTAAGGAGCTTCAACATGTTATAGACGACGCTAAGTGGTTTGCCGTCAAGCATAATAGACTCACACACTATTTTTGTATTTATCAAACCTTGACTGAATATCTTACCGATTTTCTGGAAACCGTTCATTCACTCCATAAAAAAGTTTATATCTCGATTTATAAATGTTATGACGACGAGATCATGCAGATTTTCACGGAGTCATTAGAACCTATTTTTCGTGAATTTCAGGTGATAGCCCGAAAGCATCTGAACTTCTTTCCGGATTTGGAGAACTATGAACAGATTCCTGATGCCGAGGAGATTTTCAATCAATGTGAGATGAACGAGAACCTGATAACCCCTGTTACCTTTTCTCTGTTTAAGCCCTGCCATGAAAACTATATTTCTATGGGCTTGACAATGTCTGTGAAGGAATGCCTGCGTTTGATGGACCAGATTAGTAAGGATGTTTTATCAATCTATCAAACGAGACTTAAGCGCTCTCATCACGAGGGTTGCATCATCTATCGCCATATCAAACGAATGTTTGACGAGTCTTTTCTTTCCGAGCATCTTCATCATGTGGCAAGAGTTAAGAAGCACCACCTGGAGAGTAGAAGAATCGGTTATAACACGGAATCTCTGCGCAAGGTTTTGGATGATACCATGGGAGCTTATGGTAATTATAAATTGTGTGCTTACTGGAACGATAACTACATTCAGGATGAGGAGGATATGGAGGAATTTGTCTATATTCTTTCTAAGGAAAAGGCTTCTCCCCAGGAGTTTGAAAACCTGTTTAAGTATTTGGGTGAGTATAAGATGTGGGAGGATGAGATTGCTAAGGCTGATGAGTATGAGCGTCATGGCGATCCGTTCTTTGTGAACTGGGTGGACCCTGTGAAATTGGAGAATAAATTGAAGTTCTGGATTAAGGGCAATATTGATACGCAGCAGAAATGGTATATAGTATGGTGTCTGATGAAATATACGTTCCACATGGTGCGTGATGATCAGGACAAGAATGCCTTTGCCGCCCGCATGAACCAGATGTTTCCTGATGCAGAAAAGAAATGTATCAGCGAATCTTTCAGAAAGATGGAAACGCAAATGAACCACAACAAGGACTTTATGCAATGGTATAAAGATTCAGATCCTGATAACAATACTGCTTTTGATCTTCACTTAAAATTGAAAGATGAAAAAGAATATAAGAGAGATTTCTGTTATGCATAAATAAAACCCCATATAAGCGATTCTCATGCCATGAGAGTCGCTTTTCTGTTTTTATACCTATATTTCCTCTATTATTCCCTCTATTTTTCCCAAGGGTTGGGAATTTCTTGGGAAAGCAGATGGTAAATCTATAAGTATCACATTATCAGTGATTTACGAGAAGAAAAAGCATTAGAAAGAGAGACTTTTTTTAGAGCCTTTGGGAAAAATGGGGATTTTTAATGTTAAGGAATGTATTTTTGTCTTCGCTTTTTACTCGATTTTTCCCTTCAAACAGATTTTTCCCAAAAGGGGACCGATTTTTCCCAAAAACGTGGGTTTTTCGGGGAAGTTGTGGGAAAAGCATTGTTTTGCCCTTGTTTTCGCAGTACTTTTGCAGCGTCGAAGAAACAAGACAACGCTGAAATGGTTTGGTGATCTTGAAACAACTTCCGACTACTTTATAATATGAATACTCAAATCATGAGAGTGGTGCAGCAGGGCGAGCCCTTCGCTGTGCAGAGTCAGAAAAGTGAGAACGGACAGATGATGAAGTGCAACATCGTGTTGCAGGAGATGGGCGGCAAGTATGAGAACCAGTACGCTGCGGCAATGTTGGGGAATGCGGCTCAGTGCAAATTCTATCCTGGCGATTTGGTGGCGGTTACGCTCCGCTTTACTACCCATGAGCACAATGGTCAGGTTTATCAGGATATTCTCGTTACGGACATTTTAAAGGTAAAAGGGTAAAAAGGCTTTTTAAAGGTAAAAAAGTAAAAAAGTAAAAAGGTAAAAAGAGCTTCGCAGGGAGAAAGGCTGCGAGGATTCTGGAACAAGTTATTAATCTGAGTTGGGACGGACGGAGGATTTTCTTAAGTAAAGCGCGCAACATTCCTGATGTTTCTCCTCGTAAATTTCAATTCAGATATGAAGAAAGATTATTCTAAAAACTGCAACCAGCAAAATAATGGTTGCGAGCAGGTGCAACAGAATAACGGTTGCAATCATGTACAGTTGGGCGGTGTGGCTTTCTATGATGGAAGCAAGTGTTTTCTCTTTACTCCTGACCAGCAGGGCGTGAGAGACCAAGTGCCTGGGTTCCGTTCACAGGGCGTTGCCCAACAGTTGAGTGACGGTACATTCGATTTCATTGCGAAAGCGAAGCCGCGTTCTCAGTCTAAACTCATCAAGAAATTGGCTCACGGACGTGTGAGCAAGACGAAGGACAATGCTGTGCAGCTCACCCTCAAGGTGTATAGTGACGAGGGGGTCAATATCGGCAAGGCACTCATCACGGAAGCAAGAGAGGCTGCCAATGCCGTAGTAGAGCTACAGTTGAAGCAGTAAGTTTGTTTATGCGATAAATATTTTTAAACATTGTAGAAACTAAATAAACATTGTAGAACTAAAACATGAAGAACGAAACAGAATGAGCTGTTATTTAATTAAGGTGGAGAACGGGCACAAGGTTGCCCGTCCCATCACCTCGGAAGAGGAATATAAGCAGCTGCGTGGAAGCAAAGAGCAGAAGGCGAATTTGCGTCAGGCTCGTGCCGGAAGCGATGCTGCGAAACGCAGACTGGTGCAGTTTAATTATTCCGGGCATTATCCCAATGGTGTAGTGAAAGGCATGAAATTGCCAAGCCAGGCTTTCGGCTTTGATATGGATGAGCCGGAGGCTTTTGCCAAGGCTGCCAAACTGCTGCTGAAGGAGCCGAGTAAATACGGACTTCTGATGTTGGAGAGGAGCGCAAGACAGGGCGGTCATGCGGTGTTTGAGCGTGAAAAGGGCAAGACCATCTTGGAGAACCAAGTGAGGATTGCTACAATGCTGGAGTGTGAAATGGATACCTCGGCTCACGACATTAACCGGGTTTACTTTACCACCACTTCGGATGATGAAGACTTGCTTTTCCTTTCGCCGTATCTCTTTCAGGATGCTTATGACGAGGCCGCCGTGGCAGCTGAAGGCAAGGTATTAGAGGAACGAGAGAAGTATGGAAAAGAGGAATTGAATGAGGGTGCTCACAAGGCGAACAAGCATTACAAACCTTGGGAAAATCCGGTGCCAAATGCTTCTGCTATGATTTTAGGCAGAGATGCTTCTACAGGCTCTTCAGAGAAGAAAACAGGATCGACTGCTCCTGCAGCTTCTACAGGAAAGAATGAAGCTCCAAGCCCATCTGCTGGAACTCCTAAAGTTTCAGCCCCATCCGATCTCAAATATCTTGGCATTCCTTATTCCGACATCATCGCCAAATGGTGGCAGATGTATAATGATGGTCAGGAACCTGTGAAATCTAATCGCAACACATTGACTTTTGAACTTGCCGTTAATCTCCGTCATATCTGCGGTTTCGACCGCAATCTGATGGATCAGGTGATTCCCTGCTACGATGGTTTCCCAGATCAGGAGAAAATGGCTTGCATCAACTCGGCACTCAATGAGAAAATCACGCAAATGCCAAAACGTCTGAAAGACGTATTGTCTGCCATTCGACAAGAGAAACTGAACAAGAATGCGGCAACGGGAGCGACTGGAACGGATGAAGACGATGAAGCTTTCATCAATGCGCTGGATGAAGCTAATGCGCAGGACGACCAGTTCTACTATAATGCCCTGCCGAAACTGCCGCAAGGTATCAAGGATTCGGTTGATGCTGTGGGTCCAGCCCTCGCCATGCCTGTCATCTCTGCTATCTGCCCGGTCATCGGAATGCTTGCCACAGGTGTAAAGGTAAGCGTGCACGGCAAGATGAACTCGCTCAATCTCATCTCCTATATTGCAGGAGATTTCGCCTCAGGAAAGGGTAGTATAGACCCGATTATCAACACCTGGACGAAAGAGATAAAGGATATGGACAAGATGTATCTGCAGACGGAGGAGGACTGGAGAGTCAAGAAGCGTGCGGCAAAGAACAAGAAGGAGCAGCCTGAAGAACCGAAATTGCCTATCAGATGTCTGACGCTGAACAATACCGTGGCCAATCTCGCTGAACGTCTTGCCAACACCGAAGGCAAACACGCCTTCTCCTTCACTCCGGAAGCCGACACCGTGGCGCAGAAGTGGAAATCGGCCATGAGCGATTTCTCCGTGATGCTCCGTCAGGCTTACGACGGAACCAGCTATGAACGTGAGGCAAGAAGTGCTGAGGCAGTGAATGTGCATATAGACAGGCTGTTGTGGAACGTGGTGATGTGCGGAACGCCTGATGCACTTTACCGAGTAATCAGCAATTACACGGATGGTTTTCAAAGCCGTATCGTCGTGGCTCGAACTCCCGATAATACCTTTACACCGCTTACCGAAAATCTTTATGTTCTGAAAGATCGACAGAAGGAACGCATCATCCAGATAGCCCATCTGCTGCCGCTGATGAACGGAGAAGTGGAGTTGCCCAAGTTGGAGGAAAGAGGTAGAGAATGGTTGGAGCTGATAAGACTGGAAACGATGAAGAATGACGACAAGGTGAAAGCTCGCCAGCGTTTCCGTATCTGTCCTACAACCATGAGGATGATGACCTGCCTGATGCTCTGCAAAGTGGCTGAGATATTGATTCATAAACATGGATTGAATGGAGCGGAAAAGAAGTTGAAGGAGAATCCCAACTTGTGGAAAGAGATGATCGTAAGAACGCAGACACCAGCGATGCTTTCTGTTTTCGACACCTTAGCCGACTATCAGTTGGAGAATGCTCTCTACTTCTTCCGTCAGCGCATAGAGGATGCTTTTTCTTCCAAAAACTACAACGGACAGGCTTCTTTAGAACGCTCCAAACGTGGAAAGAATGATTCTATTTTTGAGCGATTGGACGTTACATTCACATTCGAACAGGCTGTGCAGCAGAGTATTGCCGTGAAAGGAACAGGTGCAAGCCGGGAATCTACAAGGCAGATGTTGAAGAACTGGAGAAAACAGGGACTGGTCATCATGATGAAAGATAAGCGTTACCAGAAAGTTAACACAACTCAATAACTGCAACTATTCGGTATAGAAACCGGTCATTTTCGGTCATGGTCATTTTCGGTCAAAATCGTTTTCGGGGGATTCATTTCCCCCGAATATCACTTTCAAAATTTTAAAATTATGGAAATAAATTTATATCGTCAAATTGGTACTCCCTGGGGCTTAATGGGCACTATACTTGTAGAAGGGATACTTGTGTATAGAACATTAGAGCATCCTACTCACCATTTGCCTGCTGGTGAATACAAGGTTGAAATCATGTTTAACAAAAATTACAGGAAGAAATGGATGGAATCTCCGATTGATAAGGAGCTTATCAATGTTCCTATGATTAGAAAGAAGGGTGCCCGCTCCATAAAGACTGCATCTCGCATCCCGTTCTTCATGCCTGGCAATGGGGCTTTCACGCTGAAACATGGTAGCATCATCATCGGGAAGGCAGGTCCAGCAGGTCTGTTGCTTCATACATTAGATTGTTACCTTGATCTCTATAAGGTATTGGAAGGAGCTATAGGGAAAGGTGAAGAGATCAGGCTGATTATTCAGGACATTGAGCAGAATGAAATCCCTCTGAGTTCTGTATATCTTTTCTAAAATTTAATTCATAACAATATGCGTATTATCAAGGAAATCATCATTCATTGTAGTGCTACCAAAGAAGATAAGGACTACACAGTTGCCGACATCGACCGCTGGCACAGAGCGCGCGGTTTCAGAAAGATCGGTTATCACTTCGTCATCTACCGCAACGGCGATATTCACGTAGGCCGTTCTTTGTCTGAAATCGGTGCTCATTGCAAGGGGCACAATGCCATCAGCATCGGCATCTGCTACATCGGCGGTTTATCCAAGGATGGCAAACCGAAGGACACCCGAACCATTGAACAGAAGGCTGCCCTGCTGGATCTCATCACTCAGTTGAAGGAGGAATTCCCCGAAGCGACCATCCATGGCCACAACGAGTTTTCCGCCAAGGCCTGTCCTTGCTTCGACGTGAAGAAGGAATTAGTTCCCTATTTTACCGTCTCATTTTCTTTCTGAGCCATTGACTCAATGCCTCGTAAGCACTGATTTCCTCCTGGTGCTGTGGCTCAGCGAAGGTAAGTTGATCACCGGATGAATCGCCATACTGGTCTGGGAAGATAATCATCAGATTGGTGCCCGAGAAGAAGCGGGTGATTTCCTCTGGCAGACGTTCCAGGGCTGTCTTGTAGGATACTGTTCCCTTGCGGGCAGTAATCACAACCAACATGTGGTCGTTGGAAATCTGGGCTGCCAACTGTGGCATTTCGTTCCAATGGTTCATCAAGGCATAGTCGGCACGCACTTCATGATGGCGGTTCTGTATGTACTCATTGATGAGCGCCAAGGTTTCGGTGCGACCATGAAACTGGATACGACAGTCGAGATTTCCTGCCATTCGGCTGAGGCGTTCAAGCCAGCGGTAAAAGCCTGGTTCAAACTCTGCTCGTGATGGCACGGCTACTTGGATTCTGCGTATTGTATTCAATGGTTGTATGACGCGAGCCATGATAATCTGTCGGCTCAAACCATTGAAAAGGCTCTGATGGAATTCGCCCCAGAATTTCGGAGAACGCTCCGGATGCATGTGCATGCCGATGATAATCTCTGAGCATTGGAACTCGTTGAAAGCATGCTTGATGCCATTGGCGATGTTGGCCGCAATACGAACCTGCGTCTGGGTCATCACATCGGTAGCTGCTGCTAATTGGCTGCAATGGTCGAGCAGTTGTCTGCCCTGTTCCTGGTTGTATCGCATGTCCTTATCATCGTAAACTACGTTCAGACAAACCAGTCCCCGGTTCAGTTTCTGATTTCTCACTAAGAGTGCCAAATCCATCAGGCTGTCGGCATATTCTGGGTATCTCACAGGGATGAGAATCTTCTCGTCATTGCCCTTCTTCTCGTCTTCTGCTTCCGGCAATTCCTTGTCTCGGAGGATAATTTTCTGGGACGACCAGTCGGTGAGGAGCGAGGAGATGATGCAGGTAAAGAGGATCATGATGACCACACCATTGAGCATGTCATCATTCACCAGATAAGTGTTGGGGCCGATGAGGATATTCATTCCGACCATGACCATGGCGATACTGCCGGCAGCGTGGGCAGAGGTGAGTCCAAACATCATGTGGCCTGAGGAAAGCGGAAGGCGGAAACCGAGGCATGCTGCATAGGCTGCTATGGCTTTGCCTAACGTTCCGAAAAAGACGATGCAGAAGATTACCCAGAGGATATGACCGCCCTGGAAGAGCAGGTTGACATTGATGAGCATGCCTACTCCTATCAGGAAATAAGGGATGAAAAGGGCATTGCCGATGAACTCCAAACGGTTCATGAGCGGAGATACGTGGGGAATGTATCTGTTGAGGATGAGTCCGGCAAAGAAAGCTCCGAACACGCCCTCGATGCCTACTATCTGGGATAAGGCTGCACTCATGAAAAGCATCGCCATGACGAAGATGAACTGCATGACGGCATCACTGTAGCGGCGCAGAAACCAGCGGGTAAGACGGGGGATGAGGAATATCATAAAACCGCAATAGGCTGCAAACTTGGCGGCGAAGAATATCCAGAAGAGTACGCCATCATGCTCTCCGAACGAGGCAACGAGACCTGCTAAGATGACCAACGCTATCAGAAGCGAAAGCATACTGGACCCGACACTCAGCGTGACACTCGGTTTCTGCTGCAATCCGTATCTCGAAACTATCGGGTAGGCTATCAGCGTATTGGAAGCCATGATACAGCTGAGGAGGAGCGAGGCCTTGGTGGAGTAGTGGAGCAGGTGGATGCTCATGAAATAGGTCAGCGTAAACGGAATGAAGCAGGTAAGCAAGCCATAGATGAGTAGTCGCGACTTGTTTTTCTTCATACCTTCCATGTCCATCTCCAAGGCAGCGAGGAACATGATGTAGTAGAGGCCCACCTTTCCAAACAGTTCAAAGGAGGAGTCTCGTTCCAGGATATTCAGTCCATACTTGCCGACAACGATTCCTGCCAACACCATGCCAATGATGTGTGGAATACGCAGTTTACCCATAATGATAGGGGCAAAGAGAACGATGAGCAGCACTACGAAGAAGATCAACGTAGGGTCGGTTATCGGGAAGTAATGTGTTAAGTTCAGCATAGACATTCTATTTTTTTTGTTTGCAAGTGCAAAGATACGTCGTTTTTTTGAATTGACCATACAAAAATACGGAGAATTATTTTCTTAGTGGCATCTAAGGGTATTATTTCTCTTTTAGTTTGCATGTTTTATATTCATGCTCATCAATGCCTTTATCGTGGCACTCATACGCATCGGGGGCTTTCACCCGCACTTCAAGGGAAAACGACAAGGGTCTATATGCCACGATGACAAGGTGGCGTATAGACCCTTGATTATATGGTGATATTAGAAATCTACATTTCCGCTATTGTATTTTTATGAATTGCTTAGATTCTTAATGATTTCCAAAGGTAGCTGGGTAGCTTTGGCAACCTGTTCGGCAGAAAGTCCCATTGCCAGCAATCGTTGTGCTGTTTCTGTGTTGGCCTCATGTTTGCCTTCAGCTCTACCTTTCTCTATGCCTTTCTCCATTCCCTTTTCCATACCGATTTCTATTCCTTCAGCAAGACCTTCTTGTTTTGCCGTATCAATAGAGTTCTTGATATCCCGATATGCCTTCTTACTAGCTTCATACTCCCTCATTTCCTGCGGAGTAAACTTGGCTATTTCGGCTTCCTCAAAGAGGCGATCGAAGACCTTGTCGCACAGTTCTTTAGGGCGCTGGGTAAGCTTATAGAGGTTCTTCAGTGCATAGAGCCACTTCTCGTAGAGCGTATCCAGTTCTTCCAGGGGTTTGTTGAACTTGGAAATCTCTACATAAATATATTCGAGCTTGTCGTAAAATACTTTGTGGGTAGCTGTGTCGCACAACTGCACATGATGGCGGATTTTCTCCTTGTCGAAGGCGTCCTCGTTCATGCTGAAGTTGAGCAGGGCTACGGTATAGACATGATTGAGTCTGAAATCCCATTCACTCCCCTTTGGTGCCTGTTCACGGATAGGGAAGGTTGAGTAGAAAAGGGCGCGATCCTTGAAATACGTCTGGTAGGCATTCTGCATTTCAACGATGAACTTCTCGCCGTTTTCGCCCTCGCAATATACATCAAAGATGGCTCTGCGGTCGGTATAGACATCTCCCACATGCTCTGGATTCAGATACGATACGTCCTTCACAACCTGTCTGCCATTAAACAAGCTGTTGAGGAAGCAAATGAGCAAATCCTTGTTCATTGCTGTTCCAAAAATTCGCTTGAAACCGAAGTCGGTCAGCAAGCTGATATATCTTTCTTCTACCTGCTTCATAATCAACTATATTAAAATGCTACCGCAAAGTTACGACTTTATTTCCAAACCCGCAAGAGCTTTCTGGGAAAAGTTTCTGAAAAAGTTTAGAGATTGCGTTTTTTATGTGACAGGACAAGGGTCTATATGCCACGATGACAAGGTGGCGTATAGACCCTTGATTATATGGTGATATTAGAAATCTACATTTCCGCTATTGTATTTTTATGAATTGCTTAGATTCTTAATGATTTCCAAAGGTAGCTGGGTAGCTTTGGCAACCTGTTCGGCAGAAAGTCCCATTGCCAGCAAACGTTGTGCTGTTTCTGTGTTGGCCTCATGCTTGCCTTCAACTCTACCTTTCTCCATGCCTTTCTCCATGCCTTTTTCCATACCTTCTTCCATTCCTTTCTGATATCTGTCATCCAGAAGGGTTCTTTCAACACTTACCGAATCCCAGAATTTATCATAGGCACGGAGCTCGGCATCTGTAAAGCCGGAAACTTCAAGATCTTCTACGGCTTTTCCAATCTCCGGATCATTAAGCAGGTCGGCAGGAATATCCTTCGTATTGGAATTGATTTCTGTGAGGAAACGGAGCCACAAGACCATCATGCGCTTGTCGGCAATGGAATGAGGAGTGAACTTAGGGAGTTCAATGAAGGTGAAATGCAAGCCTTCGATGATCTTATTGCTATCCTTATCGTGCACGATGCGGTAGTTGTGGATGAAATCCGGAGTATCATGCGCAAAGATATCATTTATCAGGTTGAGAGAATACACAGGTTGGAGTTCACTATATTTTCCTCCCTTTTTAGCCTGACTCACATAGAGCTTGGATGCATTGAACAGTACTCGCTGCTGGAATGCGTCAGACCATTCCATCTGCATTTCCACGCAGAACTTCCTGCCGCTGACATCTGTGCAGAGTACATCCACAATGGTGTTCTTGCCCCCTTCGAGCTGGGGCACAAGTTCTGTGGGCAAATACTTGATTTCGTGTATCTGCTCCTCTTCGCTGAGTGGCAGGAGTGCGTTCAGAAGGCTGATCAGTCTTTTTGGATGATTGCCGAATATCTTCTTGAACGTGAGGTCTGCCTTAGGATCTAAGTACTTCATAACCATCTGTTTTAAAATCTACAGCGCAAAGTTACGACTTTATTTCCAAACCCGCAAGAGCTTTCTGGGAAAAGTTTCTGAAAAAGTTAGAGATTGCTTTTTTCATGTGACAGGACAAGGGTCCTATATGCCACGATGATGAAAAGTGGCGTATAGACCCTTAAAACCATAGAAATGCATGTTTTTTTAGTAAAAATGCAGGCTTGTTGATAGAAATGTAAGTAAAAATGAGAAAAATGCAGCAAAAAGCAACAATTCTTGCAAAAATATGCTTGGTTTAACAGAAAAAGTCTTAACTTTGCAGCGGATTTGAGATAATATGCAGTTTTTTGCAGTTTCTCGTTTCCAAGTTCACACTTATAACAACTTTTAAATTAAAAAGATTCGATTATGAAAGTAGCAATTGTTGGTGCAAGTGGCGCAGTAGGTCAGGAATTCTTGCGCATCCTTGCAGAGAGAAATTTCCCAATGGATGATTTGGTGTTGTTTGGTTCTGAGCGTTCTGCTGGACGAAAATACAACTTCAAGGGAAAGGACTATGAGGTCAAACTTTTGCAGCATAACGATGACTTTAAAGATGTCGATATTGCTTTCACATCTGCTGGTGGTGGTACTTCTGAGGAATTTGCTGAGACCATTACTAAGTATGGTGCTGTCATGATAGATAACTCAAGTGCATTCCGTATGTGCGACGATGTGCCTCTGGTTGTGCCTGAGGTGAATGCTGAGGATGCGCTGAACCGCCCTCGTAATATCATCGCCAACCCTAACTGTACTACTATTATGATGGTAGTGGTTTTGAAGCCTATCGATGACTTGAGTCATATCAAGAAGATTCATATCTCTTCTTACCAGAGTGCTTCCGGTGCTGGTGCTGCAGCTATGGCTGAACTTGAGCAGCAGTATAAGGACATCATTGAGACAGGTAAGACTGATCATATCAATAAGTTCCCTCATCAGTTGGCTTACAATGTCATTCCTCAGATTGACAAGATGACTCCAAATGATTACACTAAGGAGGAGATGAAGATGTATAACGAGACTCGCAAGATCATGCACTCTGATGTTCGTACAAGTGCTACTTGTGTGCGTGTTTCTTCTCTCCGTTCTCACTCAGAGAGTGTATGGTTTGAGACAGAGAAGCCATTGGCTGTAGAGGATATCCGCAAGGCTCTGGAGGCTGCTCCAGGCGTTACTGTGAAGGATGATGCTCAGAACTACGTTTATCCAATGCCTTTGGAGAGCGCTGGTAAGGATGATGTCTATGTAGGTCGTATCCGCAAGGATTTGGCTGATGACAACGGCAATACTTTGTGGCTCACTGGCGACCAGATCCGTAAGGGTGCTGCCTTGAATGCTGTGCAGATTGCTGAGTACTTGATTAAGGTGGGCAACGTAAAGTAATTGCATGCTGGAAAGATTTAAACTTTTGCTCCAGGAAATGAACCGGGGCATATATGAAAAAGATACTGAAATTTCGCTCTCGCTCCTTGCCGCTCTGGCAGGCGAGAGCGTTATTCTTTTAGGTCCTCCTGGAGTAGCGAAGAGTATGGTGGCCCGTCAGTTGAAGACTGCTTTCAGAGAGGCTCATAGTTTTGAGTACCTGATGTCGCGTTTCTCTACTCCTGATGAAATCTTCGGTCCTGTGAGTATTCAGAAATTAAAGTCTTCTGATACTTATGAGCGTGCGGTGGATGGTTATCTGCCTACTGCTGATGTGGTCTTTCTGGATGAAATTTGGAAGGCGGGGCCTGCTATTCAGAATACGCTTCTCACGGTGATCAATGAAAAACTGTTCCGCAATGGTAATCGGGAGATGCACCTTCCGCTGAAACTTCTCGTGGCTGCCAGCAATGAGTTGCCGGCAAAGGGCGAGGGCTTGGAGGCTCTCTGGGACCGATTTGTCATTCGCATTGAGAGTCGTCCGATTAAGAAGGAATCGAATTTCAGGGCGATGCTCTTGGAGGTGAAGAGTGAAGAACGAAGAGTGAAGAATTCAAATGCTATTACTGCAGAAGAGTATGCGGAATGGTCGGAGAATATCAATAAGATAGGTGTAAAGGAGGAGGTGCTGGATGTCATTTCCGTCATTCGTAAATCCTTGAGAGCCGTGAATGTGGATGAGGCTGCTGAGCGCAGGAATATCTACGTGAGCGATCGTCGCTGGAAGAATATTGCCCGTCTGCTCCGTACTTCTGCTTTCATGCAGGACAGGGAAGAGGTTGATTGCTGCGACTTGCTTCCTATCTATCATTGTCTCTGGCAGGAACCGGAGGAGAGGGATGCCATCCGTACTATTGTGATCCGTGCTCTTTTTGCTCCTTTGGCAGAGAAACTGGTGGAGATGAAGAATGCGCTTGCTGAAGACATCAAGTATCATCGCATTCGTAAGAGCCCGGATGAGGGCAGAGATTATGAGGGAGAAATAGAAACTCTCTCAGATAATCTGAGTTCGCTGGAGAGACGTTTGGGTGAGAATCTCTTTGTTTCGTCTGATGATAAAAATGAAATCTCAGCTTATCTGAGAGACTTCTATAAGGAACTTGCCTTCACAAGACAGGACACAATGAAACTGTATGAGGATTATAGATAAAGAAAGAGAGGGTTGAGAAACTGATTGTATTGTTCTCAACCCTCTCTTTCTATTTTATTTTTTTAGAAATTTTCTTCTAAAATATTCTTGGCTTTACAGCGTCTTGGCAAACTGTTCGATACAGAATGAACCATCAAGATCCTTTATCTTGATCTTTCCTTGCTGTATTTCAAAGAAAAATTCGCGGATGCGATCTACTGTCAATACGGCAGGATTGCCTTCCTTATCGATTCCCAAATCATACGTCTTCAACAGTTGTGGACCTAATGCTGCTGCGGTCAAAAGGAAGTGATTCTGGAACTTGTCCGTGTCTATCAGGTCGGCTGCCAAAACCTTACCTACTACACTATAACTGTGGAGAGTACGTTGCTGGTTATTATCAGTCAGGGTGGTGCGCAAGTCATCTGAAGCGAGGTTAATCTCTATCTTTCCACTTTCCGGTGCTTCTTCCTGATGGCGGTATAGTGACCCCAGATCTGCCAAAGCCAGTGAATATAGGTGACTGGCAGGTGTGTAGTTCACTCTTTCCACGCTGAATACTGACGGAAGCAAGAGGTGGATGATGCCGTCCATTTCTACAAAAGGAGAGATAAATGTGCCTACTACGGAGTTTTTGACAGACAGTGACTGTGTAGCGAAAACTCCACCGATGACAACACAATTGTCCAGTTCGATTTCATCTCCATACAAGCTGCCAGCCACAAAGGCATTGGTCAGCGTGATGCTCTTGGCATTGACGTCAGAACAGAAAGTGGTATTGCATCTGGTGGCTCTTGTTACGACAGATGTGGCAGAGCCTACAGCCTTTTTGAAGGTTACATTGCCTTCTACATCATTATTGATGTAAATCTCTTTCTGTGTAAAAACGGCGCCTTTCACTTCAAAAGGAGCAGCTTCGATGGTGAGTTTGCTGGCATAGAGAGGACCTTCTACCATAGTCTCGCCCACCACGTTGACTGTTCTTGACAGTTCGGCGATCTTGTTTGGCAAGATGCCGCCCTTTACGATATGATTTTCCAAACGGAGATTGGTATCCGTGATATGTAATTCTTTTAGATTGCTCATGATTCCTAAGACATCACCAAATTTTTGAGAGCTTTTTTGTGTTAAAAT
>ERZ791902.689-NODE-689-length-21925-cov-68.542890_pt1 | contig 21925 bp, 30 predicted proteins | sample MGYA00510149_ERZ791902 | MGnify/ENA primary metagenome ERZ791902 (study PRJEB30046, sample SAMN00792060) | human gut metagenome | study: EMG produced TPA metagenomics assembly of the A metagenome-wide association study of gut microbiota in type 2...
TCAGCACCACCGCCGTCCCCTCAAACGCCTCTTTCAAGGCTCTCGCCATCGGACAACTGCCCGTGGCGAAGAATCCGTGTAGGAATAATATCTTCTTCATGCTCTAATCTTAAATGTCTTGTTTACTTTGTGTCTCTTCTCTTGATAGGTCCGGAGTGGTTGCCTCTGTTGAGCTTGATTCCGTGCTTGTTGAGAATGCGGAATACGGAGCTTCTGCTTCTGAATCCGCTGGCTCTCCAAATTTCATCTATCGGATGTCCTGCAACATAGAGGTTCACTACAGTCTTCTCTCTGTCGAGCTTCTGCATCTTGCTGGCAGAAACAGGAGGGAGGGACACGATCATCTTCTCCTGCAGCTTGATTACATGCTCTGCTGATTTCCTGAGAGCAAGAACTTCGTCGGGCAGGGAACCCATCATTACCAATACGTCTGATGGCTTGGTTTCCGGAAACAGGATGTTGCTGGAGTCAATCCGGTCGTGGATGCTGATGATGCGAATGACCTTGACCCGGCAGAATTCCAGGAATATTGCCAGTTCACGACTGCCACGCAAGGCGTTGGAAAATTTCGGAATCACCAGTTCATCGCCTCTTTGCAATGCTGCCATGAGTTGTTTCCACAGCGGTCTGTGGCGTTCGTTATCATCACTTTCCTCGATGATTCTTACACAACCGAACTCGTTCATCCATTTGCGGTCTTCTTCCAGTTTGTCATACTGGGATGTAGCCATGATGTAGCCTACTTTTGCCATATCAAAATGTTTTATTGACTGATAACTTGATAGTTATACGCCTTTTTACAGCAGGATAATATCTGCTTAGGCACGATTCTTCTGCAAAGATACAAATTATATTCAGAAATGGATTCATACTGCCTGGTTTTGTTGGGTCAGCAGACTTGATTTAACCTAATTTATAAATTAGGAGCGCTCCTAAAAGAATCATACTGCAAAGAGTATGAAACATAAAATAACATAAAGTCTGATTGTAGTGTCGTTAATGTGGAATTTTATCTGTATCTTTGCACGCAAAAATTTTCAATTACATGCCAATGGATAATAGGAATACAGTACAGTTGAACAGTTTGGTTGGTTACCTCGGTAACTCCTCAGCAACAGGTTTCAAAAACCAAATGAAAGAAAGTAAAGCAAGTGAAAGAAAAACAACTCAGCAGAGTTTATTCTTTCACTTGCTTTTTTTATGTGCCTTACTCATGATCACCTCATGCAGTGGAAGTCGTCAATATGATTTCAAGTCTTCTGAAGATGCCTTGAAACAATACCAGGCTTTCTTTCAGACGATAAAAGGGCATTCTGACTCTGATTCAGAGCAGCTTTCAGGTTTCATCAACCAGTGGCACGAGTATGGGGACACCGTCTTGAACTACATCAGGAAGGACCCTTCGTTCAATGCGCACAGTGGGCTTTCCATGAAGTATAATCTGATTTCAGACTCCATCCGCACAGAACTGCTGGGGATGACAGGCAACTGTACTTTGAGCGATGTGGCTTATGTGAAGCTCCACACCTCTTTATATAAGGACAACAAGGAACTCGGCTCTCTGAAGGAAAATGCCTTAAAGTTCTTCGCCACCTTGGACAAATCGCCTGCCTATGAACTGGAAGTTCACAGAGCCTTGGCCAACTACTCCAGTTTTCTGCTGACTACAAAATCGCAAGGAATCAAATCCAGGAAAGAACTCGTGACGTTCCTGCATGAGGAAGACCGCCATTTCCGCACGTTCCTCGCTCATATCGATGAATGCTCATCCATCGGAATGACGGAAATCACCAACCATACGGCTGACATCTGTTCTGCCATCTACAAGTCCGCTTCCAGGAATAAGCTCCCTGCTTCTGAGACCCTCGTTCTCATGTCGATGCGAACAGACCGCCGTCTGATTCTCAACGCCCAGGTTTGCCGTGATGCTTTGAAGCGAGGAAAAATCAAAGATGCCATCCAAGCCAATGCCTATCTCTGGATGATATTGCAGCCCTATCTCTCGATGGATGCGCTGGCCATTGCCATGCTCACCCCGGAGCAGGCTCAGCTGATGACGGACATCGCCAAGGATTATCCTGCCATCATCACGAGACTTGAAGGCAAGCACCTTGTCAACAAGGAAGTGTCCAACAAGATTCCAGCCCAGCTGATGCGTCTTTACATATCAACCCTCTAATCTTTCATTATCATGTTACAGGAAGCTATCTACAAATTCAAGGCAGCCGGCCCCATGCTGTTGCCAGAGCTGATTGACAATTATTGGATTGGCGAGATAAAGGCATACGAAGATTATGCCATTCTTCCCTACGAAGTTCATATCCCACAGCCTATAGACAAGGTGATTGATATGTTCGAAATGAATGCCGACCTTGCCATTCTCTACCATCTGGAGCCATCAGTCCATACGGTGTTCGGACATGAATGTTGCGCCTACTGCTATCCGGTTACCGAAAGGATGTTCAAGATCAACTGCAAGACTTCCGCCGATGGACTCATCCACGAGTTGAATGTGACAATCTACAACTCTATCGAACTCATGTCGGCAGATCTTTTCGAAGACCTCCGGCTGCACGAACGTCGTGGCACGTTCAAGGCAAAGCGAGAATACGTACAGATCATGAATGATTTCAACTGCGGTCTCTAGATGAACAAGAAGACGTATTACCTGATTGCAGACATCATACAAAGATACAGAACATGGATAATAGTTAAAGATACGGAACAGCTGGTAGAGATGAGAATCCTGCACGATGGGGTGTTGAAGCCCCTGTTTTACAAGGGACTCTCGCTCCAGAGTTACAGAGATCATTACTCTTTCATTACATATATGATCATTGTTATTTGCTCTTTTATCAAATGAAGATAGGCTCATCCTTGCGAGAGGGTGAGCCTACCGATTTACACTATTCAGATTTCAACACACTTGCTCATTTGTTTACGTTTGAATTTTGTTTGATTACATTCTATGCGAACAAGCATAGATGAACACACCATGCTCTTCCTTCTTGGTATGCAACCCTTTCTTCTGTTTGAAGAAAATGAGGGCGGCTCCCGAACAGAGGGAAACAGCAAGAACCACAAGACCAACCACAAAGCCGAGAATGCAATATGCTATGATAAAGCCGAGGATGGCTCCACCAACGGCACAGGCTGCCCAGGTGATGTAGCGTCCCTGGAATCCCATAAATTCAAGGGGCTTTTGGAGACCCTTGAACATGGGATAGCTTACGTACTGATTTTCGTTTACTTCTCCTGACATGATGTATTCTTTAATGCTTGAGCGATAGATTAGAGACCGAAGAACAAAGGCAGAGCCTGGGCTGCAGCAACGAGGAAGATACATGCGCCAACAACCATCATGATCTTCTTCTTGACATCCTGCTCCTCATTGTTCATAGCGATGTAAACGCTGATAGCACCTACAACGGCTACTACACCGGCAATGGCATAGCAGAGCTTAACCACAAAAGGTACATATTTGGCAATCTCCTCCGAATAACACAAGATTATGTTTAAGTACTTGATAATCAATACATGATAGATATAAAGGCAAGTATGATGTTCCCAAAATGTTCCAAAAAACATATTTTAATGGTGAGTTTGAATGCACTAAAAGATGGTGTGTTCAAGAACATTGAAAAGGCTTCAAAAGTGGAATTGAGTGATAAAGATTTGTTAACACGAAATTAAGATATAATTAACATTTAATGAACGAGTGACTGTTTATTTTCTCTGTAATCTTTCACGTCTGCATTTTTCTCTTCCCTTTTTTTGAAATATTGGAGAGAAACAAATAGCACTACTGTTCAAAGATATAATAATTGTTATATTTGCCAATTATATAATTGTCGTATACGCCAATTCAAGAAAATTGTTGTATCTTTGCAAAAAACATAAATTTGGGAATACTAAATATGATTGAAGATATTATTTTTGAAACGAAAGGTAGTAATCAGTGTGAGATAAAATTACAGCACTCAACTGGTGAAACAACCACATTGTTGTTTAATAGTACTTTCCCATTGCAAGCCCAGGGACACTATTTAAAAGCAATACAATTATTACAAGAAAGAAAACCAGACTTATCTCCTAAAGATGATTTGTTTGGTATATTTACTTTGTGGTTTGTTCAAAATTCATTGGAAATGCCATTGGGGGTAGGTACTTCTAAAAATGACGAACGGATAAGAATTGGTAAACGGATAAAAGAAATCAGGGAAGAAAAACATTTAGAGGCTAAGACACTTTCTTTGCTTACAGGAATTGATGCCGCAAACTTGTGTAGAATAGAACAAGGAAAGCAGTCCGTTGGTATAGATGTGTTATCTAAAATAGCAAATGCGATGGGATACAAAATAGAATTTGTAGAACTTAAAAAGTAACAACAATGAAGAAGGTGCAACAAAAACATGAAGCCCATATGCTAATATATGCAGTGGACTCGAAAGGACAGCTTGTCAATGTAGATGATGTTCGCACAGGTAATGAGTGCGGATGTTTTTGTCCTGCCTGTAAAGAACCATTGATGGCTAAAAATCAAGGACTGAAAAGAAATCATCATTTTGCACACCAGTCTGGAACAGAATGTGATTTCGCCTATGAGTCTATGTTACACCTTCTTGCAAAAGAGAAAGTTCGTAATGCCTTTTTGAATAATGAAGAGTTTTTAATGGGTTTTGAGTATAAATCATATTGTCCAAAATCTAAGCAATGTGTATATGTACGATATGACGAATGTCGAACAATTCAACAGAAGCTTTTCAATTTGAAAAAATATTATGATTCCTGCGAACAAGAAATATGCTATGACAATATCAGAAGACGTTCAGACTTAAAGATATTTTCTTCCACACATCCAGAAAGAGAGCCAATATATATTGAATTTTGCGTGACTCATGCAAGTGATGAAGCAAAACTACATAGTGGTAATAGAATTATAGAGATTCTTATAGAGGATGAAGATGACATTTCCAACTTGACTAAAAATGGATTTATTGGAAAGATGTCATTCGATATGTATTCAGAACAAGGTCCATCAAAAATTAATTTTTATGGCTTCAAAATGGAAGACTATAACAACCATGCAATAAATAGCAACATAGAGTTTGTAAGATATGTTTTGTACCAGTCTGGGAAAACTCGCTGTTATCAAGATGGTGGAAATTGCAAAGAAGCGAGGAAGTCTTCTCCACATTCTCTTTTTGAAATGCGTTTTCACACTCCAGTTTCATTCGAAATATACGATTATGCAAAATATGTGGGCTTTCAAAAGTATGGCATTCTCAATTGTTGCGTATGTAGAAATTATGTTGATAGCTATAATGGATTAGGCAAGATATGTCGTCTTTATAAGCATTTGCAAATACCTCAATATGAAACTTTGGATACTTCAAGGGCAAAAAGTTGTCGTTGTTTCATGCTTAATAAAGAAGACATGGAGCAAAAGCTGAAGAATGGTGCTCCTGCATCTTATGACATTTTGTAAGTATGTGTAATCTTAGTAAGATAGTCCAATAAAGGTGTTTACTTCTTGATACACAATATGATTTGGTAAGATTATAGTATCAGTGTTCCCGTTATGATACAAGACACCCAAAAGTAGATTCTTGAAATGTTGGTACAGCATATAGTAACTTTGAAAATGTCTAAATTGGGGTATTTTTGAAAAATAATTATCATAGAATGATTATCTTTTGCCGATATTTGCTAACTTTGTATCACTAAAAGAGTAGAATTATGTGTAAGGAATACATTAACAGAATAAAAATAGCCTTGGCTGAGCGGAATAAAACAAACCGTTGGCTTGCTGAAAAAACTGGCAAAAGTGATATTACAATAAGTCGATGGGTACAAAATAAAACTCAACCATCACTTGAACAGTTGGTTGAAATAGCAAAAGTTTTAGAAATCAGTCCTAAGGATTTAATAAATGACATAAGGCAATGACAATAAAGGAACGAAATAATACCAACAAGATTAAAACTGTCTCGCTTTTCTCTGGAGCGGGAGGTTTGGATATTGGTGCGATTATGGCAGGAGCACATATCATATTTGCCAACGATATGATGAAGGAGGCTTGCATGTCGTATTCAACCAATATAGGAGACCATATCGTAAATGGTGACATAAATTCTGTTATGGATAGACTTGATGGAATAGAAAATGTAGATATGGTTATTGGTGGTCCTCCATGTCAAGGTTTTTCCGTTGCAGGAAAGATGGATGTGAATGACAAAAGAAGCCAATTGATTTGGAGTTATGTAAAGGTCATCTCAAAAGTCAAACCTAAAGCTTTCATTATGGAAAATGTTAAAGCGTTAGGTCTTCTTGAAAAATGGAAACCGATAAGAGAAAAATTACTATCTGAGCTCCGACACTTGGGGTATTCTGTGAATTTTATGATTCTGAATGCCTCAGATTATGACGTTCCTCAAGCAAGAGAGAGAATTTTTGTTGTCGGAATAAAAGGCAATTGTAACGATGTGCCAAATTGGGAAGAAATGATAAAACACTATTCTCATAAAGCACCTACAGTTCGAGAAGCATTACAAGTTTTGGATAAAGCAGGACATGGCAATAACTCAAGTACATGTAGAGCGAAAATAACATTGGCTTCAAACCCAATATTACGCAAGTCGCCTTATGCAGGAATGTTGTTTAATGGACTGGGAAGACCAACTCGTATAGATGGGTATAGTGCAACATTACCAGCCTCAATGGGAGGAAACAAGACCCCTATCATTGATGAAAAGGAGCTGTATGAGAATTGTGCTCCTTGGATTGTAACTTATCATGATGAAATCATGAAAGACCCTTCAAAGGCAGCATTCAAGGAAGCCCCTTCTTTTTTAAGAAGAATGACTGTTGAAGAAGCTGCCATTTTGCAAACTTTTCCTATAGAGTATGAATTTTGTGGTTCTCAATCATCAAAATATACTCAAATAGGAAATGCTGTTCCATGCAATATGGCTAAGGCTGTTGCTACGATGGTTATTAACGTTCTTAATGGTGAAGAAAATGTAATTTTTGAGCCTACAGAACATAATTTGTTTGATTTTAGCTATGCAGAAAGTTGATAAAGAAAAAGCGGAGAAAGTGCTCCGAATGGCTAATGAAAAGCCTGTTTATCAAGATGATACAATAGGAGTCTCAATCGATTTCATCTTAAGAGGCTCTCACAAAACATACAGATATGTATTGGTCACAGCCTTATTAGCAAAGAGCACTAATAAGGATGTTGACATTTTGAGTCTCCAAGCAAAAGATGACTCAGCTGGAGCATATGATGCAAGAAGTTTGTGTCATAAGGTGATAGTTCCTTTTGAAAGAAGTACCTATCCGAATAGTCTTGGCGGTTCTAACGAACCTTTTCTGAATAAGCCTGCTCGTTTCCAACGGTTGGCAAAGACCAATGCTGTTAGGAGTGGTAATGATTCTGAAACTCTTGAAAGCTTGATAAAAATTCTGTCAGAAATACAGACAAAGAAACAAGCTTTTAAATATCTTTCATCCGCTTTATGTTCTCTACGAAACATCTATAGCGAAATAGAGGAAAAGTATTCTATTCCAGATTTGGAAATTGAAGACGAAGCGAATCCTCAATCTATATTAGACTACGTGAACACCCTCATAAAGAACTCATTTGAGGGAGAAATGTGCCCTTTGGTTGTTGCCGCTATAGAACACCTATATTATAAAGGTGAAAAAACGGTAGTTCCACATAAGGTGAACGAAAGTGGCGCTTCATCGAAAGAAGTTGGTGATATTGATATTTTTGACAATGCAGAGCAGTTGGTCTCTTCTATCGAAGTAAAGGACAAAGATTTTACAAAAGAAGATGTTGAACATGCCATTACAAAATTTGCACTGGCTCAAATAGAGAAAAGCCTTTTCGTCTTTGGGAAACATGTAAACTTTGAACAGCATAATGTATATGAAACAGCGGCAGAACTTGGTAAGAAAGGCTATTTCTGCTCAGTGGTGTCAATCATGGATTTTGTGCGTATGCGTTTATATTCAATGAATGGTGATGTCACTATAAATCAACTGGCTCATTTGCTGTTAGAATATGCCCGACGGATAAACGCAAAAGATGAAACCATTGAATGGATTAAAACATGTACAACTGAATTTGGATTATAAGACGATGTTAGAAATAAAAACGATAGATGATTTGCTGAAACTTATCCAAGATGAAATAGAAGAATCTACAGTCTTGGAATACAAAAGTTCTTTTGCAATACAGAACAAAAAATGGAAAGAAGAATTGGCTAAAGATGTAAGTGCTTTAGCTAATTCTAATGGTGGCAATATTATATTCGGAATAAGAGAAAAAGAATGTGATGGAGGAAACTCCATTCCAGAAAAATTGCTTCCAGTACCAAATACAGAGATGTCAAAGGACAAACTGTCTCAACTTTTATCATCAAATATCCAGCCTAAAATAGATGGCTTGGAAATAACCTATATACCATTTGATGAGAAAAGTGGATTCTATGTTGTTTTTGTACCTCGTAGTAACACGGCTCATCAGAATAGACTTTCACATGTTTATTATAAGAGGAGAAATGCTACAGTTGAAGCAATGGAAGATTATGAGATTAGGGATATTATGAATAGAAGCAAAACTCCAGTAATTGATGTTGAATTTACCTTGCTCATAACGAAAATAAATGTGACAAAAAACAAGACTCCTTTTGGTCTCTTTACCGCACAAAAGATAGAGGAAAAGAGTATAAGATATGAATGCACCTTAAAATTTCGTGCAGTAAATAATGGACAAATTCTTGCAAAATATGTAAATTATTATATTTATGTTCCTCAGCAAATAATAGAAAATATTGAGGATTCTGACTTGCAAGATGGTTATTATGTAAGATATGAAGACAATACAATAAGAGACATTGTTGGCATAGAATTGAACAGACCAAAATATGGGCCAGCTCGGTATGATCCGATTCTTCCAGGAATGTGCGATAGAAGACATTCTGTTAAACTGAGTATTGATGACATAAAAACAATTACAGATTTGCCATGTATAAAGTACGAAATGCATGCAGATAATGCACCTACAAGAATAAAAGAGATAAAATGGGATGACATAATTGTGGAAAAACAAAGCAAGGAAGAATACATTGACAACATACCTCATTTTGCTCCCAATATATAACTTGTAGTTTATTATCTTCTCAAATTGTTTCCAATCTTTGTTTCAGATATGATTTCAGACATTTCATTATCAACCTTATAAAGCTCATATTTGTTAAGTAAATGGATAGCATCAATCACAATTCGTTGGGCAGCAATGCGTCTGCCCAATAGAATTGTTTCCTTGCTGTTGCCACAAGACCTATTGGCACCTGTGGCTTCAATATATTTCTCCAAGGCATCTTTCATCATGAAATATCCTTTATCTGTCTTAGCCCAATGAATGAGTGCATCCTTTGCTTCTTCTCTCAATTGTTCAATAATTTTATTATCCATAGTTTCGTTATTTCTTGATATAATACTGTTGCCATAACTGGCTTATTTCTTTTGAATGGGCTGCTTCATCAGCATATACCATATCCACATAGTTTACAAATTCAGCAGATTTTGGTTGTGAAATGGTTAACTTGCGTATAAGCGTATTCTTCTTTTTGTCTTTTTGCAAGTCAGCATTGTCCCTTGCCAAGAACAGCGTCAATCCAATAGACAAAGCCCAAGAACACAATATGAGTATAAGGGCAAACTGTCTGACATGACGAGAATACCAAATGCGCCTTATCCAATACCAAGGAATGGTGCATAGCAGAAATGATGGAACTTCCTTTAATGTCTTGGGCATGGGTGGCTGCTTTACATCTACATTTGCTTGTACCCCCAATTTTTCACAGATAGAGTCCAATGTATTGCCAATAATCTTGATACAATCATCGGATTTCTTATACCTGTCATTCAAAGAAAAAGCCAAAGCTCGTTCTTTTTCTATAATGTTTAGAAGTCCCTTGCATCTGGAAAGGACAATTTCATACCTTTCAGATAGAGTCCCCACGTACTCATCTTGTGTTATTCCAAATTTCTCTTTGTCATTTTTATCCTTTTCCTCACGTTGCTTCTGTCTGTCATCCAACAAGTTTTCCACTGCCGATTTCGCAGCGGATGCCACATCAGCCTTGAACTTTTCCACATCCACGCTATCCATTGGTTGCGAGCTAATTTTGCTTGATAACGAATTGAGCGCATTGATGCAAGTCTGCAACTTGTCTTGCAGTTCATCAAATGTATCTATTTCTTCATCCTTCAAAGGAACAGGTTTCTTGTTTGCCATAATCATCTGCGTCTTGGTTTGTACTTTTTCTTGTCCTTGTCGTCATCGTCAGAACGTGACGAACCACCGCCTCCACCAACTGACGGAACAACATGCGGTTGAAGCACCAACTCCGTAACCACTCCTACAACATCAGACATACCAGCAGAAGTTTCGCCTGTGTCATTCGCTGTTGAAGCACTTTCATCATCTGCAATAGACACGCTTTCCCCATTGTCGGAATTTAGGGAAGAAGACGATGGGAAATAGGACGAGGACTTTGCATTATCCATGCCATTTGCCACCTTGTTTTCCGTGTAACTTTCGTTTCCGATATTCTCCACAGCACCAACAACTTTCCGTTCATCAGTCAGTACCTTTTGAATATTTCCCAAGGTTAGACTTCTGTCTATCCTGCCGCCAGAGAATGTGACATTGCCATCAGAGAAAGCAATCCCTTTGACACTTCCGTCCGCTCTGTGTATAAAGTCCATAGTTATACCTTTCTTGGAAAGAATCTGTCTAAGGCTATCCCAAGTACGACAATCTTTCAATGCTGCGGTAATGAGGTCATACATTCTGTACTTGGCGGCATCCTTTCCTTTCAGTCGCTTACGGTTCACATCCTTCTTGCCTTTGCCAAATGTCAAGCCGTATTCCCTTGTGAGAGCCTTGGTGATTGCAGCTGACTTCTTGAAGTTGCTGTCACCCGTGATTGCGTTGCCGTCATTATTCACCCTGTTGTACACAATGTGAACATGGTCGTGCGCCTTGTCGTGGTGACGGAAGATGACAAATTGGGTGTTCACTATCCCCATTCTCTGGAGATACTTCCTTGATATTTCCGCTATCAGTTCGTCACTCATTCGCCTGTAATCCTCTGGTGAAAAGCTCAGAGAAATATGCCCGACATACGCTTTGAGTGTTGGGCGAGCCTTGGCTTGAATGTTGAAACTGGCGATAATCGACTTGTTGGAAGAAAGGTCAACACCTTCTGACGCGATGATGTTCGTGTCCTTGTTCTTGATGTCGTTGGCGTATGAGACCAATCCACCAAAGCCCTTGCCTTGCTTAATCTTTGCTATCATAGACTATAACTGTTCGTTGATTTTGATGATAATCTCACTGATGGACTGTGCCAGTCGATTGTTCTCATCTGCCACTGCCAAACCACCATGAATGTGTCCGAGGTGTGCCAGTTGGTTCAAGTTGTTTGCCATGCCCGAAAGGTCACGGATGTACTTCGTGAGTTCCCTTGAAATCGGCTCTTTGACATAGCCGTTTACAGCAAGATTATATACCAAGGTGGACAGCGGAGTGTTGTCTCTCCTCTGTATGCGGAGCAACTTTCGGTAGTTGGCATCGTCAAAATACACCTTCACTGGGTGGGTGCGCTGCGTTCCTTTCGGCTGTTTCGGACGACCGCCTCTTTTCTTCTGTTCTGTTGATGTTGGGGATGTCATTGTCCTATCGTGTCTGAAGCACCTGTGCGGACACTCCTGGCTTGTAAGCCGTGGTTTTGTGGAACACTAAACCTATACTTGCTCCCCAACATCCCCAATAATCAAAGATACGCTTGGCGGTTCGACTGACCTACAAGAGATAGATTTGCCAACAGCCTTGCCGTAAGGTGAAGCTATGGCGAACTTAGGGAAGAAAAGAAGCAAGGCTCTCAGAGAATGTCTTGACTGGTGCTGTGGTGTTACAAATGTTACTTCTTGGCTCTGTCATTGAGTATCTTCTGAATGTCCGACAAGGCAAACAGACGCTGCCGTCCCATCTTGGCAGGGACAAGATAGCCAGACTTCGCCCAAGACCATAAAGTGGTGGCGCATACACGGCACATCTTGGCTGCTTCCTCTGCGGTCAGCCATTTCTCCTCATCGGGATTGTTTGCCAGTTCCATTGCCTTTATCTCCTGCGACTTTGTTATAAGTCGATCGGCAAATGTGACCAGATCCTCGGAGGTCACTTCTACCTTGAAGTGTGCTCCATTCTGTATCATTGAGTATAAATCCATATTATTCCTTTCTTTTGATTGTGGTATGAATACGTGAACCATCAACCGATAAGGTCAACAAGCCCACGCTTGATGTCATCGTCTATTGTTCGGTATCGGGCGAACGCTCGGCTTCCGTTGGCATGACCAGACATTGAAGAAATCAAGTTCGGGTCTTGCACCTGCTTGTAGAGGTTTCCGATGAAAGTTCTTCGGGCGGCATGGGAAGTGGCAACTTCGTATATCGGTCGCATCTCGTTCTGTCGGGTCTGAGGGTTGAGTATCGGCACTTTTCTGTCAAGATGTGCCAGTTCCATGACCGCACGGACAGCCTTGTTGAAGTCTGCCACGTTGTAGTGTGGAAACAGCGAAAGGGTCGGTCTATCTTTGTATCTGTCATAGATAGCGAGAGCTTTCTCTGTAAGAGGAACACGGACGGTTCTTCCGTCATGATTCTTGGTCTTCTGCGGAAGATACTCCACCACACCGTCTATGACATTCTCCTTTTTGAGGTTGAGCAAGTCACCGAAACGGCAACCGAGGAAGCATTGGAAGACGAACATATCTCGGAACGTAGCCAAGTGCGGATTGTCCGAAAGGTCAAGTTCGTAAAGACGATCACGCTCCTCTATGCTGATATACCAAGGAGTTCCATATACGGCTTTCGGCATTTCAAACTGTAGAAACGGATTGTTGGTGGTGATGCCACGATGTATGCACCACATGAAGACTGTCCGCAGGCGTGCGAAGTTGGAGTGCAGCGTGTTGTCTGAACGCACGGCTTGCGTCACAGACTTTGCCGCATTTCTGTACAGATATGGGTATAACTTGACATACTCATGCTCATGCACCAAGAACTGGTAGAAGTCTTCCAAATCCTCTGCTGTAGTATTGTCAATGCCCATCACATAGTCGGTGCGTTTCTTCACGGTCTTCTGGTATTGCTCGAAGCGTTCTATCTTCCCGATATTGGCACGTATTACGGATGCCTGTCTTTTCTCAAAGCCTTTTGCCTGAATGTATTGCTCCACAAGCACCGACAACCTTGTCTCCTGGCATTGGTTGTCTTTCAACTTGTAGGCATTGGGATGATGAAAGACGAATATCACACGTTTCAGCCATTCTGCGGTTGCCCCTATATAGTATTCTTTTGATATGAGTCTCTTCAAGTCAAGAATGGCATCATTAAGCTGCTGTCTCTCGCTGTCCTTTACCAAAGCTATGCGCTGTTTGTAACCCTGACGCTTGGCATCCCAATGGTTGGGATTGATGGTCAGTTCGCTCGCACACTTGATGTCACATTTCTCGTCACGGACACGGAAATATATTGTAGCCTTATCTTTAGCTGATGTCTTGCGTATAAAAGCGGTTACGTTCATAATCGTCACTTTATAAGGTTGATAATTTCACGTTTCATGTCATCGTCTATGGTGCGGTATCGGGCGAATGCTCGGCTGTTAGGAGCATGTCCTGTGAGCGAAGCCACCAACGCTTGGTCTTTGACATGCTTGTAGATGTTCGCTATAAAGGTTCTTCGTGCGACATGGCTTGTAGCCACCTCATACAAAGGCTTCATTTCCTCTTGCCGTGTTAGCGGATTGAGAACAGGCACCATGCGGTTGACACCAGAGAGTTCAAGAACAAACTGGATAGCCAAATTATAGAAATGCTCATCCAACAAAGGGAACATTCTCGGGCTGTACTTCTCGTACTTAGCCAGTATATTCAATGCCTTGCCACATAGGGGAACACGGACTACCTCTGTCTTGCCTTTGTTGAGGTTCTTGCTCGGTATGTATTCCAAGAAATCCCCAACGATATTCTCTCTTGTTAAAGCGAACAAATCGCCAACACGACAACCAACAAGACAGTGGAACACAAACATATCCCTTGCCAGTTCGATACGTGGACTGATTGAGAGGTCTCTGTGCAGCACTTGGTCACGTTCCTCAATGGTGAGGTAGTAAGGGATGCCGTACACATGCTTGTCCACCTTGACCGTGCGAAATGAGGTGTCTGTGGTGTAGCCCTTCTTCACGCACCAGTTCAAGAACGCCTTTAACCTTGTTCCTCCACTAAAGGCAGAATTGGCAGATGATGGCTTCATAGTATTGCGGTAAATCTCAAATCGGCTGAAGAAGTCGGGATTGTTGGCAAAGTATGTGTATTCCTCAGTGATATACTTCATGAAGCGTTCTAACTCGTCCGCTCCAAAATCCTCGATACGAAGAACAAAGTCCTTGCGACCTTCCATTTCCTTTTGCCATGCCTCATAGCGGTGAAGTCTACGGAATATTGATGTGATAGCACATTTGCTTTCCGCTCCATTCTTTACCTCTCTCAAATACTGCTCGGCTCTGTCAAAGAAACCAGTCTTGGTGTTGTCAATGTCCTCATGCTCCTTTCCCTGCTTGTCAGGATTGAAATAGTTATCTACAATATGGTGCAGGAAGTCAAGTGTGCAGCCTGTGTGATATTCTTTGCCGACCAAAAGAAGAATGTCAGCGAGTTGTCTGTTGAACTTGTCCTTCACTTCTTGAGGTACATTGCTTTCTTTTGAATAGCCAGGCACGGATGCGTCATAATGGATAGGGTCAATATACAAGTTTGTTGATATTTTGTAATCAACGCCCTTTCCGTCTCTCAACCTTACATAAACGGCAGAATTACTCTTGCGAAAATACGGTATAATCTTCATCTCAAAAACAAATTTATGAATGTTCAAAACTGGGGTAATATTACCCTTTTTCAATGCAAAGATAATATGGTTCCCACAAATGTTCCCATAGAAATCAAACTTTATGCAAACCGATTAAGTATTATTAAAATTCACTTTTACGCTGTAATTCATTGTGTATGAAGTGTTATTGTTCGGCAAGTATGATTTTATGCAAGTATTATATTTAGTTGGATTTACCCAAAATTGATTTCCTCCGTCACAGTTGCGAGGGCATCTGTTCCGGCTGTGTAATCACCAGCTGCATTCTGTGCATAGGTCGCCAATGTTCCACAGAAAAGGAGCATGGCGAGCGTCTTCATACGCTTGGCACTGAAAAGTTTTTTTGCGAAATTCTTGATTTTCTTCATTTGATTTCTTTTGATGTTACTTAAAAAATTTACACTCATTTATCTCTCCTGCAGGTTGAGATGTTTTGTTATCCTATCTTTTTACCTTATACTATATTATAACCGAAGAATGCAGGGAACAGAATAGTTGTACCTATCATGAACAGGCAGGCACCAATCAGCATCATGATGGATTTTGTTACATCACCTTCGCCCGTATTCATCTTTATATAGATTTGTAAAGCTCCTATGATGGCTACGATGGCTGCTATGGCATACACCAGATAGACTACATAGAGCATCATTGTTACCGTAAAGTCATGAGCATTGCTCAGTGCGTCTGCTCCCCAGCTATAATCGACACCTCCGCATTTGGCAGATGCCAACATTGGCTGGAAGAGCATGACACCTATCAACATTATGGCAAACAAAAGATTGTGTTTACAGCTTATCTCTGGCATTCTTCTTTTCTATTTTTCGGGTGTTGTGCTTATTGTTGAGATTCTGCATAAACTCATCTGAGAGGTAACTGCATTGTGGCACTGGATCTATGTGCTCCAAAATCTCATCGTTTTTCTCATTGAGTTCTTCACTGGTCACGGTATGTGACTGTGGTTGCTGCGACAGTTCTTCATCTGAAGGAGGTTGCGGATATGGCACGTTTCCTGTCGGGTTGACAACTCTGAGTCCATCATCCGTGATTTGCTCCGTGAAGGTCATGTCACCCTCGTCAGGACCCTCGTTGCGTTCTTCGATTGCAACTGGCTGTTCCTCATTGGTCAAATCACCTACATCATAGATCTCTTCTTCTGTTTTCTTTTCATCCTTCTTCCCATGTAGGTCTAATGTGATCATTACTGCAAAGTACACTACATACACAAAAGTGAGGACGAGCGCAAAAATTACGAATCCTGACATTTTCAATCTGAATTTTATTTGTTATTTTTATTGTTATCATACTCGGAACTTACATCCGACGAGTCGGCGTATTTTCCAAAAACAGTGCAAAGGAACATATATTTGTGCGATAAATGAAAAAACAAAGCTAAAACTGTTTCAGTCTTAACACAGATTATAAAAGAAGTATGATAATATTTTAATAATCATACTATAGAATAACGAAAGGGCGTATAAAACAAAAAAAGGAGACCCTCTCGAAAGAGAACCTCCTGATTGGTCAGTGATATGGCATTTGGGACACTATTTGGGTGGTTTGACAATCCCATTGATTACATCATTTACATCCTTGTAGTTGAGGTATCGATAGGATTCATCTACCACCTTATCCTGATAAGCAACTTTTATCTTCTCTACAGTCTTTGCACCTGCATCATCGTTGTCCAGATAACAATGTATCACGGTATATTCCTGCAGGTATGGCATCAGAACCTTGATGTTACTGACTGAGTTGAGAACGAGATAGTCGCATTCATGTGGCAGGCAAAGCTCATTACCTGTTATCCATCTCTTGATACTGGCGTATGTCAGCATATCAAAGAAACCTTCAAAGATACAACATTCTTTGTGTGGCTCGTTGTTTGGTCTGATAATTGAAATCGACTTTTTGCCGATGCTACGTTTGCTGTATTTGTTTCTTGCTTCCATTCCGCCCTCGATATTCTCGAAGGCTATGGCATAGTAACTCTTGTCATAGATACGATAATGTACTTCCTTGCAATACTCCTTGGCTATGTCATAGTCTATTCGTCTCTGCAAAATGTAGTCTCTGAGATAAGGGTGACTGAGCCCAACAATACGCTCAATGATGGTGTTGGCTTCTTTTGCCTTCTCTCGCTGGGCAGCTTGGTCTTGCTTCCAGGCTTCCTTTCTCTCATCTTCCTTCCTTTGGGCTTCGTAATCCTCTGAATATTGAAGATGGTGTTCCTTTATCTTCTGCTCCAGATAGGTCAGAACTTCATGATTGTTCCAGGAAGGATTCATTTTCTGAACCAGATTGATGAGGTTGCCACCTTCGCCTGCTCCAAAGTCATTCCATAGATTCTTCTTGGGACTGACATTGAATGAAGGCGATGCCTCAGTCCTAAAAGGAGACAGATACCAATAGTTCTCCTTTAATATATAGACATGATGATAGCCCTGTGATTCCAGGAACTGCACAATGCTGACTGATTTGATTTCTTCTATAGTCATGCTGTTACATATTTTATGGGCACATATTAGTTTAATATATATATACCCAGTTAAACTTAAACTTATAAACTTACTTGGACGGAAACAGAGTAGGGTTATAATGGTAGCCGTCTTTTTCTTTTGTTATCAACTTTCGTTCATTGAAAATTTTTAGCATCTCCTTCACGGCATTATCACCACGCTTGTAACCTTCTTCGGCGTAAGCTTCACCCAGAGCCTTTACCAGATCGACGTATCTCTGTGGAGTACTCTTGGAGAATATCTTTTGAAGTACCATCGTATGAACATCGTCCGGAAGAGAGGTGAGCGGCTTGTCTTTGGGCTTGACAACAGTGACGTGATAACCGACATCAAGTACAGGCAGAGAGTTATCATCAATGTGGAATGCCCAGCTCGAAAACTCTTTGTCTCGCATGTGCATGGGTCTAACCTCACTGATATTGGCATTCTGCTTGTTCTTGCTGATAATCAGCACCGTTTCTGCCTTATTCTCCAACTCAGTACCAATATGGCCACGAGTGTTGTTGTCATTCTTGTTAAGGTGGAGCACGCAATGGATATGCAGATCATACTTGCTCGTCCATGCCATCAGCATCGTCATTACGTCTGTTGACTCCTTGGCATTGTTGATGTCATACATGAGATCTCGCAAACCATCGATAATAACAAGTCCCACACCATCAAATGTTCTTAGCGCATAATCTATGAGGGCTATGCGTAGAGTAGGGGTGAACTCCCTTAGTCCATAGAATTTGATGCGCTTGTCTTCTTTGTTAAGGCTGAGCCCTGCCAGTCGGTAGATTCGCTCAACAACATTGTGACAATGATAGCGACTCTGCTCCGTATCGAAATAGAGAATTTGTCTCTTTCCTTCTGGAAAACTTGCCCGGTAGTTGAGAACCGTCGAATTGGTTAACGCAGCTGCTACCATTGCCGTGATGTTGAATGTCTTTTTACTCTTTGCCTTACCTGTTGATGCGCTGAAATTTCCGAAAGTGGCAATGGTACAGTCGCCGACCCATAACACCTGGGGTGGTACGGGCGGTTTTTCTGAAGCTTTTATCTCTCCTTGTCTGAGATAACTTTCCAGTTCACTGTCGTTGAAAGCACTCTTGCACAGCATGCCTACTTCCAAGGAACTTGCTGCAGACTCTTCTTTCTCACTTTTACTGTTTCTTCCTCTTGCCATTGCTTCTTTCAATTTGATTTCTACACTTTGAGGGATCAATCACTATCTCAGACTTTTCCAAGAGAGCCGTCAGTTGGACATCAGAATAAACTCTGGTCTTGTTTTTCTTTCTGTCTTTCATAACGCTTCTCTATTTGTTGGCACTGTCCTTTCGTGCCGGGGTGATATGGTTGTTGCGCATCCATTTCAAAAGCTCCTTCTTGTCGAAATAGATGGTTTTGCCCTGTGGCTTGTAGTGAGGAATCTCCATATTCATGGTGAGCTTGTATATCTGAGACTGAGAAACGCCAAGATATTCAGCAACCTCGGTGGTGGTGAGCATCTCTTTGTTTGAGAAATATCTTTCCTCAATCTTTGAAAGACGCTCGTTAAGTGCCTCAGGTTCTACCGAAGTGAGTTCCTTTACTCTCATTTCCAAGAGTTCTACTCTCTTGGCAAGTATGTTCATGTCAATTTTGCTATTTCCCATTTTCTTATTACTTTTAATGTTAGACAATAAGGGGGCTGCCCCCGAAACTGAATCGATTCGGGGGCAAAATTACCCCAATAAAATCTAATACAACTGACCTTACTCCTGACACTCGGAAGTGTCAGGAGGGATGTAAGGAGATTTTTCTTTTCAGTTGTTTAACTTACTTTACTTCATCGCATTTCTTTCAGTTGTTTTGCAAAATCCAGAAACTCCCCACTTGGGAACTTTGCAGATGAAGCCTTCAGTTCACTAAGTCGGCTGCTGATAGCACCTCGCTTGGATGCCTTTCCCGTACTCATAGGGGTGAGCAGCTGATTGTCCGCAATAAGTGATACCCAGTTGTGGGGAATCATCTTCTCGATAGACAAAGCATACAGCAATTGAAGTACCTGTCGCATGTTGACTACAACCAGAGATTCATCCAACGCACATTTGAAGAATCCGTCCATCGTTTCTTCATCGATACCATCTACAAAGAAATTCGACTCATTGGCGAATTTCGTAATGAGTCGAATCTGTTCTGTAGTGAATGAAGCAAGAATGCGAGGGCTTTCAACCACAACTTCAATGTGGTTGAACTCATAAACCATTGTCTCAAAGTCTCCTTTCTCAAATGAGGACTTGGTGAAGTACTTGGTGACAAGGTCTTTTCTGGTAGTAAGCAACTCATACAAGCTGAATACATGCTTGAAATGGTTGCGAACGATCAGCTCCTCGGAAGAGAAGACCGGCAGGTGATAGCTAACAAAGTCGTTGACATATCTGTCATACAACTTGCCATCATTAAGGATTTCCGACTTGTACTGCTCGTAAGCAGCACGATAGAGTGTCCAAAGCTCATCTTTGGAAAGCTCAATCTCTTGTTTTGGACAATGATCTGAGCACTGTAAACACAAAAAGAGAGAGCACAGAGGAATTGTTCTTCTGACTCATATTACTTTTTGTTAATGAATAAATTTAAAATACGCCTGCTTAATGAAGCAGGCGGAAATGTGTATTTAACTTGACGTATATTTGCTATGTAAGTCATCATTTCAGTGCAAAGATACACTAAAATTGTGCAGTCTATCTGCATTCAGTATAAAAAATAACATCAGTATGATTATTTAGACTATTCTCAAAAGAAAAACCTACATTAGGGAATATCCAATGTAGGCTTCTGAAATTTAGGCACTTATCTGTCCTATAAAGTTCTTCGTTTTGGTCTTTTGCTGAGTATCTGATTAATCTCCATGGTGCTGATAGGAGCCTCTATCTTGCAGCCAGATTCCAACCATTTGATAAGGTCATCCCTAAAGAAGGTGTATTTCTTACCCTTCTGATTGACAGGGATTTCTCCGTTCTGTATGTAAGTGTACATAGTGGATTTCTTGATTTTAAGAAATTCACAAGCTTCCTTCACATCCATTGGAATATGATCTGAGAGGGAAGGTCTTTTAGTCCTGCGTACTTCTTCTCGAATCAGTTCCATAGACTGGTCAAGAAGATCGAATCTTTTCAGTATCTCTGACAATACTTCCGGTATGTCATTGAATGTTATTTGTCTTTCTTCGTTCTGCATATTAAAAACTTTCTTTATTTCTGATGATGAAATTGATAATCATTGTAATCGGGTACATCAATCTCAATTACGCATTTGCCCTTCTGTCTTAATGTACGTCTCATGCTTTCTACTTCAACATCTTTGAGTTCGGTAGGGAAACATAGCTTTATGAAGGTTGCTCGTTTCTGACCGCTCCAACCAAGGCGTTCTCCAATATTCCAGGAATAATGCCTGATGTCGAGAGTATTCAAGGTTCCATTTGTCTTCACAGGAACAATACATGATTCAGGGATGTCGTACAGTTTGATGTTCTGGCACAGTATCTCCAAGTACTCATCTGTCATATATGGCGAAAGTACAGAGTAGGTGTAGTCTTTGACCGCATCATATTTTGAGCTTTCAAGACTATACTGCCTGTTGCGATAGCGTTCACGCATTTCTTCTGCTTTCTCCACATCCGATATGGATGGTTCGTTGGAAGAAATACTGTTGTTGATCATGATGTCTCTCACAGCTTGCGGCTTACGTAAGCACATGAATGCACAGACAATGATGGCAAATGATATATAGTAGAATATCATCGGCAAAGAGAAACCGGAATCTGAGTCGGAAACTGTCATCATCAGGTTAGCAATCGCTCCATATATTCTTGGAGCGACTACTATCATAATGATGGTGAGCATATTCGAAATGAGGAGAATCAAGAAGTTCTCTTTTAACTTTTTAATCATTGCAATTGTTACTTTTTGGAGTTTTTGTGACTGCAAAGATATAGAGAATCTTGCTATTTTCTACTATTTCGTATCAACAAAATGTGTCTCTTAAACACTATTTATTATTCTGTGTTTCAACGCTTTAAACTATATTTTAGTTTCTCTTTTTTGCCTTTTTATAATCTTATTTTCTCTTATTTGCTTTTTGGTGTATCGTACTTTCTGTTGGCTTCTCGTCATCTTTCACGTTCGTTAACGTAATTCTGCCTGCTGCCTCACGTGTTTTTGGGTTTGCGTGGGAAGCGTAGATCTGTGTCGTGCTGACATTCTTATGGTTGAGCAGATGCTGAACGGTATATATGTCTGTACCAAGTTCGAGCTGCAACGAGGCATACGTATGACGGTTCATTTGCACAATTTAAGCAAAAGCAACGGAAAGTGAATACGAGAGAAATGAACTGCAAGTGGTTGAGAATGAGCAATATTTCATAATTCTGCCAA
>ERZ791902.693-NODE-693-length-21868-cov-5.680787_pt1 | contig 21868 bp, 18 predicted proteins | sample MGYA00510149_ERZ791902 | MGnify/ENA primary metagenome ERZ791902 (study PRJEB30046, sample SAMN00792060) | human gut metagenome | study: EMG produced TPA metagenomics assembly of the A metagenome-wide association study of gut microbiota in type 2...
ATGGTCAATGCCACTAGCTCTCCATGCCCAGTATCATTCACAGGTGTGGAACCCAGACAATGGCAATGGCACTTATACCAATCCCGTCATCTACGCTGACTATAGCGACCCTGACGTAGTGGCTGTTGGCGATGATTACTATCTCACAGCAAGTTCCTTCAACTGCATCCCTGGTCTGCCTATCCTTCATAGCAAGGACTTGGTCAACTGGGAGATTATCGGCTATGCCCTACAAGAGCAAGAACCTAAGGAAGTTTTCGACCAACCTCAGCATGGCAAAGGGGTATGGGCACCTTCCATCCGCTACCACAATGGCGAGTTTTACATCTATTGGGGAGACCCTGACCATGGCATTTTCATGGTGAAGACCAAGGATCCTCGTGGAGAATGGGAAAAGCCTGTATGTGTTTTGGCAGGCAAAGGCATGATAGATACTTGCCCTCTCTGGGACGAAGATGGTAGATGCTATCTCGTAAATGGCTGGGCTGGAAGCCGTTCTGGCTTCAACTCCGTCCTCACCGTTCGTGAGCTTTCTGCAGATGGCACCAAGGCGATTGGCAAGCCTCGCATCGTATTTGATGGCGGACAGGAGAATCACACCACTGAAGGTCCAAAGTTTTACAAGCGAGATGGTTACTACTGGATTATGTGTCCTGCCGGTGGCGTACAACATGGTTGGCAACTCGCCATGCGCAGCAAGAATGTGTATGGTCCATACGAGTCGAAGATTGTCATGGCGCAAGGCAAAACCCAAGTAAATGGTCCTCACCAAGGCGGTTGGGTACATACGGCACAAGGCGAAGATTGGTTTTTGCATTTCAACGACCAGTATGCCTATGGTCGTGTGGTTTTTCTTCAGCCTGTCAATTGGAAGAGCGGATGGCCTGTGATGGGCAATGACAAGGATGGCGACGGATGCGGCGAACCTTATGTTACCTATCGGATGCCAAAATCAAGTTCTCACACCAAGGTCAACCCACAAGAGTCTGATGAGTTTAACGACACAGAACTAGGCTTGCAATGGCAATGGCATGCCAACTACAACCAACTTTGGGGTATGCCTACCAATAGCGGTTGTCTGCGTCTCTACAACGCCGACCTCTCTCACCCTACTAAAGACGGCGAGGCTGTACCATTCAAGAGCCTTTGGGAAGCAGGAAACCTCTTGCTCCAAAAGACTCCAGCCAAGGAATTCAAGGTGACCACCAAGATACGTGTCGCTTCCAAAGGAGATGACCAATATGGAGGTATCATCATGATGGGAATGGATTACCAAGCTTTGGTGGCACGCAGAATGGGCGACAAGTTCTTGCTCCAGCAACTTTACTGCAAGGGAGCCGACAAGGGAGGTGTTGAGACCGAGAAAACCCTAGCTACTCTTCAACCTACCTTTAGAGACACCATGGAATATGCTCCTGCCATCTATCTAGACATTTACCTTCAGATGAAGGTGAAAGATGGGAAATGCCAGTTTGCCTATAGCATGGATGGCAAGCACTTCAAGAACGCAGGCGACCTCTTTACGATGCGTCAAGGCAAATGGATTGGCGCCAAGATGGGATTCGTCAGTGAGCGCAAGAACACCAAGGGCAATCGAGGATGGATAGACGCCGATTGGTTTAGAGTGACACGCTAGATATAAAAATCGCACTTATGCCTTTTTCAATCTTATGATCATTTGGATAAAACTTGGTATCAAGATGCAGAGTGAGAAACCGACGGCGTAAAAAACCGTCTTCTCATTTCCACCGAAGAGGTCGATCAGTTTGCCATCGCTCTGAGGCACAAGGTTCGCCAGGACATAAGCCATGGTATTGTTGACCCAGTGCATCAAGATGCCAGGTACCAGACTCTTGGTACGGTAATACATCCAACCCAAAAGCAGCCCCATCAACAAGGCATTGACAAACTGAGCGGTATTGCCATGTGCCAAACCGAACATCGCTGCAGAAATCATAATGGCTACCCAATGGTTCTTCTTGCTCATCATATCCAACAAGCTACGAAGGATGGCACCACGGAAAACAATCTCCTCGGTCAATGGTGCCAAGATGCCCACTGCCACATAGCCCCAAGGCTCTTTCATCAAGCCCTCGAAGAGTTTACCTGTGTTTTCGTCCATTTCCAGTCCCAAATGCTCATAAAGGAACTCCAATGGAATGATGGCTCCAAGGGTAAACAGTGCCACCCACAAGAGTGTGAACCAAGGTTTCGACAACAAGTAATCACGGGTGAGCACTACCCACTTCGCCTTGAGGAAGACGACGAGAGTGATGATGCTGCTGAACACCGTGGTGATAGCCAACAAGGCTGGGTTGCCACCAGTCTTCACAGCCTGTAATGTAGCTTGAAAGCCCTCATGCTTCACTGCCGCCCAAATGCCGGCACCAGCATATAAGACCACCAACTGCGCTACTATAAAAACGATGATGTATAATACTACATCCAATATACCTTTCTTTAAACTAATCTTTGCCATATCTACTTATTTTTGCCTTTCCTATCGGCATTATTTTTCTTTTTCTTCTTCAAATATCTCCATGATGGTTTGCTCATCTTCCTTGAGTTGAGCAGCTAGTTCCTCTGGACTATCAAACTTCTGTTCACCACGGATGCGCTTCACGAAGCTCACCAGCAAGAGTTGGTCGTAGATGTCACCATCAAAATTAAAAATGTGTGTTTCGAGCGTGATACGCTTTCCATCAAAGGTAGGACGAGTACCGACATTCATCATGCCATGCTTCCAAACCATCGAGTTCTCCATACGAACCTTGACGGCATAAACACCCGACTCAGGAATCATCTGTCCGAAATGGGAGAGGTCGAGGTTGGCTGTAGGGAATCCCAATTTGCGGCCCTCATGATAGCCATTCACCACCTTTCCGATGATAGTATAAGGATAGCCGAGAGCTTGGTTGGCAAGTTCTACCTCCCCTTCCTTCAAGAGAGAACGAATCACCGACGAAGAGATGTTGACTCCATCTATTTGGAACGCCTCGTTCTTGATGACCTCCATGCCCATCTCCTTGCCATAGCGCACATAGTCATCGAAAGTTTCCTCCCGATTGTGTCCGAAGCGATGGTCATAGCCGATGAAGAGTTTCTTCACATGAAGATGGTCGTGGAGTACCTGCCGCATGAAGTCACGAGCTGACATCTTCGCCATCTCCTTGCTGAAAGGCAAGACAACGGCATTGTCTATCTCCGTCTTCGACAAGAGAAGCAACTTAGACTCCAGGGTGCTCAACATCTCTGGCTGATAATCGCACTGCAACACCTTGCGAGGATGTTGGTCGAAGGTAATCACCGTAGATGCCAAACCATCCTTACGTGCCGTATTCACCAGATGCTGTATCAAGAACTGATGCCCACGATGCACACCATCGAAGAAGCCGATGGTGGCAACGCAAGGTTCCAGTTGCACTTGTTCATTGTAATATACTGTTTTCATTGTCATTCAAACTATTGTCCCTTAACTTCCTCCAAACTTCTCTTCACTTTTTTATTTCCCTCTTTTTAATTCTTTCTTTTAGCCAAGAGACGCTTGAAAGCTCGCCATATCTCACCTACCCAAAGCACGATGGATGTAGCACCGATGATGACTAGCCACTCCGTAAGCGATAATGGCACGGTACGGAACATCTCGCCTCCCAAGGTGACGATGAGCCACTGTCCAACGAGCACCAAGGCTAGTACCAATATCATACCCTTATCCTTCAGGAAGTGGCGGAAGGCTGTGCGATTGCTACCCAACGACTTGGCATTGAAGAGATTCCAGAACTGTATCATCACGAAAGTAGTGAAGAAAACGGTCAACTCATGCACATCCACACCTCCCTTGCCTCTTCGCTCACAGTAAATGAGCATGGCAAACATCACGATAAAGAAGGCGATGCCACAGAAGAGAATACCGAAAGCCATACCCTTGTTGATGATGAAGTCGGTAGCCTTGCGTGGCTTATCGTTCATTACCTCATGCGATGGAGGCAATGAGGCGAGGGCGAGGGCGGCAAAAGTATCCATGATGAGGTTGACCCAAAGTATCTGTGTCACCGTAAGCGGCATCTCGGTGCCGATGATAGAACCACCCAATACCAAAAGCAGGGCTGTCACATTGACCACCAACTGGAAGAAGAGGAATCGCTGCAAGTTGCGATAGAGCGAACGTCCCCACATCACGGCATTGGCAATGCTCTTGAAGGAGTCGTCGAGCAAGGTCATATCCGAAGCCTCCTTTGCCACGGAAGTACCCGAGCCCAACGACAAACCGACATGGGCATAATGGAGGGCAGGCGCATCATTGGTGCCATCGCCAGTTACGGCTACCACCTCACCATGCTTCTGAAGCATAGCCACAAGACGCTGCTTGTCGGTAGGACGAGCACGGCTCATCACCCTGATGTCCTTGGCACGCTGGTATGCCTCCTCATCGGAGAGTGCCTCCCATTGTTCGCCCGTAATCATCTGCTGGTCGAGCGAAGTCATATCGCCATCCGCACCGATATTCTCAGCCTCATCCTCGAATACGCCTATCTGCTTACCGATTTCCATGGCAGTGGCGGCGGTATCACCCGTCACCACCTTCACCTCGATACCGGCATGGCGGCACTCCTTCACGGCGGCAGGCACATCCTTGCGGATAGGGTCGGTAATGGCTACGAGAGCCTGGAGGGTGAAATCCTTGGCAGAAAGAAGCTGACCGATCGTTGGGACAGATTTGACATCAGTACCCTTTGCATCCGATGACTTCTTATCTGAAACGGGATTCTCTTCCATTTTCTTATAAGCAAAAGCGAGAGTTCGCATCGCCTTGTGCTGCCATTCATCCAACTCACGAAGAGCCTGGTTGCGGTATCTCTCCTCCATCTCACAGAGATCGAGTACTATTTCTGGCGCACCCTTCACGAGGAGGTATTTCTCACCATCCACCTCGGCAATCGTTGCCATGTATTTCTTCTCGGTAGAGAAAGGCTGTTGCTTCAACACCTTTGCCTGTTGTCTCAACTCCCGATAATCTTTATCTTGCGATTTCAACCACAGCAAGAGTGCCGACTCGGTAGGATTGCCGATAGCCTTGTCCTCATCAAGTTCGGCGGTAGAGTTGATGGCAATGGCGACATCGAGCAAGTGCTGGTTGCCATCCTTTGGCAAGAGCTCATCCACCTGCATTTGGTTTTGCGTCAGTGTGCCAGTCTTATCCGTACAAATCACGGTTACTGCTCCCATCGTCTCACAAGCATGGAGCTTGCGCACGAGGTTGTTGGATTTCAACATACGGCGCATATTGAGAGCCAGCGAGAGGGTTATCGCCATTGGCAATCCCTCTGGCACCGCCATCACGATGAGCGTGACTGCCATCATGAAGTAGTCGAGCACGATCTCTGCCATATAGAAGTAGTCCTTGCCACCCCAAGCAGGATTGGTAAGAATATCATGTACGAGGAAGATGACGAAGGCTGCCACCGACACCACGCTACCCACCTTGGAAATCATGGAAGCCAACTTGTCAAGTTGCACATAGAGCGGTGTCTTCACAGAAGTCTGCTCGGTGGATTTCTGCGCCACCTTACCTATCTCTGTTGCATCGCCAACGGCAGTCACCACAAATTCGCCACGTCCGTTCATCACCATCGTAGAGCGAAGGATGACGTTGCGAGGATAGGCTCCATCGCCACCGCCTTCCGTATTTTTCTCCGTGATAGGTTCACCCGTGAGTGTGGATTCATTGATTTGCAAGTCGGTACTAACAAGCAACTCGCCATCGGCAGGCACCTCATCTCCCACCTCGATGAGCACCACGTCGCCCACCACGATGTCATGGCGAGGTATCTGCATCACCTTACCGCCTCGACGCACCTTCACGGGTTGTTCCTCACTCAATGCCGTCAACACATTAAACTTCTTGGCGGCATCTCGCTCAAAATAAAATCCCACGGTAGTGGCCAGGAACACAGCGACGAAGATGCCGATGGTTTCCATAAAATTATGTTCGATAAAAGCGAGGATGAGTGATACGAAAGCCGCTACGAGAAGTATTTGGATAATCGGGTCGCGATACTTATCCAAATACAGTTTCCATAAAGAGGTACGATGAGGAGGGGTGAGGACATTGCGTCCATGCTGTTCCCTACTCTGCTTTACTTGTTCATCGGTCAAGCCGAATCTTTTGTTTTTGTCTATATCCATTTCTTGAAAGAAATCTTTCCTTTTATTTAATAAGAACGCCCACGCATGTGGATGTTGGGTGCAAAGATACGGCAATTTTCTGACTTATCCATCGTCACACCTATTAATTTATATGAAAAATGGCGAAAATATTTGGTTATTTAACCAAAAACTAGTATCTTTGCATCCGAATTTGATAAAAATTCTCGGACTTGTAGCTCAGTTGGTTAGAGCAACAGACTCATAATCTGGAGGTCCTAGGTTCAAGCCCTAGCTGGTCCACTAAGATTTAAAGGTGCTAATCGCTTATTATTTAAGCCTTTAGCACTTTTTTTTTGTCCAAGCTATCTTTGGGGCGCACAATTTGCAGCCAAAGGCACATCAACCTTATGCTATTTAGTTGACTAATTGTTGACTAATAAAAATTAGCGTAAGATGCTTACAATCAAAGCAGAGATTAAAAGACAAGAGCAAAAAGCGGATGGTACTTATAATGTTAAGGCACGCTTTACGCTCAATCGAAAGGTGAAAAGATTGTCAACAAGTCTATTCATCAAACCGTCTAACTTAACCAAGACAGGCAATTTCAAGAAAGGCACTACCATTCACAAGGAGATTGAACAACTTGTTACAGGCTATCAGCAGAAATGCGATGCTATGCAAGTTGACCTAAACGGCTACTCTCTTGATGAAATTTTCAAGCGTTTAAAGTTTGGAGAACAGAAAGACAAAGAGATTGATTTCATACAGTTCTCTCGCCAATGGATAGACAAAGCAACCATCAAAGGTGCAAGCAACTATAAGACGGTTATCAACTCACTTGTTTCTTTTATAGGCAAAGAAGAACTGAACATAAAAGAGGTTACTGTTTCGTTTCTCAACAAATACACCCAATATCTGAACCAACGCAGAAATGAAAGAATCAAGGAATTGGAAGCAAAGGGAAAACGCATACCGTCTAACAGGATGATTTCTCTTTACCTTGGGAGTTTGCGCCACCTTTACAAGGAAGCGCAACGCAAATACAATGATGTGGAGAATGGACTTATACTTATTCCATCCTCACCATTTGACAGCATTTCCATTCCCAAGCAAGAAGCCACACGCAAGAGAGCACTTGACAAAGGCATCATCAAAAGAATTTACGACCTCCCTTATAAAGAGGTAGGCAAAGGTTTGAAGCACACCTGTAGATTTGACCTTGCCAAAGACTGTTTTATTATGTCGTTCTGCCTTATAGGAATGAACTCCGCCGACTTATACAACGCTACAGAGTTGAAAGATGGCAAACTGACCTATTACAGAACAAAGACAAAGGACAGACGAAACGACAATGCTAAAATGGTGGTAGATGTTCCAACTTTCATCATGCCCCTAATAAATAAGTACAAGGACAAGACAGGGAAACGCCTGTTTAATTTCTATCAGACCTATGCCAATAGCAAAGCATTTAACAAGGCTATCAACTACGGCTTGAAAGAGATTGGAAAACTTTTAGAGGTCAACGATTTGGAATACTATGCAGCTCGCCACTCATGGGCAACAATCGCCCTCAATAAAGTTGGCATTGATAAATACACCGTCCACGCAAGCCTCAACCATGTAGATGAATCTATGAAAGTGACAGACATCTACATTGAGCGTGACTTTGTGAATGAGAACAAGGCTAATGCCAAGGTTCTAAAATATGTTTTTGGATAAACTTTATCACCGCTCCACCTTAATAATACAGGGTGGAGCGTTTTTTGTAGTAGAGATAAACAATATCACACGATTATTCCGTTTCTATATAATAAAGGTATAAGATATGCAGCAACACATAGATTGTAGTAATGAGAAACAGTTTCAGTATATATTCAGCATTATCAGAGGCAAGGGAGAACCATTCTACACCTCTGACGGAATCGCTATGTTTCCAAGCCTCATCCGTCTAACAGACCCATTGGAAGCTATGGATATATTTGCAGAACGCTATAATAATGACGAAATAGAATGTCCTTTTAAATATAGCAGTTACATTGCAGCAGACGATTTGCAAGACATAATCAAAGGGTTGCAACTGGATGCTGATGCGTTTTGGCTACTTATCATGTTTTGTTTTGACTATGTTTATAGCGTTTGCTTAACAGGATTCACTTATAATGACAGTGAAAAAGAAGCAATAGAAAAGTTTATAGCATTAATGCCCTCAAACGATAGCTCAAACACGAAGCTATCCTTAAAGATAGAAAAGGGAAGCATGGAAATTTGCAATAAATTTATCGTTTCCAACCTTTTAAAATGGATAAAGCAAGGCTATGAGCAAAGTCAAAATACAGAAAGCAATCGTCTTAGCAAGAAAAAGTTTCAAACAATGCTTGATAATCGTTTCAATGAAAAGACAGAATCCAACTCTAAAATGATATGGCTTTTTGCCTCATTGCTGAAATACTTTTTTGAACTGAATCCACAATTTGATGGTAAACACAAAAGAGGCATCAACAAGAATTTTCTTATTTCAAAGCTCATTTACTACACACGTATATCTACAAACGACAATTTTAGGTTTGACACAGAAACTCTAAAAGGATTCTTCAAACAATACAAGGGTATAAGAATAGAAACACATTCCTCTATATACCAAGACTTCTAAAACTGCACAAACTATTATATCAATCCTGTTTCTTCATATTGGAGAGGCAGGATTTTTTGTTATTCCCCTCTAAGGGAGTATTCCACACCAATCATTTACTCACCTATTATACTTGCTAATGGCTATATCTTTGCAGCGTGATTTGAAAATCCAAGTGCGCATAAGGATTGAAAGTCACATTGTTTTCAATAAAAAAAAATAAACACGAATATGGAAAAAGATATTATTACAGAGAGTTTTCTCTTAGTATCAGAAAAGAACCTCCGTATTGAAAAGAGGTCTTTAGAGCAACTTCAAAAAAGAGGTGCTTCACCTAATGTGATTGCAGAACAGCAGAAAGTTGTTGGTGAGCTAATGGAAAAATATGAGGAAGCCAAAGCTGCAACAGAAAGAATCCAAAAACAACTTGGAGAAACTGCCATTACATTCAATGTCGTTGATGATGCAACAGGCAATGCAACCACCATTTCTAAGAAAATAGCTTTCGTCAAAAACAATCGCCCCATAAATAGCACAAAAGTAGATAGCTTTATAAGCCTCATCGCTAATGACAAATACGAGAGAGCATTTCCTATCATTGTTGCAGAAGCTAAATTTTTAATGGAGAAAGGATATGAAATCTATAATTTAAAGAACGAGAAACTTTCAGCAGAAGAAGAAGACAATTATTTTGTCATTCTTGATGGTCAGCATAGATGTTGCGCATTTGCAAGACTTGTAGCAGCAGATGGAAAATACGAAATTCCTAATGTTCATGTCAGAAATAAAGAAAACATTGGTGCTTATTTGGTTGACATCAATGAAACAGGCACAAGTTGGAACAACAAGGATAGATTAAGCGTAGCCGCATTAACAGCAAAAGAGCATAGCAACTTATTCTCAAACATTGCCATGCTAATGAGCCAAGGATTTAATCCATCGGCTGCTTCAATGATTCTTGCCAAAGTGAAACTGTCAACCAAAACCATCAAACAGGCGCTCAAAGGAGAACATATAAAGCTACCACAAAGAACAGAAATAAACATAGAACGAGGGCAAAAATTTGTAACACTCTGCAATGCAGCAGGCATAAACACAGCTTTTGTAACCAAGCGGTACTTTATAGAGGGCTTCAATTCTTATGCAGCATCAAATGGAGAAGAAAAGGCTTTTGAAGCATTACAAAGATTGCGAAATCTCAACTTGGCAGAAAAGGAATTAAAGGAAATATCGGCTGGTGATGATTTTTCTGCACTCTTGAAACAAGCAACAGAAGCAGAACAGCTTTTAGAATAAAATAGGTGTGAATTTTAATGAACTTGTCTATCATTATCTCAAAATATCAAGCAGGGAGATTGGTTTATTCCAAATCCCCTGCTGATATAAAATGTCGGGAATGGGTGATATATAAAGCAAGGACATACTATTAACTACATATACTATCAACATAACTAAACAGGCTTTCAGCCTCGCTTAATGTTGATAACAAAATGAAGAAATATGGAGAATTTAGACAATAAAGATTACAGGATTTTCCCTATAAACGCTGCAAAAGTCCTCTCTAACAAGGAAGCATACATAAACTTGGCACTCCTTTTTAAGAGTGATTTTCAGACAGGAGAATCAAACGTATTGTTAGAAACCTTATCGAAAGAAACAGGCTATGACACTGATACCGTAAGCTCTTATCTCCATAAAGCCAAAGACAAAGGCTTTGTTGACATTGCAAGGATGTGGGTTAATGCAGGAAATGTAGCAAAACCTAAGACCAAGAATTTCTACAAGATACAGATACCTACATACAACTTCGTAATGGTAAGTCTTAGTTTTCTTAATTGGCACATTGATGGTATGTCACTAAAGGAAGAAACAGACATAAAAGGGTTCATTCTCCTTATAAAGTCTATCTGCTTGAATAATTGCAATGTCACTTTTTATAGTTTACGAGAGATGACAAAAATTCTGAATCTTAGTTACTCCACTTTACAGAAACTTATGACAAAATGCAGAAAATTAGGCATCATAGAATCAATAAGGGGTGGTGGTTACAAAATTATGCTTGAATATTTCGATATAGGCAACGCTGGTTATTTTCCCAAAGGCACACCACCCCTTTACAAGGATATATACAACACGATTTCAGCCTATTGCAAATCTGTGGGTTTTGACCCACCTCCTTATAAAGTGGAATATATTAGCAAAATAGCAGCCAAATATCCATACAGGCAAAATGATTTAGAGCAGACGAATGACAAAGCCATTATTAGGCAGTATTCTGTCAGCTATCAGTTGGCAGAACGATTGCCCCAAATAAATGAACCTATTAAAAGCCTCAACTATTTTGTCAAGGTACTAACCAATGAAAATTACAAACCTCCTGTTAAAGGGCAACACAAATTTATCATGTAATTAGAAGAAAGGTTGCCATTAACTATCTTTCTTCTTTCGTTTAAAGTCCATGTAAGAAGCATCTATAAATATACTCCTTTTGATTATTCCATTTTTTATGCGCTATATAGGAATAAATAGCACTGCACAAAAATGCGCATCCATCAAAGAATATAATATATAATTGGCGATAAAGTTAAGATTCCCCCTCTCCACTCCATCTAAAAATCACATAACAGTTGCACAAACGCAAGCTCACAACCTTTTTCAGTTCCCCCTACAGTCTTGAAGAAAAACAAAAAAAACGATAACAATATTATTCACCGTTTAAATTTTACAGTAATGGAGAATTTAATTTTATTGCCATCATTGGCACAACGAAAAGCCAACGGATTCCATCGTTTTGTGGAAGACGCTACGGTAATTTCAGAAGGAACTACCAAGGCTAAGAAAGTAAACCATTTCATTGAGGCTAACACAATGGAAATTGATTTACAGAGCCTAAAGAACGATTGTGTTGTTCCTGTCTTTAGCAAAGACAACGAACTAACCATTTCTCATAATGCTTTCATCGAAAGCGTATGGGATGCAGCACAAAATTTCTTTCGTGGTGAACAAATTGATAAACCCGAAATTCGTGTTTCTCACATCATTAAGGAACGTATTCCTGAGGCTATACACAAACCTGCAAACCAACTTTTAGAACGCGACAAAACGCAATACTTTGAGCGTATGATGTTTTGTTTTGAGTTTCCAACTATCTACGAAAACGTGGAGGGAAACAAACTCAATCTTTCTGTTGGTGGTGTGCGTGCATACAACCACATGAATTTATATTCAAGAAAAACCGTGGAGAAATTCAAGGTTTTCATTGGATTCAAAAACTTGGTTTGTTGCAATCTTTGTGTTTCTACTGATGGGTATCTTAGCAACTTAGAGGTTTCCAACACAAGCGACTTGTTTTGCTCTGTTTTGGAAATGTTCAAGTTCTACAATCCTGCAAAGCACATTCATTTAATGCAAACTCTTGGAAATGCCTATCTGACAGAGCACCAATTTGCAGAGATTTTGGGCAAAATGAGATTATATCAATGTTTGCCCCCTCACTATCAGAAAAGCGTACCAAAGTTGCTAATCACTGACACGCAAATCAATTCTGTGACAAAGGCATATATGCAAGATGAAAACTTTGGCAGTTTTGGAAATGACCTCTCAATGTGGAAATTTTACAATCTACTTACAGGGGCAAACAAAAGCAGCTACATAGATTCTTTCTTGGATAGAGCCTATAACGCAACAGAGATTGCAACAGGCATTAACGCAGCCTTGTATGGTGATGAGAGATACAAGTGGTTTATTGATTAAACTTTCAAAGTGAGGGAGAAAACAAAACTCTCTCACTTTATTTTTTTACGAACTTCTAAATTTATAAGGTTATGAAAGAACAAAACCAAAAGACAATGGCAAAGGCAACCTTTGGCACAATCGTCTTAGCAACGGTACTAATCATTCTATTCATTGCAAATCCAATCCTTACTATTTGCATCGGGTGGTTTATCATTCTTATTGCTGCTTCGATTTTCTAAACGCAAAAACGGCTGTCTGATTTCTCAAAAAGAGCAGAATCAGACAGCCTTTTTAGTATGGTGTAAAGGGGCAAGGACTAAACACGTTGATATTTTGCCTTCAAATACGCCACTTATTCTACACATTATGTTAAAATCAGCACATTATACATTTTTTGACGTTAAAAATAACAGATTCTCAATGCTTTTTCGTATTTTTGCAAGCGACATTCGTAAGATTGTCAAGACATATTAGAAAACGAAGAGCGTTATTGAAACTTGACCTTCTTATCAAATTCTCGCAAAATTTGAATACGGAAAAGGTAGAGTAGCAACAACGCTCACGCTACGGTTATATACTATCCCATAGGGGATAACTATATACTCGCATTAGCGTGGGTGGCTGTTGCTTATCCTTTCCGTAGGCAATGCGAGAAGCCTGATAAGAGGATAAGCAAAATACAGTCCTCACGCTTTTTGCATTTAACAACTTTAGTAATATTCCAATGGAGGATGAGGGATAATTTAATAACATATAAGACAAATGAAAACATTAAGATTTATCGGTGTGGCTTTATTAGCCGTAGTTTTGAGTGTGAATTTCGCAGCTTGTTCAGACGATGATGAAGATGGCTCGTCTTACAGCACCAATGATGTGATAGGCGTATGGCAATGCGTATCGCAAACAGGCGATAAAAACGAATATAAGTTTATAGACGGAGACCACATCAAGTTTTTCAGCAATGATTACGTTGAGGAAGAGGACGTACCCGAAGTAGCTGGCAAAAATTGTTATATCAACTGGAAAGATGGTTGGAAACGACAAGGCAGTCAAGAATATACTCTTGAAGAAATGAAAAATCTGCCCAATCCAGGAGAAGATAACAGTACGGCATACACTGTCAATGGCAATGTACTTACCATAATGGAAAGTGACCTTGACCGTTGGGTGGGTACTATTGTAATCGAAGGGGATGTTATGACTTTCTCTTATACATATCAGAATTGGAATGCTGACAGCAAAACTATGACAGAAGAATTTGGTCCTTTTACTGCCACATTCCAAAAGAAATAGAGATACGGGCTATTGCTTAAGAAACTGTATTTATCTTCTTCTATTAATAGTTCCATACAGTTAAAGAAGGCTCATCCGACATTTCGAGTGATACGGCAGTCGTGTAGTGCTATTCTTAGTAAAATATCGGGTGAGCCATATTGATGGAAAGTTTGTTGACCCTTGTATATACGGCATATTAAATGTAGAAGCAAAGCAGAAATAATATATTAACAACTTAAATTTCAAGAAATGATGAAAACATTAAGATTGATTGGAATGGCGCCATTGTGATGAGTGTTAGCTTCATCGCTTGTTCAAATGATGATGACGATAACAAGGAAGCCTCAACATCATTAGTAGGCACAACTTGGAAAGTCACTTCTGTTGACAATGCAGATGAAAATTTCAACGGTTGGACTAACGTAACAGCCACATTCAACGAAAATGGTACTGTTACTTTCAACCCTAACACAGGTTGGAACTACACTCGTTGGACTTTGAACGACAAGACATTAAAGATTGTCGTTGGTGAGGATGCAGCAGACGATTACATTGAGGGAACAATCTCTATCAATGGCAAGTCTGCCACATGGTACTGCTATTGGGCAGATGTGGATGGAAATTGGACTAACAAGGACAAGGCCCACGCAACAGTTCATTTGCAGAAACAGTAGAACCGTGCGGATATGCCTTGGAAAATTACGGAAAGATTGCTTTGCTCTTTTACAATAAAAAGGACTGAAATACGTTATTATATTGTAAGTAGCCAGTGGTATTTCAAGACATATCCGCACCTGACTATTTATAAACAAGAGCAAAAGCAAGGTCTATTGCAAAATTCACCTTATTTGCTTAGAGAGCAGTTGTTGACTGATTGTTGACTAATTGTTTCTCGCAGAGTGTTCATTAACAGTCAATGATATAGCACAAAGGACTTGTAGCTTAGTTGGTTGCACACAAAAGCGCAGCTTTCGTGTGCCGCAGAGAGCAACAGACTCATAATCTGGAGGTCCTAGGTTCAAGCCCTAGCTGGTCCACGTTAATAATCAGCGACTTACGCTTTCGAGCGCAAGTCGCTTTTTTATTCTGCGAAAACATATTACCCCAAAAATCATCGAAAAATAGCAAAATGCCTACTTCTTTATAGGGAATTGCCTATATGACTTTGGAGATTTTTTTCTATCTTTGCAGCGCAAATACATAGTTCAACCTTTAAAACAACAATGATGATGAGCAAAAACAGATGGATGACATTCGTTTTCACTTGCCTTTTCCTGCTAACTTGCAGCCTATCTGCGTCAGCGAAAAGCAAGCAACCTATAGAACGTGGAATGACCAAGCAGCAAGTTACCGCTATCTTGGGCAAGCCTAAGACGACTAGTTTCAATGAACTGGGCGACAAGTGGATGTATGAAGGATGGAAAGGTAGTTTAGTGGGAGGTGACCAAGTCAGAACCTACGTGGCATTCGACACGACAGGCAAAGTGATAAGATACGAGGAGCAGATTTATAATCCTTCCCCGTCAGAAGCCAATGCAAACCATCCTCATCCTGGCATCACTCCCGGCTATGCTCCCATGCCTTACCCAGATGGTGCTTATTGCTTGAGCGACGCTGCCTTCTCCATCCTTTGCAAGAAGGTAAAAGAGGCTAGTTTCGACAAGGACAAGAAAAACTTGATAGAGGTGGCAAGTCTAGGATGCTATTACTCTTGCCAACAATGCGCCCAAATCCTCAAGATCTTCTCCTTCGACAGCGAGAAGACGAATGCCCTCAAACTGATGGCACCACGCATCGTTGACCCACAGAACGTACACGTCATCTGCCAGCAGTTTACCTTCGATGACGGCAAGAAACAAGCAGCAAGACTAGTGAGGGGGAACTAAGAATTACCATCGTAACTTCGAGTTTTTCTACTTCTTCGCAGTATTCTACGTGAAACACGTTTTTTCTCTGCTTTTCATGGTTTTGTAACAAATTAATCGTACCTTTGCAACCGAATTTAAAACATGTTACAATTATAAAGCAAAGAAGACTATGAACAAATTCTTCAAACTCATCTTCGTGCTTTGCGCCATCTGTGGCTTCACACAGGCACAAGCACAACCTGCCCGACCTAAACTCGTGGTAGGACTGGTAGTTGACCAAATGCGATGGGATTACCTCTATCGCTATCAAGATCGTTATTGCGAGGGTGGATTCAAGCGTCTGCTGAACGAGGGATTCAGCTACGAGAATTGTCGCATCCCTTATATCCCTTCTGTCACCGCCATCGGTCACACCTCTATTTATACGGGTTCCGTGCCTTCCATCCATGGCATCGCCGGCAACAACTTCATGAAGGACGGCAAGAAGACCTACTGCACTGAGGACAACACCGTAAAGCCTGTAGGTTCCAACGGCAAAGCGGGCTTGGAATCTCCTCGCAACATGTGGTGTACCACCATCGGCGATGAACTTCGCATCGCCACCAACGATCGCAGCAAGGTAATCGGCGTTGCCATCAAGGACCGTGCCGCCATCCTCCCTGCCGGTCATCATGCCAATGGTGCATACTGGTACGACCCAGAGGCAGGCAAGTTTATCACCAGCAGTTTCTATATGGACAAGTTGCCTGCATGGGTGAACAACTTCAACAAGCAGAACTTGCCTAAGAAGTATCTCTCCGAGAAATGGAACACCCTCTACCCTATCGACACTTACAAGCAGAGCACTGCCGACGACACCAACTATGAATGGGAAGTGAAGCCTGGCGTAAAGCCTGTTCTTCCACTCGACCTTCCTGCCTTGTATAAGAAATATGGCTACGACATCTTGCGCAGCACTCCTTTCGGCAATAGTTATACCCTGGAGATGGCAAAGGCGGCTGTCGCTGGCGAGAATCTCGGTGGTGGCAATGAGACTGACTTCCTCGCCGTAAGTTGCTCTTGCACCGATGTCATCGGTCATCAGGTAGGTCCTAACGCCGTGGAGATAGAAGACACCTACCTCCGCCTGGACAAGGACTTCGCTGATTTCTTCAAATATCTCGACCAAAAGGTAGGCAAAGGCAACTATACCGTGTTCCTCAGTGCCGACCATGGTGGCATGAACAATGCCCAGTTCTTGCTCGACCGCCGCATCCCTGCTGGCGATTGGAACACCAAGACTGCCCAAAAGGACTTGAACGAGATGCTCAAGGCAAAGTATCCTTCAGCAGGAAATCTCGTGACTTGGGTTTCCAACTATCAAGTGTTTTTCGATACCCAGAAGATCGACTCCCTAGGTCTCGACTATGCAGCCATCAAGCAAGAGGTAGTCAACCGCTTGAAGAAAGACAAGATGATACAGTATGCTTGCGACATGGAGAAAGCCTCCATCGAAAGCATACCAGAGGAAGTGAAATATCGCATCATCAACGGTTACAACCGTGAGCGCAGCGGTGGCGTGCAAGTTATCCTGAAGCCAGCCCACTACAGCAATGGCATGAAGGGTACCACCCACGGAGCATGGAATGGCTACGACACCCATATCCCTTTGGTTTTCATGGGATGGGGCATCCAACATGGCGCAAGTACAAAGCCTGTCTATATGACAGACATCGCGCCAACTGTATGTGCATTGCTTCACATCCAAGCACCTAATGGTTGCATCGGAGAGCCTATCTTCTAAATCAAAAAGCCTCGCAAGAAACAAGCTATGTTCTTGCGAGGCTTTTTAAGCATTCTATACTTTATTCATTTTTCATTTATTCCTCATTCATAATCTTCATATATTCCTCGTAGGAGATATATCTGCCACCCATAGACTTGAGGTGAGGGGTCTCCAATTGGCAATCAATCATCTTGCCACCATTTTTCTGCAAGAATCGAGCCAAGAAGATGAGGGCAAGCTTGGAGGCTGATGGCACAAGCGAGAACATACTCTCACCGATGAAGACCTTGCCTATCGTCACGCCATAAAGACCACCTACTAATTTGCCCGTCTCATCATCCCAAACCTCTACACTCGCCGCAAAGCCTTGGTCGTGGAGTTCGGTATAAGCCTTAATGATATTCTCGCCTAACCAAGCACCTTCCTCGTTGATACGTCCCTGTGCCTCGCTGCATCCTCGTATTACTCCCTCAAAATCCTCATTGATACCCACAGAATACTTGCCCTTGTTCATGAGAGTTCGCATGGAATGGCTCACGTGTATCTCTTCGGGAAAGATAACGAAGCGTTGCATCGGGCAATACCAAAGGATGTCTTTCTGGTCACGGAAGCTGTACCAAGGGAAGATACCATTGCTATAGGCAAGGAGCAAACGATCGATATTCAAATCACCGCCAATGGCAAAGCATCCATCAGGGTCTCCCAAATGAGGGTCGGGAAAGTAAATCTCATCAGAAGATTCATCTATCTGAACTACCATATTTCTTAAAAATTAAGGATTTATAGGAAAGCATGGAGTTAAGCCAACACCAATTCCTTGCCATCGAAGTCAACGACCGCCTTGCCGCCCTTCTTCAACTTACCGAAGAGCAGAGCCTTCATCAAGAGAGGTTTCAGGCGATTGCCGATGACACGATCCATCTCACGAGCACCATACTCCTTGGTGAAGCCCCACTTCAAGAGTTGCTCACGAGCCGCATCGGTCATATCCACAAATACGTTCTTCGCTTCCAACTTATCATCGAGCAGACCAAGTTTCTTGTCCAAGATGAGCTCCGCCATCTTCTTATCCATGTCATTGAACACGACGGTATCAGAAAGACGGTTGATAAACTCTGGCTTGAAGGTCTTCTTCACTTGGGCAAGCATCGCCTCGCCACGACTCACGCCGCCACCAAAGCCCACACTAGCCTGAGAGGCATATTGAGCACCGGCATTCGAGGTCATGATGAGGATGACATTGCGGAAGTCAGCCTTCTGTCCCTTGTTGTCGGTGAGTCGAGCATAGTCCATCACCTGCAAGAGGATATTATAGATGTCGCTATGCGCCTTCTCTATCTCATCGAGCAAGAGCACGCAGTTAGGTGTCTTGCGGATGGCATCCGTCAAAAGACCACCATCCTCATAGCCCACATAACCCGCAGGCGAACCGATGAGCTTAGCCACGGTATGCTTCTCGGTATATTCCGACATATCGAAGCGCACCAGTTCGATGCCCAGCTCCTTGGCGAGCACACGAGCCACCTCCGTCTTACCCACTCCCGTAGGACCTACGAAGAGCAGCGAAGCCATCGGCTTGTCGTCATCCACCAGTCCAGCCTTGGCCATCATCACAGCCTCCACCACTTTATCCACAGCCTTATCCTGACCATAAATCTTGTCGAGCATACGCTTTTGGAGTGTTGCCAAGGCATCATTATTGTCGTCCTTGATGGCAGCAGCATCTATCTTGCACACCTTGGTGAGAATCTGTTGGATAATCGCCTTGGTCACATAAGAGCGTTGGCGATTGGCAGGATGCACCTCCATATAGGCACCCGCCTCGTCTATCAAGTCGATCGCCTTGTCAGGAAGATACCTGTTGGTGATATACTTAGCACTGGCATGAACGGCATATTCCAAGGCATCCTTGCGGTAGGTCACCGTATGGAACTTATTGTACTTATACTGCAAGCCCTCCAGTATCTTGATAGCCTCCTCCTCGGTAGGTTCCTTGATGTCTATCTGCTGGAATCGGCGCACGATGCCCTTGCTTTGGGCGATGTAGCGGTTGAACTCCTCGTAAGTGGTGGAACCGATGAATCTGATGTCGCCAGCCTCCAAATATTGCTTGAGCATATTGGAAGCATCAGGTCCACCATCAGAACCACGACCTGCGCCCATAATCGTATGTATCTCATCGAGATAGATAATGGTGTTGCCTTCCTTTGAAGCACCTTCCATCACCATCTTGATACGTTTCTCGAAGTCGCCACGATACTGGGCACCAGCTAGCATTTGTGCAATGTCCATGCTATAGATGCGAGCACCTTTCAGACGCTTTGGCACTTGGTTCTCATTGATGAGCTTGGCAAGACCATATACCAAGGCTGTCTTGCCCACACCAGGTTCACCGATATGCAGAGGATTGTTTTTCTCTGCACGACAGAGCACCTGGATGGTACGGTCGAGTTCTTGCTCACGTCCGATGAGCGGATTGTGCTGCTCCACCAAGTCGGAAATGCAAGTCACGAGTTGGTGCCAGTCGCTCGGTTGTCGGCTTCTTCCTTCCTCATCATCATAGTCGTCATCGTAATCCTCGTCATCATAGTCATCAATGCCCATGTTAGCCTCAGCCGCCGGTCCTTCGAGAGGATAGTAACTATCCACGCTGGCGATGAACTCACCTTGTCGGTCGCCCACGTTCTTGCAGAGCAGATAGGCAGCCTCTGAGTTTTGCAAGCCAAACATCGCCTGCACGAAATGAGGCACGTTGACTTGTCGTCTATCAGCCGCAGCAGCCAAGGCGCAAGCCGTGCCAAACATGGTCTTGAAGAGCGAAGAAGGTTCTGGCAGATATTTCACCGAAGAAGGCACACGCTCTTGCTTGGCGAGCCATCCCACCAAGTCTTCGTGCATCTTCAGGGCATCCACGCCTTCCTCTTGAAGTGCCTGACAGAACGCATACTGTCGCAAGAGAGACAGAAGCATGTGCTCAGGCATCACGAACTCATGGTCGAAAAACCGAGCTTGCTTCATCGCATCGTCCATCAAAACACTCATATATCGGGTTAATCCCATACTGTCCATTCTGTTGTTTTCCTTTCTTTTCTATTTTATTCTGGCATATAGGTCAATTTCAGTGGATATTTTTGGGAGCGAGCTTGCTCCATCGCTTTCTCCACCTTGCTCTTGGCGATGTCATAGCTATAGGTTCCCACCACGGCTTTCTCCTCATGGTGTACCTTGAGCATGATCGCCTCAGCCTCAGCTTGCGACTTGAAGAAGACGGTTTCGAGGATTTGCACTACGAAATCCATCGGCGTGAAGTCATCATTAAACATCATCACCACGTAACGTCCCGGTTCTTTCAGTCGAGTCTTTTGGCGTTCACGAATTGCGGTTTGTTCTTGAGCCATATTGTTTATCTTTTTACTTCTTGTAAGCGTTGGTAATCTCTACTACATAAACATCGTGGAAACCGCCCTTGACACCATACCACTGCAAGAGGCTCTTGTCGAGGAACTTCTCGGCGGTCATGCTGTCCTTGTAGAGTTTGCGGCATTCCAAGGTAAGGCGAGCCTGCTCGAAACCGATGCAGCCCTGCTTCGTCTCCACAGGAACCAAGCCAGTCTCCTTCGCCTTATCAAAATCACGTCCCGACTTGGACCCACAGAAATTATATATCTTGCGAGCCTCCTCGCTATGTCCCAAGAATGAAAGAGTCATGTACTCATTCTTCTCTATCAATTCATGAGTATGGCGCTCCGGACGAATGAACACCACTGCCACAGGTTTATTCCACAACCATCCTAGACAACCCCAAGAAGCCGTCATCATATTGAAATTTTCCTTGTCGCCCGAACAAACGAGCAACCATTCCTTACCAATCGTCTCGAAGACATTATCATTGAGTTGTTTTACATCAATTCTTTCCATTTTATCTTTTCCTTTCTTTGTATTTTATGTTATTATTATATAAAATGTAGGCACGAAGCAAAAGGTATGCCAAATGCTTTCCGATTGCCGAGCGCACCCTACGCCTATGCAAAGATAAGAGATTTCTGCTAAAATCCATCATAAATTGAGAGAAAAACTACACTTTTCCGAAAAAGTAGCCTCTTACCACTCATTTTATTTTGTGGAATGTCCGATTTTCTGTACCTTTGCACCTCGAAAGCCCACGGTAGGGAATGCCGAGGACTCAATTTTTATTAATTATTTTATAACAATTTAATGTACAAAACAATTTTCAACAAGCGCAACAGCATGAAGTTTAGCCGTTTCTCCAACAAGGGATACTCGCTCTTCGCTGTATTGGGCAGAGAGGTGCTCGTAGGCACACTCAGCATCGCTACCTTGAGCCACGCTAGAGCTGAGGGTATCAGCACTGAGGGTGTGAAGGCTGACTCTACTCTCTACAAGGGCGGAAAGGCTTACGAGCTGGATGCGGTGAGCGTTACCGGATCT
>ERZ791902.694-NODE-694-length-21854-cov-13.170054_pt1 | contig 21854 bp, 18 predicted proteins | sample MGYA00510149_ERZ791902 | MGnify/ENA primary metagenome ERZ791902 (study PRJEB30046, sample SAMN00792060) | human gut metagenome | study: EMG produced TPA metagenomics assembly of the A metagenome-wide association study of gut microbiota in type 2...
ACGGCGCTGGCCCGCAAGCTGGGGGCCGAAGTCGAGGGGAACCGCATCGTCGTGGATGAGAAGATGCAGACCACCCTGCCCGGCCTCTACGCCGCCGGAGACTGCACCGGCGGGCTGCTGCAGGTTGCCAAGGCCGTTTATGAGGGAGCACTTGCAGGCACCGAAGCTGCCAAAGCGGTGCGGAAAGGATAACACCATGTCCGATGTGCAAAATACTCCGGTCAACCGGAATTGTCTGGCCTGCGCTTTCCCATTCTGGGACCAGCTCACGCCGGAGGAACAGACGCAGCTCTGCCGCTTCACCCGACCGGTACGCTACCGGAAAGGGGAGCGGGTCCACAGTCCGGTCGAGAACTGCGTGGGCATCCTGTTGCTGCGGTCGGGCCAGCTGCGGGCCTATCTGCTCTCGGAGGATGGGCGGGACATCACGCTCTACCGGCTGTTTCCCGGCGAAGTCTGCATCCTGTCGGCATCCTGCGTGATGGATTCCGTCAACTTTGACCTGTACATTGATGCCGAGGAGGACACCGAGGCCTACTGCATCGGCGCAGGCGTGTTCCGCCAGCTGATGCAGCAGAACGTCCATGTCCGCTGCTACGCCTACCAGATGACCGCCGAGCGCTTCTCCGATACCATGTGGACCATGCAGCAGATCCTGTTCATGAGCGCCGACCGGCGGCTGGCCATCTTCCTCACCGATGAGCTGGCCAAGACCGGCGGCACGGATGTCCGCATGACCCACGACCAGATCGCCCGCTACATGGGCTCCGCCCGCGAGGTCGTCAGCCGCCTGCTGAAATACTTTGCCGGGGAGGGCCTTGTCCGCCTTTACCGCGGCGGCGTCACCATACTGGACAAAGAACGGCTGAAGCAGATCGCCAACGGCACATAAAACGCATCAAAAAAGGACGTCTCATCCTGCGACGAGACGTCCTTTTTTATCGTTCACGATCTCAGCTCTTGCAGCCGGATTCCTCTTCCACGCCGGTGAAATCGCTGGCCTCAGCGATCTTGGTGACGTCGAATTTGCCCGTCTCATCCTTGGGGGCGACGGCGGGGCCGGCCTCCACCGGATTCACGGGTGCTTCCTCGGCCACAGGCTTTTCCTCGGCCGTCTCCGGCTGTGCAGCGGGAGCCTCCGGCTCTTCGGATGCCTTTTCCTCGGATGCCTTCTCGAAGGCCGGGGGCCATGCGTCGCCCGGCTCAGCGGTCTTGGCCTCGCCTTCGGCGTAGGCTTCGGCTGCCTTGGCGGCCTCTGCGGGGTCCTTTTCAGCCTCTTCGGGGAACTCCACCTCTTCGACGTGGAGCGGGCCCTTGTCGTTCAGAATTTTGTCCAGCACCACGATGGCGGCACCGGTGGCGGCGACGGCAGCAGCCGCGCCCAGAACGCGAAACAACGTTTTCATGGTGAGATCCTCCTTGATGTGATTTCAGTGTGCGGGTTAAGAGAATGTGACGACATCGTTCAGCGGCTTTTCGGCGGGTTCGACCGAGATGGCGGTCAGCACCGGGCCTTTGCCGCGGTAGATGTTGTGGAACTTGTAATTGACCTTTGCGGTCACAGTGACCCAGGCGCGCTGCTCCAGCGCCTTGTAGCCATCGTAGGAGCAGGGGAAGCCGACGAACTGGATGTCCTGCACACAGCAGGTCATGGCAAAGCGGCCGGGCACGAAGCTGTTCTTACCCGCGCGGTTGGTCTGGCAGACCTGCGCCAGGAACTTCACGGTCTTGCCCGCGTACTTCTGGGGCTCGTCCTGGCAGTCCATATACCAGATGCCGAAATCGTCGTCGCCGATCTCCACCACCGGCTTGTTCAGGTCGAAGGGGAGGGGGTCGGGGATATCATCGTAGGCCACGCTGCCGTCAGCGAACTCATAGGCGATGTCGCACTTGCGGGATGCCTGACGCACCAGCTTGTGCAGCTCCTGACGGGCGGCATCGTTGTTGACGGCCTCGGCGCGGTTGAAGACGATCAGCTCACTGCGGGCGATCTTGTCCAGCAGCAGAGCGCGCATGGAGTTGTCGCGGGCATAGGTGAGGGCCGTGGTGCCGTCGGCCGTGGCGATGCACTGGTAGACGATCCAGTTTTCGGGCAGATTGTTGGCCAGGTCCTGCAGCAGCCACATGCCGTTGTACTCGATGACCACGCGGCCTGCATCTGCTTCCTTGGCCAGTTTGGCCAGGTTCTGGGGGTTCAGCTCTGCCTTGTCCTCTAGATTGTAGAGGGTCACGCCGGGGAAGGCGAATTTCTTCTGATTGTATTCCTCTTCGCCCTCTTCGCAGACCAGCAGCAGGGTCTTGTCGCCGGAGTCGAAGTTGGGGTCTTCAAAGGTCTCCTGGATGAATTTGGTCTTTCCGCTTTCGAGGAAGCCCACAAACAGGTAGACCGGGATCTCATTTGCCATAAACGGTTTTCCTCCTCTGTGTTGTCCGGGCTCAGCAGCCGAACAGGCCGGCAATGGCCTTCTCGTCCAGCTTGGAGCCGATGACGACCAGCTTGCCGCCGACGTCTGCGCCGCGGGAACGGACTTCCCACTCGCCGGGCACATAGTCAAACTCCAGCCAGCCGTCTGCGCCGCCGTCCACGATGCCCTTGGAGCGCAGGATCATGCCGTACTTGCCGGTATCCAGCTCGGCCAGCGCATGCTCGATGTCAGCCTTTGCGATCTTCTTGGCGGTCTCGACGCCCCAGCTGGTGAAGACCTCATCGGCATCGTGGCCATCGTGATGATGGTGGTGATGACCGCAGCAGCAGTGGCCGTCCTCATCGTGATGATGTTCGTGCTCCTCCTCATCATCATGGTCGTGATGGTGGTGGCAGCAATGATCGTGGTCATCACCCTCGTCGTCATGGTGATGATGGCAGCAGTGGTCATGGTCGTGATCCTCGTCATCGTGATCGTGATGATGATGCTCATGTTCGTCGTCATCGTCATCATCGTCGTCGTGATGGTGATGGCCGCAGCTGCACACGCCGTTCTCATCGTAATGATGATGGTGATGCTCGTGTTCTTCTTCCTCGTCCTCGTGGGCATGCTCCTCATTGGCCTTGGCTGCCATGGCGATCAGCTCTGCCTTGAAGTCGTCCTTCGTGGACATAGCGTTCAAAATCTGCTCACCGGTCAGGGCATCCCACGCGGTGGTGACGATGGTGGCGGTGGGGTTCTTCTCGCGCAGCATAGCCACCGCTGCAGCGATCTTCTCTTCGCTGGCGGTCTGGGTGCGGCTCAGGATGATGCAGCTTGCATGGCTGATCTGGTCATCATAGAACTCGCCGAAGTTCTTCATATACATCTTAACCTTGTTCACGTCAGCCACGGTGACAAAGCTGTTCAGCTGCACGTCCAGGTGCTCGGCCACGCCCTCGACGGCGCGGGTCACATCGGACAGCTTGCCCACGCCCGACGGCTCGATGACGATGCGGTCGGGGTGGTACTGCTCCACCACCTGCTGCAAGGCGGCGCGGAAATCGCCCACCAGCGAGCAGCAGATGCAGCCGGCGTTCAGCTCGTTGATCTGGATGCCGGACTCCTTCAAAAAGCCGCCGTCGATGCCGATCTCGCCGAACTCGTTCTCGATCAGAACGACCTTCTGGCCCGCAAAGGACTCCTTGATGAGCTTTTTGATGAGGGTGGTCTTACCGGCACCAAGGAAGCCGGAGAAAATATCAATCTTGGTCATAATGCTGTTGCCTCTTTCTTTTTTCCAAAGTCCGCAAATCGGAACCTTCAAGCAATCCGAGCCGCCGAGTGCTGGCTCAAAAATCTTTACACTCCTATTATAACAAGCCTGTCAATGGGAAACCGCCCTTTTTCATGAGAAAATTGTAACATTTTTTGAAGTTTGCCCGCGTTTTGCGGAAAAGGGCGGTTGCGCGGGGAGGTGGACGGCCCTTCCACACACCAATCCATGAATTGCCGGATGTCCCCAAAACGGCCTGCGCGTGGCTGGAACGCACGATGACCACTCTGTTAGACAAGTTCCCTGCGCCAGACAAAGAGCGCGCACAGCTTCTCTGGGTGGCGCACATGAATGGGCTGAAAGCGCAGGTGGAAGAGGTAGTGGTGAGGGAAGTCGTGTATGCAGAATGAAACCACGATTCATCTTGTCTATCCATCTAAACATGATATAATGGAACAAAGGAGCGTGATACCATGAGCCCAATCGAAGTCCCTGCAGAAATCCAGTTGGTCGAAAAGCGTGAAACACGGACGAGCCGTGGAATGCTCTCAAAGGGCTGGTATCGCGTGGATGAACGGCTTGTTATGGTCAAGGGCAATTCCATCACAGAGGCCGGAACCGCTGGGTATGAGCCATATTCCGAGGTGATGGCCTCGCTGATCGCACAGGTGCTTGACCTGCCTCATGTGGAATACGCTTTGATGCCTGCCAAACTTTTTCCTGAAATCCAGACCTATTCCTGCGACGTGGTCAGCGTCTGCCCCAAGTTCACAACGGACGATGAGCAGCTGTATCATTTTGCAGACTTGGCTGATGCCCATTTCCTTGCCAGCGGTCGGGCCGCTTCACCGGAGGCACTGTTTCGGTATGCGGTAGAATTGTATGGCAAGAAGTGGCTCTATCAAATGCTGGCGTTCGACGCCTTTATTGGCAACGAAGACCGCCACGAGAACAATTTTGATGTAATCGTCCGGGATGGAAAAAATTATGCTCCGCCTATTTACGACAATGGCGGAAGTCTGCTTGCATGGGCAACCGATGAAGAATTGACTGACACGAAGCTCCGTTATCAGTTCGACAAATCGAAGCCATTCCGCAGCCGTCACGCCCAGCAGATCAAACTGCTCGATGCTCCGGTGCTGCCGGTGTGTGATCTGGATACGCTGTATACAGAAATCATTCAGGCTATTTCGCCTATTCTTGCATTGTTGAGCGAAAAAAGAGCATCTGCGATCCGTCAATACCTGAAATACCGTCTGCACTACCTGAAAGTCGCTATGGGGTGATAAAATGGCCTATCTGAAATTGATGATGGATGAAAAAGAAATCGCCCACTTGAGCGAAGATGGGCAGTCTCTTTGCGCAAATGAGGGTGTGCCGCAGTATGACCTCCCACTGAACCTTTTTATCGGTGACAAACGTGAAGTTCCATTGGTCGATGTTGTCGTTTGGGCAAAGAAGCGTATTTTCCCAAAAAATCGGATGGACTGCAAGGAAATTCTGAAAATGATGGGGTTGCCCGACTACAACGCTTGGGAAATCGTCAAGCGCACCAACGCCTGCCTGATGGAAGACCCCTATTGGCTGCGATTCAGTGAAGATGAAACCTTTGAGGACACCACGCGCGGACGGGCCAGAAAAATCATGAAGGAGAATCAAAAAAGCAGCTGATGCTATAGCAGTTTGCACTTTTAATGCACAAGCAACGTCCGCAAACTGTATATCGCAATATGCCGTTTTTGATCGGCACTATTTTTGAAAATTGCGATAAATGGTACCGTACTTGGCGGGTAGAGCACCCGGAGTTCACCCGCATCGTGTTCCATGGTCTGCGGCATTCCAGCGCCACCTACCAGCTGATGATTTCCGGCGGTGATGTGAAAACCGTGCAGAAACCGTGCAAGTGGCGCACAAAAAAAATCCCACGAGGAATCTTACGATTCTTCGTGGGATTTTGGTGCGATCGAGGAAACTCGAATCCCTGGCCCTCTGATTAAAAGCGCAGGCAGGGCACATATCTCAATTTATGAAAGTAACGTTATATCGCCATTTTATGGCGAAGCATCGCAATTTTTGGCTGTATGGTTTGTGCATCCCGTGTCGGATTTTGCAACGAAAATCCACCCGCGCATCCTGTGTGACCGTGCAAAATCCGTGCAGAAACCGTGCAGTAATTCAAAGACAAACGAAAATTGACCCATCCGACAACGACTTGACGGTATTGGTTTGAGTGGCCAATCATCAAAATCAAGACTTGGAGGATACGATTATGAACAAGCTGCTTTCCTGCCGCTACAACATGGACACCAACCGAATAGAAGCCCGGTTTGCGGATGGCTCTGCCGTTGCCATCGACTGCATCACCATCGAGGATGAGTATGGCAACACCCCTGCACAGCGGGCGGAACTGGAATGGCTGCTGTACAACAAGCCTCTGGAATATGCGCAGATGGTACTGGGAGGGGAGATGGAGCACTATCTCTCCCTTGGCTGTGACCACGGCAGACTGGAGGATTGACCCCATATAAGATGAACAACAGCCACCCATTTACACAGAACGTGTTGATGAGTGGCTGCTGCTTTTACATTTTTGCAAACTGATAACTGCCATATTGAGGAGATTCAATGATACCAAAATCTCGTAGCTTCTTTACAATTCGATACGCCCCTGCAGTTTTCACCTTAAAAACATCTGCAACATTGACCGCATGAAACGTATATTCAAAGCCATATCGACGAAACAGTTCGGCTGTGCAGTCCTTTGTTGAGCTTGTCAATGGCAGCTCTTTTAGTCGTTCTCTGAATGCCGCAAGTTCCTTTGCACTCAAAGATGTAGAATGTACAGATTCTACAGATTCTACACTTTCTACACTTTCCATAGAAGTCTGGGACGAAGCGGCAACACTTCGGTTCGGAAGTGTAACGATGAAAAAGTCTGCATCTGAGTAGAACGTTGGCTTTTGCACTACTTCCGCATAAGAATCAAGGATGCGGTCAATGCCGCTGCCACGGCGCTCCATAAAGCCAAGCCGCGAGAACACATCCGAGATCACCTGATTGCGCCGCATAGACGGAATATGCCGGATATCCATATCCTGCACCCTGCGGCCATTCATCATGCCGCCCGGCGAAGTGATCTCCAGCCGATCATCGAATACTTCCACATGAATCTCCGAACCAAGAATCTGGTAATCCCGGTGAATCAGTGCGTTGACCAACACCTCACGAACGGCCTTATAAGGGTAATCGCTGTGCTCCTCACGGGTCATGCCCCGAATGCTCCACGGATTTTTGCTATTGTTCCGAACAAAATCCTCTGCATTTTGCAGCAAGGTAATCAGACTTGCACCCTGAAATTCTTTATCATCCAAGGCATCCTCGTCCAGATTTCCCTTTCGATCACCTTTCCACCGAGTACAGAAAATGCGTGACTGCCGGAGTATCCCCTGATCGCAGAGCAGCAAACCACCGTTGGTAATCTGTCCATCATCTGAGACCAGTCCTGCGGAGGGCAGGTCTTTTGTCAAATCAAAAGTTTCTTTTTTGAGATTTTTGAATGTTGCTGCCAGCAACGTAAAACTGACATCTCCTACACGGTAAGAACTTGGCAGAGCATCGTATGTCTGATTCATACCACGCAAAATCAGCTCGTTTAGTTCTCGTGTTGTGGCTTCTTCGGACTGGTCGCCACGGCGCACATAGGCTATATGAACACCATCTGCGGCATAGTAATACGGATATGCCGGACCGTTCTGCACTTCAAGGTCTACACAGGGTTTGCCCTCAATTTCAACCTGACGCACCTGATAGCGTGGCGCAGGGTCTATCCGAACCTTGATGATTTCCGTGATTTTGCTGATGGTACGTTGTGGGTCGTCCAATCCAAGCACAACACGAGGCTCATTTTTTACGCCGAAAATCAAGTGTCCGCCGCGTGTGTTAGCAAAGGCAGAAATAGATTTCAGCCAGCTGCGGGGTTTCTTTTCTTCGAGCTGCTCCTTGTAGTCCACATGGGATGCTTCAATATAAAGGTCACTCTTGTAAGGCATGGAGTATCACCTGCTTTGCTATCTATTTGAATTTTATCACCATTATACCGCATCTGAAGCATAGATTCTACTTATATATCATGTATCATGCTGTTACGTGGACAGCATTTTCCCGGACGGCATCAATGGTTTCCATCAGTTCTCCGCCCGTTTTGCCGTCAAACAGGCGGGTGAACAGGATGGGCTGGTCAAACGGCGGTTTCATCAGGATGGCCTTGCTTTCCACATAGCCGTTCTGCTCGATGTAGTGGATAACTTTCTGCACAAAAGCGATCTGCTTTGCATTCAGCGATTCATCGTTGATGAACTTGGAAAATGCCTGCATGGCAGCATCGTGGTCCAGCTTTGCCACTTTACGCACCAGCAGACCAAAGGGTGTATCCCGAAACTCCCGTGCATAGTCCTCTTTGCTGCCCAGCTCACAGGTGAAGATATGTTCCAGCTCGGTGTAGTCGCCCTGAGAAAGTGGAATGTTCTGGGTCAGCTTGTGGATGGCCAGCGTGTCAGTGCGGTGCTCCATGATGTAGCGGTTCACACGTTCCCGGTACTCGCCGAAATCGTAGCCGGAATCCAGCGTTTTGCCCTCGGTCTGTTCCAGTACCGGGTCGGCAAGGGCCGTGTAGACAGGCTTTTGCCCCTCGCCGCCCTCCACCAGAAACTTGATAAGCTCCCGCAGCTCCTGCCGCATTTCCTCAAAGCGGAGCAGATCATGCGAGGTCAAAAATTCGTCTGTTTGCACCTCCCGAATGAGGGACAGCTTTGCCTGCACCTGCGGGATGGTAGCCTTCCCTTCCAGCATTGCCGCTGTATTGCGCAGCTGTTTCTGGGCGCGGCTCAGCCCCGACAGACCTTCCAGTTCACAGAGCAGCAAGCCATACACAAAGTTATCGAACCGCTTGGCGGCCTCGTCCTTATCGTCCAGCGAGATGCGCGGTGCCACCTCTTTCATCAGAGTCCCCTTGTCCGTTTCGGTCAGGCTGACAAAGGCTTCCGGCTTTTGATAGTGTTCCACGTCCTGTCGGTGCAGCCGCACGGATACCAGTTCCGGGTTCAGCGCTCCCACTTCGGCACGGCAGGTCTCCGTTACGATCTTGCGCCAGTTCTGGTATTTTTCGTCTGTATAGGCTCCATCCTGCAGCGCGGCGGCGATCCGCACCTGCTTGCAGAAAATGCTCTCGGACAGGCTTTTGGCGTCCGCGCTCTCGTAGCCGTTGGGTTTCTGACGGAAAAACTCAAAGTTGCCGCAGTAGTCAAAGATCAGAAAACGCCGTTTGCCCGTATATTCGCCGTCGATGGCATCCACGCAGGCAAGGGACGGGCAGAGCCGCGTACCACGGCCGATCATCTGCCAGAATTTTGTTTTGCTGCGCATCTTTTTGAAAAAGACAAGGTTCAAGCACTCCGGCACGTCAATGCCGGTGTCCATCATGTCCACCGAAACAGCGATGAATGGCGGCTTGTCCGGCTGCTTGAAATCGTCAATGATGGACTGCGCATAGGCGTCGTCGCAGACCACCCGCTGAATGAACCCCGGATACTGCTGTTCCAGCTGCGGGTACAGCTTGCAAAAACGCTCCCGAATGAACTCCGCGTGGCGCTTGTTCTGGGCAAAGATGATGGTCTTTCCGATGCGGTCGCCGCCCGCCACCTTGATGCCCCGCTCCATCAGGTCTTGCAAAACGGTGTCCACAGTGTTGGCGTTGAAGATGAACTTATTCAGCTTTTCGGATGGAATAAAGCTGGGCAGAGTGTCGTCCTCGGCAAAATCGTCCTCGTAGCGAGCCTTATCCTCCGGTGAAAGCTGGTCGTAGTGGATGCCCTCTTCGGTGAATTTCGTCTTGACCTCGTAGTTGTAGTAAGGCACCAGCACATGGTCGGTGTAGACCGCCGTATCGTAATCGTAGGCGTAGGTGGGGATGCCGTGCTCCATCTCAAAAAAGTCGTAGGTGTTGCGGTCCACATCGGTTTTCGGGGTGGCAGTCAGACCCACGAGAATGGCGTCGAAATAATCAAAGATGGCCCGGTATTTCTTGAAAATGCTGCGGTGGCTCTCGTCCACGATGATGAGGTCAAAGTGGGCCGGGGAGAACAGCGGCACGCCGTCCTTGGTCTTGGCGTTGTCGATGGCGTTGAGCATGGTAGGATAGGTGGAGAACACGATGCGCGCCGCCTTGTCGTCCTTGGAGGAGCACAGGTTGCACAGGGACTGGTCAGGCAGATACTTCTTGAAATCGTCCTTCGCCTGCTTGACCAGTGCGGTGCGGTCGGCCAGAAACAGCACATTCGTCACATGGCCGCCCCGGCTCAGCACGTCGGTCAGGCTGGATGCCGTGCGGGTTTTTCCGGTGCCGGTGGCCATGACCAGCAGGTTGCGCCGGAACCCCTGCGTGATGTGGGCGCACACCGCACGGATGGCATTTTTCTGGTAGTAACGATCGGTGATCTTATCGTCAATTTCAATGGTGTCCAGCGGCTTTTTCTCGGTGCGGCGGTTCATCAGCTTCTGCAAGTCGTCCTTGCAAAACACCCCGCTCACGACACGCTGCGGGCCGCTCTGCTCATCCCAGAAATAGGTGGTGTAGCCGTTGGTGGTGAACAGCATCGGACGGCGGCCGAATTTCTGTTCCAGACAGTCCGCATAGAGCTGCGCCTGCTTGCGCCCGATGTTGGGGTCCTTGGTGCTGCGCTTGGCCTCAATGACCGCCAGCGGCTTGCCGTCCTTGCCCATGAGAACGTAATCCGCATAACCCTTCTGGCCCAGCACGCCGTTCATGTTGTCCACTTCGTACTCTACCCGCACATCGGCATCCGCCCCGGTAAACTTCCAGCCCATGGCCTTGAGGTCGATGTCGATGATCTTCCGCCGCGTCTCGGACTCGGTCAGGTCGGCGGCGGTGAAGCTGCGGCTCTGCTGGTTCTGCTGTTTGCTGGCCGTGTACGCCGCCGAAAGGCTCTCTACCTGCTTGCGCAAGGCCTCCAGCTCGGCATCCTTCTGGGTCAGCAGGCTTTCCTGCTCCCGGATCTTCTTTTCGTCCAGCGCCATTTTCTCGCCGGGGATAGCTGTTTCATCAAAGGAGCGCTCCACATAGTCCGTGCCGTAGCAGTAATCCACCCATTGGATGAAATCGAACAGCCCCCGCAGGCTGAACACTGCATCCGCCGCCGACACGCTGTGCCCCGTATGTACTGCCAGATTGCCCGCCTTCACGATGCTGGGCAGCACGCTCCACACATCCCGGTCCACTGCGAACCGGAAGCTCGGCTCATGCAGGAGGGATTGCAGGTTGTCCTTGTAGGGCATCGTGATGGTTTTATCTGCCGCATACACCCACTTCACCGCCAGCTCCAACGCCTTCCGACACCCCACCGCGCACATCGCCGGGGAGGTGGAGAACACTTTCTCGGCCTCGATGGCAGCAGAGGAAAACATGGAGTATTCGGAGCGGGTGGCTAAAAAGGCAAAGTTGGACATAAAATCACGCTCCTTTTTTCTAATCCATTAGATAGCTTTTATTCTCTGCTTGATCCATATAATCTGCTTTCAATTTGACGATTTCTTCTCTTAGTTCTTCCGTCCAAGGCTCTGTAACAAGTTTTCGTTGAACCCAGCAGAGTCTCAAATAATTTACCGCCAAGAGAATTCGTGTCGACATATTGGGCAACCCCAAATAGATTGTTTCCCAATTCCGGATAGCCGACTCTTTGCACTCGTCTATATTTTTTAATGTTTGCTCCTTCTCGGCCTCAATATCTACTAGCTCATCGTACTCTTGTTTATCATAATACAAATCATATGCCAATTCATAAACCGCATCATTTACTTTGCTCAAATCCGTAGTAACTGTATCAAGTGCTTGCGCGCACTCTACGATTTCTTGAAATGCCAGCGATTCCTCATTCTCTCCAAAGGGTATCATGCGCGGAAGTTCATCGTCTTTTTCAATTTTCGCTTTCATTTCATTGATTTCATCCCAGACGGAATGATAACTGTATCCTTCTAAATCTTTAAAATATTCTTTTAAGGTATCATTCAACCTTTTCGCAAAATCTTCCGGCTTGTCCAAATCGAATTTTGCACAAGTAATATCCGGCTGAAGTACTTTTTCATATAAAAATCGTTTTTGCTGCTCTTCAGCATTATCGTCTATATGGTTCTCCACAAACGCGAGAATTGGTTTTCCTTGAACTTTGGCTTCATCAAATTCAATTTCTGTCATGGAGCGTCCATCATCACTTGTCCACCCAAACCGGTTCGCATAAATGCCAATCACAATGTCTGAACGGCGCAATTCTTCAAGGCAAACACTTTTGCTGTCTTCCGGACTTGCCGCAAAATATTCCATAGCCGCAATTTGACCGGTCACGCCGCTTATAAGACTTTCAATAGTGTTAATTGCAACTTGGCGAATATTTTTCAAGTCGCTATATGTTGAACTGATAAAAAACCTCATTATATTCACCTCATTTCGTTAAAACTTCTTTCAATCCGTATTCTGTACACTCCATTTGATAAACACTAATATCAAGTCTCCTACAGATGTCCACGATGAGAGATTTCATTTCTTGATTTATCTTTACTCCTAGGTATACCTTTGATGGCTTTGCAAGCCATTCAACCTTTCCCGTGTTCCAATAATCATCTGAAACCTTTTCATTTTCCGAAATAATTCTCCGACAATCTAAAATAAGGCGCCACTCCTTTTCATACTCCCAATCCTTTAACTTACTTATTAAAGTATACTCAAACAATGTCTTTGGCAAGTTCTCAAAGTGAAATTTTTTTATAATTTTAAGAGCATCCGGAAGTTTTTCAGTGTAAAAAACCGGAAACAATCGTTTTCTTAACGAATCATTATATCTAAATCTTAATGTATCATATTGTAAACATATACCACTGTGGTTATTTGCATAGTGACTCCACATTGGCAGATTATATGCAGATTCCGAAAAACAACACAGTCTATAATCTCGTTTTATTATAGCGTTAAAATATTTATTCGAATCTTCTATACTCTTCTGGTCTTCATCATGATATTTCTTTAACTTTTCTGCTATATCTCTATCAGCACATCCAATATGTGATAAAGCATATTTCAGTATGTCTTCCCTCAAATTATCTCTTCGTAAGGCATCATCCGGGATTTTTTTACCTATTATTGTCTCAATTCTTTGTCTAAAGCCTCTATCTACAAAATAGTAATTTATATTTTCATTTGAAAGTAATGCACAGGAATCGAATGGGTCATTCAGCTCACTGATGTGTGGCATATAAATTTGACCTCTTAACTCACTTGCCACAAATTCTTCTTTTTTCGCAGGTCTATACCTATATAAATGCCACGGAATATATTCTTCCTTTAAATCTATGGCCTGTTGAATTTCATTCTCGTTAGTGCTTATATATAACTTTAAAAATTCGTCTTTCCAGTCCATAAATCCTCCATCTCATCCAAAATATTCCTGCATCAGTGCCTTTTTCATCAGTTCCAGCTTTTCAAGGCTCTGCTGTACGGTCTGCTTCTGCTGGTCTACACGCTCCACAAAGGCGGCGAACTGATTCTGAAGTAAGATTGGTGGCTTGTATATTTTGATTTGTGCCATTGCGCTAAGCACTAAATCTCGATTAGCAATTCCTTTTGTAAGCATCTGTGATTGCTTATAGCAATAATCACAATTAAGCATTTTTTCAAAAAAAGACCCGTTAAATTCATTATGATTAAATTTCAGCACCGCAAGATGAACCCAATTTGCAAACTTAATGTCTATGTCTACTAATTTGGCAATTCCCGTAGTTCCACCTTTGCTATACAGAATATCGCCTTTTTCTGGACAACACTTTTTTATTGCATCCTTATAATCAGCCTCAGATATATATTTAGCTGTTGAAAAGTCAATGTATCCATTCACTATATTTCGCACAGAAATAAAGGGGTATCCATTTTCCATTCCTACATCTGTGAGCGATTTATGTGGCCCATCTTTTATATAATAACATTCTGCGCCGACTGTTGTTTGTAGCCACCCCATTGGGTTACTTGAAGGCTCTCCAAATATCTCCACAAACCTTGCCTTTACCAGTTCGTCCAGCTTGGCAAGTTGCTGCCTACGAAGAAAAATTAGCTTTGATGCCTTATCCAGCACTTTTACAATTTGCATTTGGTGTTCAAGCTCAGGGAGTTTTATATCTAGTTGACTAACCTGTTTGAGATAAATTCCTTTCTGTGCTACACCACGAGCTTCTTTTTCTAAAAACGGCCGCATATTTTGGAGTTGATACATCAGATAACGATTGTTTACAACTTCTCGCTCTGGCTTGATTACTGCAACACTTCGTTGCAAACAAATGCCCTTCAATTCTTCCGGAACAATTGCAACTCGGCCAATCGTTCCTACAATCGTCATTAGCAAATCGCCTTCGCTAACGGTTGTTCGCTTATTTTCTGCGATGTAGTCACTATGTGAAAGAAATCGTGGCGAATCCAATGTAATAAAGTCATCATCGATATTTTTAGAGCTCAGCATCAGGTGCTCGCTCTGTTCAACACCCGATGGCGGGTTATGACTACCATCTGTAATCTGAATGCAAACCTCTCCCAACTTCGCCATCACACCATCTCCTCCAACTCTGCCAGACCCTTGGTGATCTCCATTTCCAGCTCATGCAGGTCGGCCAGAATTTCCGTGGTCGAGGGGTACTCCACCGGCACATACTCGGTCTCTTTGTACTTATTGATAGACAAATCGTACCCATTGGCGGCAATTTCCGCTTTGGGCACAAAGAAGCTCTGCTCGGTGCGCTTGCGGTCGGTTTCGGCATCAAGGTTATGGAACCGGGCGATGATGTCCGGGATGTCGTTTTCCTTCACCTCGGTGCGCTTATCGTCCAGCGAAAAGCCGTCGGCTTTCATATCGTAGAACCACACCTTGTCGGTGCCGCCCGCGCCGGTCTTGGTGAACACCAGCACCGCCGTGGACACGCCCGCATAGGGCTTGAACACGCCGGAAGGCATGGAGATGACCGCCCGCAGCTGATGGTTTTCAATCAGTTCTTTTCGGATGCTCTGGTGCGCCTTGCTGGAACCGAATAGCACGCCGTCCGGTACGATGCAGGCGCAGCGTCCGCCGGTTTTGAGCATCCGCAGGAAGAGCGCAAGGAACAGAAGTTCCGTCTTTTTGGTATTGGTGACGGCCTTCAGGTCATCGTTGATGCTCTCGGCATCCACAGTGCCCTTGAACGGCGGGTTCGCAAGGCAAACGGTGTACTTGCTGCAAATGGAGTTCTGCTTGGAAACGCTGTCCTTGTAGTCGATCTCCGGGTTCGTGATGGAGTGGAGCATCAGGTTCATGGCCGAAATACGGAGCATGGTACGGTCCATGTCAAAGCCGGTGAACATCGGCCCTGCAAAATGCTGCCACTGTTCCGGGGTCATGGTGTCCTCGTAGTGGGCGCGGAGGTACTGTGCACTGGACACCAGAAAGCCCGCCGTGCCGCAGGCGGGGTCGCAGATAAAGTCGTCCGGCGTGGGCTGTACCAGTTCCACCATCATGTCGCGGATGTGCTTGGGTGTGCGGAACTGGCCGTTCTGCCCTGCTGTTGCCAGCTTGCCCAGCATGTACTCGTAGAGGTCGCCCTGCATATCAAGATCGGCAATGTCGTGGGTGTAAAGATCCTCCAGCCCGGTGATGATCTTTTGCAGCACCTGCGGCGTGGGGATCAGGAACATGGCATCGTCCATATACCGCGCAAAGGCAGTGTTTCCCTCGTCCGGGCGGGTGGGGTCGTCTGCGATCTCCACCAGTTCGCCGTTCGCATCAAAGTCCGGCAGACGGCCATACTTCATCTTTTTGATGGCCGGGAACACCCGCTGCTGCATGGTCAGGAAAATTTCGCGGGAGTCCTTGTCCTTAAAGCGGCTCCACCGCATAGACTGCCCTGCCACGCCGGCCGGGAAGATGTGCTCCATCTTTTCGCCCGCCATGTTCTCAAAATCTTCGGTGGCAAGCTCTTTCTCGTCCAGTGACCGGATGAACATGAGATAGGTCAGCTGTTCAATGACGGTCAGCGGATTGGTAATGCCGCCTGCCCAGATGTCTGTCCAGATTTTGTCTACCTTATTTTTAATGGCTCCTGTTACCATGCGTTCCTCCTGAATGTTTGCCAATCGCAAACGCTTTGCATCTTGAATTTTTGGTGATAATATCACAATTTTATTATAGCAGTGTACGATTGCGTTTTCAATGTAGAGTGTTTAGCGGAAGTGCTTTCTTGATCGCAAGGCAAGAAAGTAGTGAAACATTCAAACAGCAATTTTCGATATGTAATTCAACGCTGTTGCATACTCACCCGGAGTTCACCTGCATCGTGTTCCATGGTCTGCGCCACTCCAGTGCTACTTACCAGCTGATGATCTCCGGCGGTGATGTGAAAACCGTGCAGAGACCGTGCAAATGGCGTATAAAAAGAAAATCCAACGAAGAATCGCAAGATTCTTCGTGGGATTTTGGTGCGCTCGAGGGAACTCGAATCCCTGGCCCTCTGATTAAAAGAATCAAAGGTGCATCATTCGTCGAATCCTAAAAGCACGAAGAAACGCAAATTCATTCGCATTATCGCAAGATCCATATTTGCACACACCGCATTATTTGCATACGGCGGAATGCTTTGCAACCGTTATCCAGCTATTCAGGTGTGCAAAAAGTGTGCAAAAATGTGCAGACGGGCAAAACAAAGCCCAATGGACAAATCAACCACCGGTTTTATGGCAGGGTTTAGGACATCCGAACAGACACCGTTTGATATAAAAATGAGGTTCACCATGAACAAACTGCTTTCCTGCCGCTACTGAGAAAAAGCAATCCCCACAGCCGCAAAAACTGAGTCAAACGGACTGTGGGGATCGCTTTTATGATGAAGGAGAAAGAAGAAAAGCCTTTTGGGGCTTTTACTTCGGTCTTTCTTTTTGGGGGGCTGTGCAACAGCCCCTTTTTTTATTTCTCCGGCAGCTCTGCCCACAGGGGCAGGCGGTGCAGCGCACGCACAATGTTGCTCTTTTCCAGCAAAGTACCATCTCCATCGCAGACGGTGGCATACCACATGGGATTGTGCAGTTTCTGGGTCTCCGGGTCCACAAGCAGGTTTCGCTGGCTGGCATACTGGAAGTGCAGGTGGCTCAGCAGGCCGCCCGTCTGGCGGGCTGTGCGGGGCGGCATGGGTTCCATGGCCAACAGGCAGCGGAAGGGCCAATCGGCGGCGACGTTCTCGGCTATGAAAAGTGCGTTTTCCTTGCCTTCCAGACCTTTTTCCAACACGCTTTCCAGATGATACACCGCCTTGCCCAGACTTGCGCCATCTTCGTCCAGCCACTCGATGCAAAGTTTCTCCCCTACCGCCAGAGTGATGTTCCAACCGCCGAGGGTGTGCGGATTTTCCGGACTAGTGGTCACGCAGGCTCTCTGCCAGAAGACCTTTACTCCGCCGCAGAACATGGGCATTGCTGCGGCAGCTGTCTCGGCATCCTGCCATGCACGGGTCAGATACGGATCACTGCTCGTGAGATAGGCTTCAAAATTCTGCCACCGGCCCAGCCAGTCATTTGCATGGTATTCCATTTTCCATTCTCCTTTATATCGCAAATCAAAAAATAGTGCAGCATTCAAACAACATCTTTGCGACATGCAATTCAGCGTTATTGCCGTTGCACGAAAAAGCCAACTTGCCATCAATCCTGCAGGGCTATAATACGGTCGCACCAGTCGGCGGCCAGTTCTTCATCGTGTGTAATGACCACAATGGTCTTGCCCTGTGTTTTGAGTTGCTGCAATAGCCGCCCGACCTGTTCCATATTGCCACGGTCCAGACCGCTGGTTGGTTCGTCCAGCAGAATGAGTGGTTTGTCGCTCAGCATGGCTGCTGCCACTACGACCCGCTGCTTCTGCCCGCCGGAAAGGCTCATGGGGTGGCGGTCGGCAAGGCCGTTCAGACCCAGCGCCTGCATCACGGTATCCACCAGTTTCGGGTGGGCTGCCCCCAGCAGAATTTCTTCCCGCACGCTGTCACTGAACAGCTGGTAGTTCACATCCTGCATGACCAGAAAGCTTTTGTGCAGGCGGGTCCTTGCGTTGGCCGTCTTGCCCTCCCACAGAATCTGCCCGCCCAGTGGCTCCATCAGGCCGCAGAGAGTTTTGGCCAGGGTGCTTTTACCAATGCCGTTATGCCCCATCAGGCCCACGATCTCCCCGGCAGCAAAGCTCATATCTGGAAGCGCCCGGATGAGGCTGCGCCTGTGGTAACCAAGGGTCAGGTTCTGCACTTCCAATATTGGCACCTCGGTGCATTGCATCGTCGTTTTTTGCCGCAACTTCTCCCGACACGCTGTCAGGTCCCGGGCGCGCAGACCTGCGTTCTGCAAGGTCGTTTCCGGCAGGGCGGCAAAGTCCGCAGCCGTCCAGACGGCTGTCAGCTGCCCCGCCTCAAAAAAGAAGTAGCGGTCCACCACATCCTGCACCCAGGCCAACCGGTGTTCGGCCAGCACAATGGTCATGCCCACCTGCTTCATTGCGGCGATCATATCGTGCAGCTGCCGGATGGCCCCGGCATCCAAATTGCTGGTGGGTTCGTCCAGCACCAACAGCTTCGGACCAAGCATACAGGCCGCTGCAAAGGCCACCCGCTGCTTTTCGCCGCCGGAGATCTTGAACACACTGCGATCCATGAGAGCTTCCAGATGGAACTGTGCCACCACTTCCTGTACTCTCTGACGGATGGCTGTGGGCGGCATCCCGCTGTTTTCACAGGGGAAGGCCAATTCTGCTGTGGTGTCCACATCGAAATACTGCGTTTTGGGGTTCTGAAACACGCTGCCCACCAGTGGTACATACTGCTCAATGGCTGCGCTCCCTGCCAGCAAACCGCTCACCGTACAGCTGCCGGTCAGTTCTCCGGGATAAAACATCGGGGCAAGGCCATTCAGCAGGCGGGAAAAGGTCGTTTTACCGCAGCCGCTTCGACCACAGAACAACACGCACTCACCGGGCCGAATCCGCAGTGAGATATCCTGCAACGCCGGTTCTGTGCTGTTCTGATAAGCAAAGGAAACATTGTTGCTTTCCACCAGTGTTCTCACAGCAGTATACCCCCCTTCCACAGCAGCGGCAGCGTACACAGTGCCGGGTAGATGAAATCCTACACAGTTAGGTGCAGCTCGGTCATGCAGGTATGGGTGCCCGGCAGGCCGATGCCTTTAGTCAGTGCCGCTACCGAGAGGTCCTGCGCGACATTGTTGCCGTTCATCAGCAGCGGCATGAGGATGTATTCCAATGACTGCATCGGGTGCAGCAACAGAGCCCTCTTGCCCTCAGCGATGCCGCGCAGGGCCATGGCGTTGTGAATCTGGTGGTAGTCCTCCTGTACGGTAGGGAAGAACCGCACCACAACGGCGCACGGGATGATGACGCTTTCCGGCACATGCATCCGCCGCAGGGCACTGGTCAGTTCCCCTACCGTGGTGGTGGAAAAGGCATACGTACCGGTAATGATGCAGGGCAGCATCATGCGGATGCCCACCGACACCAGCGACAGCAGATTGAGTAGAATGCCATCCCCTGCCAGCGGCACCACAAACAGATCAATGGCCAGCAGGCCAAAGTAGACCACACTCAACCGGATGCCGGTGCGAGTGTGCCCGGAGAGGAAAAACAGCAGCAGGAACAACCCGGTCGCTACTGCCTCGGCCCCAGTCCCAACATGGAAAAAGAGCATCAGGTTGGCCAGCAGCAGCAAATACAGCTTGGCACGTGGGTCCATGCGGAATCTCATGCCACGATCCCCGCTTTCTTAAAGTGCTTTTTCATCATGCGCTGGCCGAACAGCCCGCCCAGCACGGCGCAGACCAAAATCGCCGCTATAGCCGCAACGAAACTGCCGTTGTTGATGGGCGCAAACAGCGTATCGATGTAGGCGGCATCCTTGCCGCGGGCGGTCAGGTTAGCAATGTAGGCATCCTTCATGAACCACAGCGGCAGGATCGGGCCGGTGAGACCATACGAAAAGATGACATAGCTGGCCAGCAGCACCTTTTTGCTGCGGTACTGGCTGCGGCTTGCCACCCAGTCTGCCAGCACGCCGCAAACGATGTTGGCGGCAAAGGACAACACAAAGTGACCAGACACAAAAAAGAACAGGCCCATGACAAGACCCATGATGCTGATGCCGCCAAACTTCTGCAGCTTGGCGGCCAGCAGCATATACACGCTGCCGGAGATCAACGCCGCCACTGCCGGCAGCAAAATGTTGCCAACACCCGGCAGCAGCGCACAGCTGAAGGTGGCAATAGTCACCAGCACAAAATAGATGGCGGTGAACACACCAACAGAAATCAGATCCGGGATGGTCAGTTTTTTGGAATTCAGGTTCATAGAGTACCTCCGTTTGTTGTTAGCTGTTTCTAACTTTCAGGTGTATAAAAATGCCATGATTCCTCATGGCACACTTCAACCAAAAATCTGTGCACAGATGCCCTGGGCCATCCATAGCAGTATCTGCGGATAATCCTCGCCCAGCTTTTTACGCATGGGTACGGTCAAAATCAGGCTGCGCAGGGCGTTCATGGCCTGTTCCTCCGGGATATCCGCCGCTTTGTTCTGCGCCAGAAACCGGCGGAACACCGCATATTCCTGCTCCTGTTGCGCCCTGCGTTCTTCTGACGGGATGGCGCACAGAATTTCCGGCGCATCCTGCTCCCAGAAACGGCACAGTCCGCTTTCGTCCAGCGCACGGCAGCCTTCCAGAATGGCGCAAGTCAGCTGCTGTGCGGGCGTGCCCTTAGGCTGTTCCAGCAGCTCCATGGCCGGGCCATACAATTCGGTATGCATCTGGCGCAGCAGCGCATAAAACAGGTGTTCCTTGGACGGATAAAACAGGTAGAACGCTCCTTTGGAAATGCCGACGCTGTCTGTCAGCTGTTCGACCGTGACCTTGCGCGCGCTCTGCTCTTTGACAAAGCGGCGAGCGCTTTCCAACAATTGTCCGGTCAGAACTGTGCGTTCCTCCGCAGTAAACGCAATTGGCATGTGCTTCCTCCTTGTGACTCGTTTTTTAATCCAGTCACAGCGTGGTTAGAATAGCACAACCATTGATTTCTGTCAAGTGGAAGGGGTTGCTAACTTTTTTGCGCATCCAACTGTTCTCTCTTTGCTGACTGCTATTTTCAGATTCTTCTGCAATTTCACCGGTGCAATTGTTCTATATAGGAATTGAGTTCGCCGCACGGCTGCTTATCGCTGCCCCTGCCATGTGTATCAGAGAACGATTCACGCCGACAAGGTAATTGCGTATCTTCCTAAGCGCAGCGAATTTGAAATCATCCAACATCGGAATGTCAAAGACGTGCAGGAAATTACGCCGCTGAGAGGATACAGTCCTCCGTTCAATGCCTTCAAATCATCGAAAAAATGGGTTCACGATGAAGAGGAAAGCAACCGCTATTTTAATGAATGGTATCATTCGCAGAACTGCTGAATTTTATGTTGCTTCAAATAATAAGTCCTACTATCACCGCTTTACTGCAATAAAATTTGCAAAACCATCTTGACGCGCCCTGCAATCCATGATACCCTCTATCGCAAATCCCACCGAGCTTGTCGGGGCAATGCCCCTCCATCTTGCTGCGCAAGACCGCTCTGCCGCTTAAAAGCCCCACTGGGGCTTTCATTGCTACGCAAACGCGGACTTTCAGAAAAGCACAGAACGGTGAGGGTTTATTCCCCATGAAGATTTTTACCGCTCCGCAACACACCCGATTTGTTTTGCCGCCGTTTCACCCGACAAAATTTTTCGCCTGTCTTGCAGGGCGGTATTTTTCTTTTTGGAAGCTGCACCTTGAATTCTTCATAAGTCGTCTGAACGAGATACTGCGCCATGACCTCACACTTTCTATGGGCGAGCCGGATAACGCCGCTGCAAAACAGGGGCAGGAACTTCGTTCGGTGTGTCGCATTACATAGCCCTCTCCATCCCGGAGCGGGCATTTATCATTTTCACAGGAGGTCGAATATGGCTGAAATGAAAAGTACGAACGCACACGCAAAGAAGAACCGCAATGACACGCCGCAAAAACGAAAGACACA
>ERZ791902.698-NODE-698-length-21745-cov-2.719548_pt1 | contig 21745 bp, 18 predicted proteins | sample MGYA00510149_ERZ791902 | MGnify/ENA primary metagenome ERZ791902 (study PRJEB30046, sample SAMN00792060) | human gut metagenome | study: EMG produced TPA metagenomics assembly of the A metagenome-wide association study of gut microbiota in type 2...
TCTGATCATTTTCGGATTTTTGAAATTCAAGCAGCTCTGGAAAAATGAAAAGTTCATGGATAAGCACACAGGAAGCTATGGGGAATTCTTGGAAAACAGACGGTACGAAAAAAATTATGGAGAAACTTTTGCTGCGGCTGTCTGTATGTTTGTATGCTCGGCTGTGGTATTAGTGATATAAAAAAGAGGAGGAAAAGTGCGATGAGAAAAAACAAGAAGGCAATGCTGGTTTTATTATCAGCGGCGATGCTGGCAGGCGCTGTCAGCGGATGCTCCAAGTCTTCCAAAACGGAAGGCAGCATCGAATTTACGGAAGCAGCATCCACAGAAGCATCTACTGATGCAAGCGTTGAAGAAACAAAAGCAGATCCAAATGGAGAGACCCCTACCGATGAGGGCTATGGTATCTTAAGAGAGGCATCTACAAATAAGATTGGTTCCTTAAACCCATTAACCTACATCAACTCCTACTCTTCCACACAGATCAAGAGATGTTCCGTGATTCTGTATACCTACTTCCCGAATGAGGACAATACTTTCTGTACCTTAAGCGGTGAGCTGGCAGCAGAAGACCCGATCAAGATGGATGATGAGGGTAAAGTATGGCAGATCAAGATCCGCGAAGGTGTAACCTGGGAGAATGGTGATCCGTTGAACGCAAATGATGTATATTATACATGGCAGATGATCCTGGATCCAAAGTTAGCAAACTTACGTGCAAGCAACTTTGCTAAAGACGTGATTGAGATCGATCATGCTATGGATTATTTCCAGGGCAACTGTACCTGGGATGAGGTTGGTTTAAAGCTGATCGATGACTATACACTGGAGATCCATACCGTAGCAGGACATGATGCAAGAGAGGTTATGACTCATCTGGCTCATCCGGCAAACTGTATCATCAACAAAGAGTACTATGAGAAAGGTATGAACGCAGATCGTACTGAGACTCTGTATGGTACCAGCAAAGATTACTGGATTTCCGCTGGTCCTTTCTTAGTAGATTCCTGGACCAACGATGCTGAGATCGTATTCAAGAAGAACCCGAACTACATCTTCAAAGATAAGATCTGGCTGGCAGGTATTGATATCAAGGTTGTTGCGGACACCAGCACACAGATGCAGCTGTTTGACAACGGTGAGATCGATTATGTAAAACTGAATGCAGAGACATTCTTACAGTACGAAGAGGATCCGCGAGTTCTGTATGCACCAGGAAACTCTGTAAGACATATCACCATCAACTCTGCTAACCCGGATCAGCCAATCCTTGGCAACGAGAAGTTCAGACAGGCTCTGTTCTATGGAACAGATCGTCAGACTATCGCTAAGATGGTAAAAGAAGATCCAGCTGATTACATTGTACCAACTACTCATATCATTGACCTTGCTAAGGGAACTAAGTTCCGTGATACCGAAGAGGGCAAGGCTAATACTCATGAGAACTATGGTTATGATGAGGAAAAGGCAAAACAGTTATTTAACGAGGCTTTAGCAGAAGTAGGTATTGATAAAGTATCCCTGACCATGGTCTATAATGATGCTGCACCGCAGACAGTTATGAGTGAGTACTTACAGCAGAGCTGGCAGAAATTATTTGGTGCAGATAAGTTCGAACTGAAACTGCAGGCTATGCCATCTTCCCAGCGTGGTGATCTGATGAGAAGCTGGAAGACCAAACCAAACAGCTATGAGATCAGCTGGGGTGGCTGGATCAGTACAGATTTAATGCCATGGAACGCATTCAAGTATTGGACAACTTACTATTCTGCTAAGAATGAGCCATACTTAAGTGAAGACTTTGATAAAGTGTTCGATGATGCAAACTTTGGTGAAGATCGTTTTGAGGATGGTGTTCGTCTGAAAGAAGTTGCTGAGATGGAGAAGATGTTAATCGAGCCAGCGATCATCATTCCAGTTACTGAGTCTTTGGATAAGTATCTGAAAGCTGACAGATTAGAGCTTACTATGAAGAACTGGGCTAACCGTGTTGAATGGGGCTGGGATTACGCTAAAATCGTAGAGTAATTACTGAACTCATAGTGAGGAGATGCTGTAGGAAGTTTTTCTTGCGGCATCCCCTCATATTTTAGTAATTATTTCGAAAATGGAAAGAGGAATGTGGATGTTTCGATATATACTAGACAGAATTGTAGCAATGTTTCTTACACTGTTTATCATCGTTTCTATTGCCTTCATGGTAGTGCGACTGATGCCAGGCAGTGTGTATGAGATGGGTGGAGATTTATCACAGACAGTTATTGATGCACTGAATGCAAAATATCACTTTGATGAGCCGATCATCAAACAGTACGGATATTTTCTGCAGAATATTTTCCTTCACTGGGACTGGGGAACATCAGCAAAGATGCGTCCAAACGTACCAGTATTTGAGATTCTGCGCGACAGGATTCCGATTACCCTGCAGATCAACCTGATCTCCCTGTTTGCAGCGCTTCCTGTTGGAATGGCAGCAGGTATCATTGCAGCAATCAAGAAAAATACCATTATCGATCATCTGGTTTCTCTGATGGTAGTTTTATTTATTTCTATCCCATCTTTCGTATTCGCAGCAGGTCTGCAGTACTTCCTGGGATTTAAGACGGGTGTGTTCCCGATTATTTACAATGTTTCCGCAAAAGGTCTGCTTCGGTGGCAGTCTATGTTTATGCCGATCTTAGCACTGGCCTTTGATCCGATTGCCCGTGTGGCAAGATATTTAAGAGCAGAGTTGGCAGAGACCATGAACTCTGAATTTATGTTATTAGCAAAGACAAAAGGTCTGACTTACGCGCAGAGTACCGTTCGCCATGGACTTCGTAACTCCATGGTGCCGATGATGAACATCATTATCCCGATGTTTGCCAATGTATTAGGTGGCTCTCTGGTTGTTGAGAGTATTTTCTCCGTACCTGGTATGGGCGGACTGATGGTTGACTCCATCAATGCCAGTGATCATATGCTGACTGTGGCAATTCTGGTGTTCTATGCCATGATCTCTTTGATCACAGTATTGATCGTGGATATTTCCTATGGAATTGTAGATCCACGAGTAAGAATGGGAGGTAAGAAGTAATGACATTATATGATGATAACAAAGAAAAATATGACAGCCTTCCAAAGGATTTATTTCGACTGGTTCAGAATGATGAAGAGATCCATGATGTAGAATTTAAGACCAAACCGATTGGTTTCTTTATGGATGTATGGCTTCGTTTCGTAAAGAACAAAGCTTCTGTTGTTGCTGCAGTGATCATTTTATTCATTTCCTTTATGGCCATCTTTGGACCTGGTATGAATCAGTACAAGTATGATGAACAGCACACAGACCACATCAACATGCCTCCGAAAATCCCATTTATCGCACAGATGGATATTGGTATTTTTGATGGTGGTTTTACCCTTGAAAACAGAAAATATGATAACTTAAACGACACGCAGAAATATCCAGAAGGTTCTATTCTGGAGATCCGTAACCCGAGACTGGTAGGCGGCGAGAGAATCGTGGACGTGGTAGTTGATTATTATAAATATACAGGTATGCCAGATGACGAATGTTTCTGGTTCGGCAGTGACTATCTGGGACGTGATATCTGGACCAGAATGTGGCGTGGCGCTAGAATTTCCCTGATCATTGCTATCGTATCTGTATGCTGTAATGTTGTGATCGGTGTGATCTATGGTTCTATTTCCGGTTATTACGGTGGAACGGTAGATATGATCATGATGCGTATTACTGAGATTATTAATGCGTTCCCTCGAATCGTTATTGTTACGTTGTTTATTATGGTGGCAGGTACTGGTATGTTCTCGATCATTATGTCCCTTGTCATCAAGGACTGGGTAAATACGGCCCGGATGGTGCGTTCCCAGTTTTACCGGTTTAAGGGCAGAGAGTATGTACTGGCTGCGAGAACGCTGGGTGTAAGAGATATGGCATTGATCTTCCGTCATATTCTGCCAAACTCTATTGGACCGATCATTACAAGTTCTATGATCGCGATCCCTACAGCAATTTTCTCCGAGTCTTTCCTGGCATACATTGGTCTGGGACTTCAGGCTCCAGAACCGTCCATCGGTGTTATGCTGTCCCAGGGACAGAAAGTGCTGCTGCATTACCCATCACAGGTAGTGTTCCCAGCTATTGTTATTTCTTTACTGATGATCTCCTTCAACCTGTTTGGCAACGGTTTAAGAGATGCATTTGATCCAACCCTTAGAGGCGCAGAATAGGAGGAACGAAGATGAAAGAACCAATTCTTGAGGTGAATAATTTAAGAGTCTCCTTCCGTACCTATAATGGCAAAGTACAGGCAGTAAGAGGCATCGATTTTAAGTTATATGAGGGCGAAACTCTGGCAATCGTAGGTGAGTCCGGTTCCGGTAAATCCGTAACCACTAAGGCGATTTTGGGAATTCTGCCCAAGAACGCTATCATTGAAGAAGGCGAGATCCTGTATAAGGGCGCTGACTTAACCAAATACAAAGAAAAGGATTTTTATAATTTACGTGGTAAGGAAATATCACTGATCTTCCAGGATCCGTTATCTGCATTGAATCCGATCATGAAGATTGGTAAGCAGATCACTGAGGCGCTGGTCCTTCGTGAGCATATGAGCAAGGAAGATGCTAAGAAACGTGCGCTGGAGTTGATGGAGATGGTAGGTATTACCAATCCGGAAGTCCGTTATGAGCAGTATCCATTCCAGTTCTCCGGTGGTATGAGACAGCGTATCGTTATTGCCATTGCGCTGGCAAGTAATGCCAAGATCATGATCTGTGATGAGCCAACCACCGCTCTGGATGTTACCATTCAGGCAAAGATTCTGGATGAGATCAAATCCATCAAAAAGAGCCAGGGCTTATCTGTTATTTTCATCACTCATGATCTGGGTGTTGTGGCAAATATGGCAGACCGTATCTGTGTTATGTATGCAGGAAAGATTGTTGAGGTAGGAACTGCGGAAGAGATCTTCTATTCCCCAGCTCATCCGTATACCTGGGCACTTCTCTCCTCCATGCCAGACCTGGAGACCAAGGAAAGACTGTTCTCCATTCCTGGAACTCCTCCAAACATGATCTTCCCACCAAAGGGAGATGCGTTTGCAGAGAGAAACCAGTATGCTATGGCGGTGGATTATGAGGAGCAGCCTCCATTCTTCAAACTCAGTGATACTCATTATGTAGCGACCTGGCTTCTGCATCCAAATGCACCGAAGGTTGAGATGCCAGAGACATTGAAGAATCGAATTGCGAGAATGAAGCAGAAGAGGGAGGAAGTCTAAGATGGCACAGAATGATGAGAAGAGAGAAAAAATTTTAGAGATCAAGGATCTGTGCATGGAATTCCAAGATGGCAAACAGACCGTAAAGGCAGTGAACCATGTATCTTTTGATGTCTACAAAGGTGAAAACTTCGGCCTGGTAGGTGAGAGCGGTTGTGGTAAGACAACCTTAGGAAGAACCCTGATCCGTCTTTACGATCCAACTTCTGGTGAGATTTTATTTAATGGTAAGAACATCTCCGGAAAATTAAACCGTGCAGACAGAGATTATGTAACGAGAAATTTAGCGATGATTTTCCAGGATCCGATTTCCTCATTAAATCCTAGAATGACCGTTCAGGAGATCATCGAAGAGGGATTAAAGACAAGAGGAGAAAAGGATAAAGAGGTACTCCGCAAGGCAGTATCCGATATCTTAAAGAAAGTGGGACTTCTTCCGGAGCACGGCACCCGTTATCCACACGAGTTCTCCGGCGGTCAGAGACAGCGTATCGGAATCGCCAGATCTCTGGTAGTAAAACCATCCTTTATTATTGCTGATGAGCCGGTATCCGCTCTGGACGTATCCATTCAGGCCCAGGTTATCAACCTGTTAATGGATATTAAGAAAGAGATGGATCTGACGATCTTATTCATTGCCCATAACCTGGCGGTTGTAAAGTATTTTTCTGACCGTATCGGAGTTATGTATTTCGGAAATATGGTAGAGTTAGCAGATGCAGATGAATTGTATGATCATCCGGTTCATCCATATACGAAGGCACTGCTTTCTGCAATTCCACAGCCAGATCCATTAAGCGAAAAGAACAAAGAGAGACTGTACTACGATCCATCAGTCCATGATTATTCTGTAGAACAGCCAAGATTCCAGGAGATCCGTCCAGGACATTTTGTTTACGCATCGGATTCTGAGATGGAGAAATACCGCAAGGAACTGGAAGAGCAGGGTTAAGCGATTTCCATATAGAAAAAAGGACAGAGGACATGGAGATGAACGGAAACAGTAGAGAAGCAGTATTTCAGGAGATCATCAGTCTGGCAGATGCCATGGCTGACCGTCTGACGGCAAGACGCCGTGATTTTCATAAATATGCAGAGACCGGATGGTTCGAGATGCGGACCTCCTCTCTGATTGCAAGAAGACTGACCGAGCTTGGTTATGAGGTGCTGACTGGAGACCAGGTGTGCAAGAAAGATTCCCGTATGGGAGTTCCTTCTGATGCAGAGCTGGAGAGACAGTATGAACGTGCGGTGAGCCAGGGCGCTGATCCGGAGTTTGTGGAGCGAACCCGTGGCGGTATGACTGGCGTTATTGGTATCCTCCACTGTGGAGAAGGTCCGATCGTGGGCATGCGGTTTGATATTGATGCTCTGGGTGTGTTTGAAAGCGAATCCATGGAACATCGTCCGGCAAGAGAAGGATTTGCTTCTGTAAACCGTGGATTTATGCATGCTTGTGGTCATGATGGACATGCCACCATTGGTCTTGGTGTAGCGGAGGTTCTGATGCAGATCAAAGACCAGCTTCATGGTACTGTAAAGTTGATTTTCCAGCCTGCAGAAGAAGGGGTGCGTGGCGCAAAAGCTATCGTAGATGCTGGTCATTTAGACGATGTCCAGTACCTGATCGGTTCCCATGTAACGGACAATAAAGAATTTACGAATGGCGAAGTGGTAGTGCCGGGGTGTCATGGCTGTCTGGCAACCACCAAATATGATGTGTTGTTTAAAGGACAGGCTGCTCATGCAGGCGGCTCCCCGGAAAAGGGCAAGAATGTTCTGTTAGCAGCATCTACTGCAATTTTGAATTTGTATGCAATTCCACGTCATAGCGGCGGTGCGTCCCGGATTAATGTGGGAACCATCCACGGCGGAAGCGGACGTAACGTGATCGCGGATGAAGCTCTCATGGAGATCGAAGTTCGTGGTGAGACCACAGAGATCAACGAATACATGAGCGGGTACGCCCGTAACGTATTAAATGGGGCAGCGGCGATGCATGGGGTATCCTGTGACATCAAAGTTATGGGAGCAGCGAATTCCATGACCAGCAGTCCGGAGATGATGGCCCGGATCCGTAGAGTGACAGAAGAGGATCTGCATATGAAGGTTTCCAGGGAAGACAGTCTTCATTCTGGCGGAAGCGAAGATGTATCCTATATGGTAAACCGTGTGCAGGAACATGGTGGTGAGGCATCCTTTATGAGACTTCTAACACCGGAAGCCGGTCCTGGACATAGCCGTACCTTTGATATCGGAGAAGAGGCATTACCGACAGGTGTGAAGATCTTCTGCGGTACGGTATACGATATTATGGGAACAGAGCGATAAGTACACGATGGGCATAAAAATGCAGAGACATTGTGCAGTATTTATTATGAAATCAAGCAGGGAGAAGTAAGATGAGTGAGAAAGCATTAAGAGTTGTTGCAACTGGCGATATGTTTATTACCAGAAGAATTGCAGAAGATGGATATGAGGGATTTGAAGAACTGAGCGACTGCATCAAAGAGCATGATGTCAAGTTTAGCAACCTGGAGATGACATTCCACAACCAGGAAGGATATCCTGCAGCAGTCAGTGGCGGTACCTGGGCAATGATGGAGCCAGAGGCATTAGACGATGTAAAACGTTTTGGATTCAACCTGTATAATACAGCCAACAACCATTCTGGTGACTATGGGCAGGAGGGCGTTCTGGCAACCATCCGTCATTTAAAAGAACGTGATATGGTATTCTCCGGAACCGGACGTAATCTGGCAGAGGCTTCTAAAGCCTGCTATCTGGAGACCAGAAAGGCAAGGGTTGCACTGATCAGCGTTTCCTCTTCCTTCCATGAGGCAGCAAGAGCAGGAGGACAGTCCCACGAGTTAGTAGGTCGTCCGGGCTTAAATCCACTGCGTTTCCAGACCCGTTACCATGTAGACCAGGCACATTATGAGATGGCTCAGGAACTGGTAAAGGTTACGAAAGTGAATGCAATGAAAGAGTTCTCCATAAAAAATGGTTATAGTAACCCATTTGAGGAGGGAACCCTTCCTTTCGGCAGTGCTGGAACATTCTGTTTAGATGATAAGAACTGGATCGAGAGTGTTCCGAATGCAGAAGACATGAAGCGTATCACTGATGAAATCAAAGAGGCCAGAAAACAGGCAGATGTGGTATTTGTCAGCTTCCACGGACATGAATGTGATGAAGAAGATACCACCGTTCCAGCAAGATTTTTAGAGACTTTTTCCAGAGCATGTATTGATGCAGGCGCTCATGCAGTATTAGGACATGGCCCTCACGAGTTAAGAGGTATCGAGATATACAACGGTGGCGTGATCTTCTACAGCTTAGGAAATTTCCTGTTTGAGACCGAGACTGTCAGCCTTCAGCCATATGACGCTTATATCAACCGTAAAATGCCATTAGATACTAAGGTAGGCAGTTACATGGATAACCGCAGTAAAAACGGAACGGTAGGTTATGGCGTTCTGGAGAACATCTGGAGAGCTGTGATGGGCGCTTTGACCATGGAAGATGGCAAGATCACCCAGGTTCAGTTATATCCGATCACGCTTGGTCTTCATGACAAGAGACCACATAAAGGTCTTCCAAGAATGAGTCATGATGAGAAAACTCTGGAGTATTTACAGGAGTTAAGCAATCCATATGGCACCAAGATCCGTATTGAGAACGGTGTGGGATATATTGATTTAAAGTAAATACTGAATAGTTACGATTTAAAGTAATTGATCACTAGGTGGTTTGTAAAAGAAAGTCAGGATTCTGGTTAAGATGCTGGCTTTCTTTTTTTAAATACTTATGATATACTTAGAGTCAATAGTGAGTATGAAAAAGGTTATTGGATTGTAACAAAACAGAGATGAGAGGAGCAAAAAACATGAAAATAATCCAGAAATGCAAGAAAATGCTGCTGATGGCCATTATGTGCCTGGTATTATCTGCAGGTACTGTTCCAGCTATGAATGCATATGCAGAGACAGTACAGACAGAAACAGTACAGACAGATGCGCAGAATGGCGCACAGACGGCAGAAACTACCGATGCGGCCAAAGAGGACGAGGAGACTTTCTTCTTTCTGATGATGGGCGGCGGACTGCTGATCATTATTTTTGCAGTAGTAGCGGCTATGTCAACCGTGTCTTCTTCCATTGCAGTTGCAGCTAATATGGATGTGGATGGAGAATAAGAAAATATTGGAGAGAAAACACAATGGATATCAAAATGTTTGGCCAGATCACCAATGCGTTTGGCCCAAGTGGTTTTGAGGAGGAAGCAGTCCGCACCGTAGCGGGTTATTGCCAGAAATTTGAACTGGAAAATGATTCCATGAACAATCTTTACGCCAGAATGCCAGGTGCAAAGGAAGGAAAACCGGTGGTGCAGTTAGACGCTCATCTGGATGAGTGTGGATTTATGGTGCAGAGCATCCGGGAAAATGGAAGCCTTGGGATTTTGATGCTGGGAGGTATGGTGATCACTAATCTGCCAGCCCACACCGTCTGGATCCGTACCAGAAGCGGAAAACTGGTAAAAGGTATCATCACTTCCAAGCCCATCCATTTCATGAATGAAAGTGAGCGGGCAAACCAGTCCTTAAGCATTGAGTCCCTCAGTGTGGACATCGGGGCAGTCAGCCGGGAAGAAGTAACGGATGTGTTTGGCGTATCCATTGGCGATCCTATGGTTCCGGATGTGACGTTTTCCTATGATGAGGAGCACGATCTCTGTTTTGGAAAAGCATTTGATAACCGGGCCGGCTGTGCATGTATCATTGATACCATGAACCAGTTGTATGAGGATCGGGAACGTCTGGCTGTTAACGTGGTTGGCGCGTTCGCAGCCCAGGAAGAGGTTGGTATGCGTGGAGCTACCGTAACGTCCCAGGTAGTAAAACCAGATCTGGCTATTGTATTTGAGGGATCTCCGTCTGATGATTTTTATTTCAGCACTGCAGAGACCCAGGGACGGATGAGAGGAGGCGTCCAGATCCGTCTCATGGACAAGAGCTATATTTCTAATCCGCTGTTTATCCAGTATGCGGAAGAAGTAGCGAAAAAATATGGCATCCGCTACCAGGAGACGGTCCGCCGGGGCGGCAGTACCAACGCAGGTAAGATCAGTCTGACAGGCAAGGCCGTTCCGGTACTGGTTCTCGGTGTGCCGAGCCGATATGTCCACACCCATTATAATTTCTGTGCAGGCGCGGATCTGGAGGCAGCAGCAGATCTGGCGGCAGAAGTGATCCGGGGACTGGATATCGAGCGGATTCAGCATATCTGCAGACAGGACTTGTTGAAATAAGGCTACCGCATTCCCATCGAGACAAAAATCTCACGGCAGGTCTGTGCCGGGAGACCGATGAGAGAACCGTTGACCCGGAAGGCACGTACACCGCCGGGAACCTTACTTAGGATACAGGTGACAGGACGGCCTGGGATCAGACCGTAGGAGCGGAGCCGAGAGAGCGTAGCTGGGGGACTGGCGATCCAGACGATGGTGCCGGTTTGATCATTTTTAAGACTGTGAATGGGAAGAACCATGATAGTGATCCATGTTTGCCATTATGGTTATTGTATGCAAAAAGAAGAAAAATAGTGAGAAAACACATCCGGCCTTTGCAGAGGCTCTGAGAGAGGCTGCAAAGGCCGGAATTTATGTTCTGGTTTATGACTGCATGGTCTGGGAAGACCATGTTCAGATGGACCAGAGAATTTCAGTTGTGTTGAATTAAGAGTTTCAGACGTATATCTATTTGGTCACTTTGTAAAGAAGTCTGCCGTCAGTAGCAAATCTGCAGCGTCCGCCGTCTAAGTCATAGTAACCAGTAACCATCTTACCATCGTTATCACAGTAATAAGCGTGATCATTCCAGGTAACCCAGCCAGTCTGACGGTAACCTTCTTCATTGAAGAAGTACCAGCTGCAATCGATGTAATCCCAGGTATCGGTAGCGTAGCAGCCATCTGCGTGAATGTACTGCCACTGAGTGCTGCCATTGTCATCAAGGGAAGATACCCACATGCCAGTGGAAACACCAGGGGTTTTGTCATCTAATGGTGCGATGGAAGCACGATGACCATCGGCATGGATATGGGTTGGCTGACCCGGACGGGATAAGTAGGTGTTGGAGGTTGTGATCCACTCAGAAGTCTGATCCTTGATCACAGGGCGGACCTGGAAGGTATAATCTCCCTCATCTGTCAGGGCTTCGATAAAGTCAAACTCAGAAGCGATGGTAGTTTCTGTCTGGACCAGGTCACCGTTGCGGAAAAGCTGAACCTCGAAATGATCACATTTACCGGTATAATTCCAGGAAGCAACGGAATCATTCCACCATGCATCAGAGATCACTGCCGGTTCAGAGGAAACGCTGGAATCCAGACATTTTCCAACATCACCGGGCATTGCAAAAGCCAGAGAAGCAGAAGAAACAGCCATGGCAGCAGCCAGAGCCAGAGTCAGTACCTTTTTTGAATGACGCATCATAACATACCTCTTTCTGAAATCCTGAAAATAAGGGTTTCGTTACATATTTTAATAGCTTTATCATAGACATTTTTTCGAAAAATGTCAATAAAACGGATAAATGTCAATGAAACCTTTTGTTGCGTTGCCTGACAAAATATGCTACAATGCTCACAACATAGTTTTGCAGATTACATTGTTAAAGACAACATAGAAAGGATGTAACTGTGAAGAAACCGAACAGTTACAGAGAAAGGACTTTTGCTATGAGAATATCTTATCAGAGTACCCGTGGAGGTGAGCAGGGAGTAACTGCTTCCCAGGCAATTTTAAAAGGACTGGCCTGTGACGGTGGTCTGTTCATGCCGACAGAGCTTCCGAAGTTAGATCTGACGATGAAAGAACTGGCTGGCAAGACCTATCAGGAGACGGCTTATGAGGTTATGAAGCTGTTTCTCACAGATTTTACCGAAGAGGAGTTAAAATACTGTATCGAGAAGGCATATGATAGCAAATTCGATACAGAGACCATTGCGCCGCTGGTAAAGGCTGATGGCGCATATTATCTGGAACTGTTCCACGGAAGTACCATTGCTTTTAAGGATATGGCATTGTCCATTCTTCCTTACTTTATGACAACTGCAGCGAAGAAGAATCATGCAGATAAGGAGATCGTGATCCTGACAGCAACATCCGGAGATACCGGTAAGGCAGCTATGGCAGGATTTGCAGATGTTCCGGGGACCAGGATCATCGTGTTCTATCCGAAAGACGGAGTAAGCCGTGTCCAGGAGCTGCAGATGGTGACCCAGAAGGGAGATAATACCTCTGTTGTGGCTATCCATGGCAACTTTGATGATGCTCAGACAGGCGTAAAGAAGATCTTTGCCGATAAGGAATTTGGTGCTGAATTAGCAGATCATGGATTTCAGTTCTCATCTGCCAATTCCATTAACATTGGACGTCTGGTTCCACAGGTAGTGTATTATGTATACGCGTATGCAAGTCTGTTAGCGAATGAGGAGATCAAAGACGGTGAAGAGATCAATGTGACGGTTCCGACCGGTAACTTTGGCAATATTTTAGCGGCTTATTTTGCAAAACAGTTAGGTGTGCCGATCAAGAAGCTGATCTGTGCATCCAATGACAATAAGGTTTTATACGATTTCTTCCAGACGGGAACCTATGACCGCCAGAGAGATTTTATCCTGACGACCTCTCCGTCCATGGATATTCTGATTTCCAGTAATTTAGAGCGTCTGCTCTATTTAAGTACCGGATGTGATGCAGAGCAGACAGCAAAACTGATGAATCAGCTGGGCACAGAGGGACATTATACGGTAACACCGGAGATGAAGGCGAAGATGGCTGATTTCTGTGGCGGCTTTGCTACAGAGGCTGAGGATGCAGCTGCGATCAGGGAACTGTATGATGAGACAGGCTATGTGATCGATACACATACTGGTGTTGCGTCCGCGGTTTACCAGCAGTATAAGAAAAATACCGGTGATGAGGCGAAAACGGTGATCGCATCTACCGCCAGTCCGTACAAGTTCTCCCGAAGTGTGATGGAAGCCATCAGTGATGAAAAATTGCCAGAGGATGAATTTGCAGTGATCGATGAATTGTGCCGTGTATCCGGTGTGGAGATCCCGAAGGCGGTTGAAGAGATCCGTAATGCCCAGATCCGTCATAAGCTGGAGTGCGATGTACAGGATATGAAGAAAACCGTCGCAAAAATTCTTGGAATCTAAGGTTTTTTCGTTTGCAAAACCGGAAAATTCGTGTATACTTAAAAGCGTGAGTGAGACGGTCATCTTCGAGATGGCATGATCCATATGCAGCTGTTTGGCAGGCCGTGACATCGTTGTGAGAAGCTAATGGCCGGAAGATGCTGAAGTGCTGCATAAACATATAGAAATCGGAGGGATTATAATATGTTAGTACCAGCAAAAGAAATGCTTGATAAAGCAAGAGCAGGCAAGTATGCCGTAGGTCATTTCAACATTAATAACTTAGAGTGGACCAAAGCGATCCTGCAGACTGCGCAGGAGTTAAAATCCCCAGTGATCCTGGGTGTATCCGAGGGCGCAGGCAAATATATGACCGGTTACAAGACGATTGTAGGCATGGTAAACGGTATGATGGAAGAGTTAAACATCACAGTACCAGTTGCTCTGCATCTGGATCACGGCAGCTATGAGGGATGCTTAAAGTGCATCGAGGCAGGATTCTCTTCTGTTATGTTTGATGGTTCCCATTATCCAATCGCTGAGAACGTAGAGAATTAGTAAAGATCTGCCACGAGAAAGGCATGTCCATCGAGGCAGAGGTTGGCGCTATCGGCGGAGAGGAAGACGGCGTTGTTGGTATGGGCGAGTGTGCAGATCCGAACGAGTGTAAGGCGATCGCTGATCTGGGTGTTGATTTCCTGGCAGCAGGTATCGGTAACATCCATGGCAAATATCCGGCTAACTGGCCAGGTTTAAGCTTTGAGACTCTGGCAGCTGTTAAAGAGAAGGTTGGAGAGCTTCCTTTAGTTCTTCATGGTGGTACAGGCATTCCGGCTGATCAGATCAAGAAAGCCATCTCTTTAGGCGTTTCCAAGATCAATGTAAATACTGAGTGCCAGATCGCATTTGCGGAAGCTACACGTAAGTATATCGAAGAAGGCAAGGATCTGCAGGGCAAGGGATTTGACCCAAGAAAGCTTCTTGCACCAGGTACTGAGGCGATCAAAGCAACCGTAAAAGAGAAGATGGAACTGTTCGGTTCTGTAGGAAAAGCAGAATAAAATAAAAAAGTACTTGATTTTTCCAGACAAAAGGTTTATCTTATTAAAGAACAAAGGCGTTCTCCTATCATAAGGAGAATGCCTTTTCTGTTATAAGGAATACTAACTTTATTTTCTTAAGCAAATCCCTTATAATAGAGAGTACGGTCGCAGACCTGAGGTTAATATTATGAAAAATCGTAACGGTAAAAGCAAGAAATGGTTACGAAAACCGTAGCTGTGCAATGCTGGTCAGTTATGAAATCTAAGATGAGAGGATGGAAGGATATGAGTGAATTAGTAAATGTCGCCGAGATCTTCGGTAAAAACGTATTCAATGAAACCGTCATGAGAGAACGACTTCCTAAAAGCGTTTTCAAAAAACTGAAAAAGACCATCGAGGATGGTACAGAACTGGATCCCTCTATTGCTGATGTAGTTGCTCATGCCATGAAAGACTGGGCAATTGAGAGAGGAGCGACTCATTATACTCATTGGTTCCAGCCATTAACTGGTGTGACTGCTGAGAAACATGATTCTTTCATTTCTGCTCCAGATTCTGAGGGTAAAGTGATCATGGAGTTCTCTGGCAAGGAACTTGTAAAAGGTGAGCCAGATGCTTCTTCCTTCCCATCCGGCGGACTTCGTGCTACCTTCGAAGCAAGAGGTTATACAGCATGGGATTGCACTTCCCCGGCATTTATCCGTGAAGATGCCCTGGGCGTGACCTTATGTATTCCTACTGCATTCTGTTCCTACACCGGTGAGGCGCTGGATCAGAAGACACCACTGCTTCGTTCCATGCAGGCGATTGATGAGCAGTCATTAAGAATTCTGAGATTATTCGGCAACACCACAGCAAAACGTGTGGTTCCGTCCGTAGGACCGGAGCAGGAGTATTTCCTGGTTGACCGTGCAAAATATTTACAGAGAAAAGATTTGATCTATACAGGACGTACCTTATTTGGTGCTATGCCACCAAAAGGACAGGAGATGGATGACCATTATTTCGGTGCCATTCCGGAGAGAATCGGTTCCTTCATGAAGGAATTAAACGAGGAACTGTGGAAATTAGGCGTAACCGCGAAGACACAGCATAACGAGGTTGCTCCTGCACAGCATGAGCTGGCTCCGATTTATGACCAGGCAAACCTGGCAGTTGACAACAACCAGATCGTCATGGAGACCATGAAAAAGGTGGCTGAGCGTCATCATATGACTTGTCTGCTCCATGAGAAACCATTTGCAGGTGTGAATGGTTCCGGTAAACACAACAACTGGTCCTTAACCTCTGATGATGGCATCAACTTACTGAACCCAGGCGATACACCTCATGAGAACATCCAGTTCCTGTTAGTTCTGGCTTGTATCATGAAGGCAGTTGATATTCACGCAGATCTGCTTCGTGAAGCCGCATCTGACGTGGGAAATGATCACAGACTGGGAGCGAATGAGGCACCGCCAGCTATCATTTCCATCTTCGTAGGCGATCAGCTGGAGGATGTGATCGATCAGTTATGCAGCACTGGTGAGGCAACTCATTCCAAGAAGGGCGGCAAGCTGATGACTGGTGTTGCTACACTTCCGGATCTGGATAAAGACGCTACCGATCGTAACCGTACATCACCATTTGCATTTACCGGCAACAAGTTTGAGTTCCGTATGGTTGGTTCTTCTGATTCCATTGCTCCTGCAAATGTGGTATTGAACACGATCGTTGCTGAGTCATTTAAGGAAGCAGCAGATGAGCTGGAGAAAGCAGATGACTTCGATATGGCAGTTCATGATATGATCAAGAAACTGTTAGCTGATCACAGAAGAATCATCTTCAATGGCAACGGTTACTCTGACGCGTGGGTAGAGGAAGCTGGAAGACGTGGCCTTCCAAACATCACCTCCATGGTAGACGCAATCCCGGCACTGACTACTGCAAAAGCAGTAAAACTGTACGAGGAGTTTGGCGTATTCACCAAGGCAGAGCTGGAGTCCCGTGCAGAGGTCGAGTACGAGGCATATGCAAAAGCTATTAACATCGAGGCAAGGACCATGATCGATATGGCTGGCAAGCAGATCATTCCTGCAGTGATCAAGTACACCACTGGCCTGGCAGATTCCCTGGGCAAAGTAAAAGCAGCTTGTCCGGAAGCAGATACCAGTGTTCAGTCTGAGTTACTGATCGAGACATCTGCACTGTTATCTGACATGAAGGTTGCTTTAGCAGCTCTGGAGGATATCACAGAAGAGAGCCTGGCAATCCCTGATGCCTGCCTGTGTGCACATGCATATCATGAGAAAGTCGTTCCGGCTATGGCAGCACTGAGAAAGCCGGCTGACGAACTGGAGATGCTGGTTGATAAAGAACTGTGGCCATTCCCAAGCTATGGCGATCTGATTTTTGAAGTTTAATTAGACATAAAGAAAAAGGACTTGATGTGATCGGTTGCATCAAGTCCTTTTTGTGTGACCAATAAAACAGCGTATAAACAAGAAACTGTTCTATATAACAAGAAAATGGAGCATACGGGATTCGAACCCGTGGCCTCAACAATGCGAATGTTGCGCGCTCCCAACTGCGCTAATGCCCCATGGGTATCAGATTTACAAAAGAATTATAGCACACATTATGGAAAATGGAATAAAAAATTTGGAAAAATTGCATTTTCTTTTTATAGGAAATTCAGTATAATAATGATTAATTATGGACTGACCGGTGGAAAACTGGTCAGAGATGTGACCGGGAGGTAGAACTGTGGATATTGTATACGCAACCAATGATCTTTACGCCAGACACCTGGCGGTTTCCATGATTTCCCTGTTTGACCGCAATCAGCAGGCAGAAGAGATCACGGTTTATGTGCTTTCGGTGGGAATCACGGAGGAGAGCAGACAAAAATTGCAGAAGATTGCGGACCAGTATCACCGGAATCTGGAACTTCTGGATCTGACGGATATTCGGGACCGGTTTGATTATGAGATCGACACCCGTGGATTTGATATCAGCGCCATGAGCCGTCTGTTTATTGGAACATTATTGCCTAGGACAGTGAAGAGGGTGCTGTATCTGGATTGTGACACGGTGGTGGTGCAATCTATTGGAAAGCTGTGGAATCTGGATCTGAAAGGACATGTGGCTGGTGCAGTCATGGAGCCGACCATTTACCAGGTGGTGAAACAGGAAATCGGACTGGAAGAACAGGATCCTTATTTTAACTCAGGTGTACTGCTGATTGATCTGGAAAGATGGAGAGCAGATGGGGCAGAGAAGCGGCTGCTGGACTTCTATGGTTCAAAAAATGGAAGTCTGTTCGCCTGCGATCAGGACACCATCAACGGGGCGTTAAAGGGAGAGATTCTGCCTATGACCCCGAGATATAACTTTTTCACCAATTACCGGTATTTTTCTTATGAAGAATTGTGCAAGCAGGGGCCATCTTACCGACAGGTAGAAAAACGCCAGTTCTGTCTGGCGAAGAAGCATCCGGTGATCATCCATTATATGGGAGATGAGCGGCCCTGGATTGCGGGAAATCTGAATCATTATCGCAGGGCTTACGAGAAATACCTGGCAATGACCCCATGGAAAGGGGCAAAAAAGCAGGCTGGAAAGAGGGTGTATATGCTGCTTTATCATGGCATGGACTATCTGACAGTGGTGTGCCCGGCACTGCGGTGGGAGATCAGCCGGAGACTGGGGATGAAGGTGGTAGATGCACGAAAACAAGGTGGGAAAGCTGCAAAAGCGGCAGGAACAGTGGCAGAAACAGTGGCAGGAACAGCAGCAGGAACAGTGACAGGAACAGTGGCAGGAACAATGGCAGGAACAGTGGCAGGAACAGTGGCAGGAACAGCAGCAGGAACAACAGCAGGAATAACAGAACAGGTCGGGGAGAAGCAGTCATGAGCCAGCATATCACCGTGTTACTTGCCGCTTATAACGGCGCATCCTACATCGAAGAGCAGATCCGGTCCATTTTAGGTCAGACACTTCCGCCAGACCAGCTTCTGATCTCTGATGATGGCTCTACCGATGGAACGGTGGAGCTTCTGGAACGGTTACAGGCGGAGTACCCGTCTGTGCTTCGCCTGGTTGCTCATAAACGGGAAGGCGATTATCAGGATCGGTGGGATCAGGTTCCGGCTCCTGCCATGAACTTTTTCTGGCTGTTATCGCAGGTTTCTACCAGACCGGGAGAATACATTCTTTTAAGCGATCAGGATGATGTCTGGCATGGGGATAAGATCCAGGTGCTTTTGGGGAAAATAAAGGAACTTGAGGCGGAGCGTGGGGATGACCATCCGATCCTGGTCCACTCGGATCTGGAAGTGACAGACCAGAACTTAAACATCATTAATCCAAGCCTTTTTGCCCATAATGGAACCAATCCCTATCGAAACACATTGGCCCAACTTCTGGTGGAGAATCCGGTGACCGGAGGAGCGGTGATGCTCAATGGTCCGCTGGCGGCTTATTTCCAGACGCCGCCGAAATGCTGTTTCATGCATGACTGGTGGATGGCTTTGACGGCAGCCTGTTTCGGAACCATAGGATTTGTACCACAGGCACTGTACCAGTACCGTCAGCATGGAGATAATTCCCTGGGCGCGGGAACGAAGGCCGGAGTGGAACAGGCGGCAGAGCGATTGAACAGACAGAAGGAAGTTGAGAAAAATTATCAGCTGATGTTTGACCAGGCAGACGCTTTTTTGTGGCAGTTTTGTGATAGAATGACAGGGGGGCAAAAAGAAACCTTGACGGCATTCCTGAAATTGCAGAGACAGAACCCTCTAAAACGGGCGCTGACCATAAGAAAATATGGGTTTCGGAAGACCTCAGTGATTGGAACCTGGGCACAATGTGTAACGATGCCTGGAAAAAATGAAAAAATTAGAGAATAACAGGAGGATGATAGAATCATGGAGCAGGACGGCAGTAACCCGATACGGATTAACTGTGTGATTTTAAATTTTAACGATGGGGAAACGGTGGCCAGGCTGGTGCACATGATCCACGACTATGATTATCTGGAGAAAATTGTCCTGGTAGACAATCATTCTACCGATGATTCCTGGGAACAGCTGCAGGTCTTAAAGGATGAAAAGGTAGAATTGATCCGCACAGAGAAAAATGGCGGTTATGGCTACGGCAACAATACAGGGATCCGCTATGCCATCGAGCACAACGGAGCTACCCATGTGCTGGTGGCAAACCCGGACGTAGTATTTTCCGAAAGCTGTGTGATCCACATGGCCAGAGTCTATGGCAATCATCCGGACGCAGGTGTGGTGACAGCCTCGATTCAGGATGAAAACTTAGGAAAAGGCCGGGGACGCAATGGCTGGAAGCTTCATGGCTTTGTGGGAGAGCTTCTCTCTATGGAACCGGTGTGCAGACGGGTCTTCAATCATTTTCTTAATTATCCCAGATCCTACTTCAAGGATAAAAAGGCTGTGTATGTAGATGCGGTTCATGGTTCCATGCTGATGATCAGTGCACAGGCTTTTGAAGAAACCGGAGGTTATGATGAGGGAATCTTCCTCTATCAGGAAGAGGCAGTTTTAGGACAGCGGATGCGTGCATCTGGTTACCGCACTGTGCTGTTACTGAACCGCACCTATCAGCACCAGCATTCTGTGTCCATCAGCAAGACCTACACCCAGCTGTTAAAGCGTCAGAAGCTGAGAAATGAGAGCGCTTACTACTACATGGTCCATTATCTCCATATTAATAGTATCCAGAAGCTGATCGCCAAAGGCTGGTTCTGGATGATTTTACTGGAGGACTGGCTGGCAGCAAAAGTAACGGGACAGTAAGGCGTATGGGCAGTCATGTTCCGGTATTGTGCAGCTTTGCTACATAAGCGCTGGGGGTCATCCCGGTCTGCTTCCGGAACAGCTGGGAGAAATACTGGCAGACCTTCTTTTTTTAGTTATCCAAAGACTTCTCCTGGTTGATCTCCATGAGAAAATCCGTCAGGTCCGCAGCCGTATAGCCCAGATTCGATGAACCGAGCTTTAAGAGAAGACTGCTGACAGACTGTTTTAGAAACTGCAGATCCTGGACATTGTTGATGGTCTCTAAAAGCGGGGCCAGCTCCTGGTTGTTGTTACCAAAGAGCTGGGAAGCCAGGCACTCCAGCTCCGCGGACAGAAGACCGTAATTACAGGTGGCGATCACATGGAAGTTGTGGATGTAGCAGATCATGTTGTAACGGCGGACCTTGTTCAGAATGACCGGAAGCAGCTGGGCCAGATCCGGAAATGAAGCCGTCTGGATCTCCTGGCGTGCTGTCTGTCCTGAAACAGAAAGGCTGGATAAAAACTCCAGAAATTCCTGAAAAACAGGATTCTGTTCCCCGCAGTCCTTGGCAAAGAGGATCAGGGTATTGCGGGTATAGACTCCGTGAAGGGTGGTAAACGGCATATGCTGTTCCCACCAGATCTTCAAATCCGAAAGGAAAGACCGCAGACAGGTCTCTTCCAGGTAGTAAATATAGACCAGCTGATAATGGGAAAAATGAAAATCCAGGAACGGTTCATAAGCCCGGAAGATGTCTTCATAGGAATGGTTCTGGTACAGGGCGTCATTTAAGATACTGAACATGGCATTGTGTATCATATCATTGGCAATGCGGAAGGAATCCTGTTCCAGATGCTGCTTTACAGTTTCCTGAAGACAGTTTCTGGCTACATCCTGGATACTTTCCAGAATCTGATTTTTGTTGCATGGCTTCAGCAGATAATGACGGACGCCATATTTCATAAATAAAATCCTTTCGTTTGCCATAGGCGGAAACCCACTACCTTCAGGTGGTGGGAGGAGCCTTGTAAATCTTTCGTCATTACCCCTGACTCTCAATATATTTTTGTATGGTAGCTGACGATACTTCTCCGATGCTACAAGCAAAATATCCGTCTGACCAAAATATCTTTTTCTTCCAATACTGTTTAGACAGAAGCGAACCATATTTGTGCCATAAATAATACGTTGTTTCTTGCTTTACAATTTTGACAATATCGCAAACCCTATCTATTATCCATAATTCACCTCAAAACATTGATTTTCATTAATTGCTATTATATAATGTATTTAGTGAAATATCTATGAAAGGAGTACATCTATGGAACAGATGACGATTACAGCTAAAATTCAAATAATCGTAGATGAAACAGATAAGGTTTTGCTTGATGAAACGATGTCTGTTTATCGTAA
>ERZ791902.708-NODE-708-length-21592-cov-10.418675_pt1 | contig 21592 bp, 18 predicted proteins | sample MGYA00510149_ERZ791902 | MGnify/ENA primary metagenome ERZ791902 (study PRJEB30046, sample SAMN00792060) | human gut metagenome | study: EMG produced TPA metagenomics assembly of the A metagenome-wide association study of gut microbiota in type 2...
TCATTTCTATCCACGCCCTCCGCGAGGAGGGCGACCAGGCTGGGGCCTGACGTTTGACGCTGTCAATGAATTTCTATCCACGCCCTCCGCGAGGAGGGCGACCGGTCAGGGTGTCGATCTCACGCTGCAGGGAGTCATTTCTATCCACGCCCTCCGCGAGGAGGGCGACAAGCCTTTTCTTGCTCGTCCATTTCTGCGAAGGTGATTTCTATCCACGCCCTCCGCGAGGAGGGCGACTTCAAGCCGGAACAGTCCTCTGCGCTTCAGGGCCTATTTCTATCCACGCCCTCCGCGAGGAGGGCGACTGTCCGCCAGCTCTATAATCTCTGTTTTTTCGCATATTTCTATCCACGCCCTCCGCGAGGAGGGCGACCATCCGTTAAGGAGGGGCTACCATGCTGGAATTTATTTCTATCCACGCCCTCCGCGAGGAGGGCGACCGGGCTTCCACGAGAGAAACCGAGAACAGGTCTGATTTCTATCCACGCCCTCCGCGAGGAGGGCGACGCCTGCCCGTACCCAGTGATTCACGTTTTCATCGTATTTCTATCCACGCCCTCCGCGAGGAGGGCGACGGTCGGCGTGGAAACCATGACGGTTTTGCAGTCCCAATTTCTATCCACGCCCTCCGCGAGGAGGGCGACGGCAAAATCTACGCCCTCATTCCGCACACTGCCAAATTTCTATCCACGCCCTCCGCGAGGAGGGCGACTTGGAAGAACAGGTAGAGAACAACTCAACCGACGTATTTCTATCCACGCCCTCCGCGAGGAGGGCGACGCAAGATCTGCCTCTACGGTGAGTGGCGCATTCCTATTTCTATCCACGCCCTCCGCGAGGAGGGCGACGATTCTCTGGACCTGCCGGGAGGGGCGGTCACTGATTTCTATCCACGCCCTCCGCGAGGAGGGCGACACAGTTGATAGCCCATGCACTCATTGCCAAGCAATTTCTATCCACGCCCTCCGCGAGGAGGGCGACCCAAATACTCCGCCAAGGAGCGGGAGGGCATGGCTATTTCTATCCACGCCCTCCGCGAGGAGGGCGACGGTTGGCGCGTTGCTATATCGGGCGCGGGTTGGAAATTTCTATCCACGCCCTCCGCGAGGAGGGCGACCGCATTCGACCGCGGATCGAGCAGGGACAGATTATTTCTATCCACGCCCTCCGCGAGGAGGGCGACTTACATGGATAGCGTTCCACACATCCACTTGGATATTTCTATCCACGCCCTCCGCGAGGAGGGCGACGCCTGTTCATAAAGACCTATGGTATCGCTGAACAATTTCTATCCACGCCCTCCGCGAGGAGGGCGACGCGCAGGATGTACAAAGCTATGATCGCAGCACTATTTCTATCCACGCCCTCCGCGAGGAGGGCGACACGAGACCGGGCGTCACTGGGTCTACCTGCTGGGTATTTCTATCCACGCCCTCCGCGAGGAGGGCGACGGCGGCAGCTGCTGGTATTCCTTGATCTTGTCCAATTTCTATCCACGCCCTCCGCGAGGAGGGCGACGGCGGCAGCTGCTGGTATTCCTTGATCTTGTCCAATTTCTATCCACGCCCTCCGCGAGGAGGGCGACTTGCCGGTATCAACGCCCAGCGTGAACAGCTCACCATTTCTATCCACGCCCTCCGCGAGGAGGGCGACCCCCGGTAGCGGCGAACACGACCACAAAACTTTTGTGCTATTTCTATCCACGCCCTCCGCGAGGAGGGCGACCAGCTTGCCCGTGTGAGCGTGAGCCAGCACAACAGATTTCTATCCACGCCCTCCGCGAGGAGGGCGACCAATGTGTTGGATGCCCTCCGGGGTCTGCTTCAGATTTCTATCCACGCCCTCCGCGAGGAGGGCGACTGTTGATTCTGTGATAATTATATATCGCTCTGCGATATTTCTATCCACGCCCTCCGCGAGGAGGGCGACTTACCGGAACCCTGACCCGTGACCCCGAAATGAAGATTTCTATCCACGCCCTCCGCGAGGAGGGCGACGACAGCTCGCGGAACCCGGCTTCTACCTCCACAGATTTCTATCCACGCCCTCCGCGAGGAGGGCGACATGATCGAGCAGCGGAGGGTGTGAGATGATTCTGATTTCTATCCACGCCCTCCGCGAGGAGGGCGACCCTGAACGTGCTGCCTGAGTTCAAGGCAGATGCTGTATTTCTATCCACGCCCTCCGCGAGGAGGGCGACAACAATGCCCCGGAGGACTTGAAATGACCTACAAAATTTCTATCCACGCCCTCCGCGAGGAGGGCGACAGCCACGACGACGCTCTGCACTGGGCAGGCTACGATTTCTATCCACGCCCTCCGCGAGGAGGGCGACGTCATGGTGATGGTTGCGATCTGCTTGCCGTCGGTATTTCTATCCACGCCCTCCGCGAGGAGGGCGACCGTGGATGGTGTGATATTCGGCCCGGTTCTTATGATTTCTATCCACGCCCTCCGCGAGGAGGGCGACGTCGCTACCGCTGCGGACGGGCCAAGCATGAAAGATTTCTATCCACGCCCTCCGCGAGGAGGGCGACAATTTTGGTTTCGCCGTAGATGGTGTCAGCCGTATTTCTATCCACGCCCTCCGCGAGGAGGGCGACTTCGTGGAGTGGTTTCCGCTCCTCTGTCGAGCGTATTTCTATCCACGCCCTCCGCGAGGAGGGCGACTCAAATACTCCGGTACTAAAATCATTACGCCGTTATTTCTATCCACGCCCTCCGCGAGGAGGGCGACAGCAAAAACGGAGAAAAACATCTCCGCTTTTGTTTCACTATAAAACGATCTGCACAGATTTGGAAGAGCTTGTCCAAAAACATCCGAAAAAAGAGCCGCGATCTGCACAGAATGCCTTGAAAACATGGTGCGAAGGAGACGGAAAAGGGGTGAGCGCTTCCCATTCGCACCGAGGGAGAGGGCTAGAAGATCAGCACGTCTCCGGATTCAAACAGGGGATGAACCCCGATGTGCTCGACCTTGGTCTTATAGTTGTTGCCCAGTTGATAAAACCGCAGACTGTCCAGATCGGGGTCGATGAGAGCGGCAAGCTCGGACTTCAGAACAGCAAACTGTGCGGCGTCCAGCAGGCACTCGAAGACAGAATTCTGCACCCGCTGCCCGTGGTCCACGCACTTTTTGGCGACTTTGCGCAGGCGTTTGCGCCCAGCAGCGGTCTCGGTGTTGACATCGTAGGTGATCAGGACCAGCATAGACGCACCTCACTTCCAGAAGAATGGCGGATACAGTTCCAGATCACCGCGCAGAGTCCGCGCCAGAAGGAGCGCCTGCACGTAAGGCACCAGCCCCCAGGGCAGTTTTTCTTTCAGGAAGGGATGGGTGATCTGCTCCTGCTTTTTGGTCTGCCAGGCTTTGAGAAACGCGCGGCGGCCATCGTCGGTCAGGAGGACAGCACCATTCTCCTGTTTCTGGAAGTGCTTCGCTGTCAGCAGTTTCTGGTTGATGCAGGACAGCACGAACCGGTCTGCGTAAACGGCGCGAAGCTCTTCCATAAGGTCCAGCGCCAGACTGCGGCGTCCGGGACGGGCGCGGTGAAGGAAGCCGACATACGGGTCCAGCCCGACGCTGCTCAGTGCGGAAGCGCAGTCGCGGGCCAGCAGAGAATAGGCGAAGGAGAGCAGCGCGTTCACATTGTCCAGCGGCGGCCGACGGTTTCGGGACACGAACGGAAACGCTTCATGCTGCTGTAAAATGAGGGAGTCGAAGCAGTCGAAGTAGCGCTGCGCTGCTTCCCCTTCCAGACCGCGCAGCTGGTCGAGATCGTCGCACTGCTCAATGAGCGGGAGCGCCGCCGCAAGCTGGGCACTCGTGCGTTTGAGTTCCTCTACGGGTACGCGCTGCGGGTGGTCGCGGGTGGCGCGTTCCAGTACCCAGCGGGCGTTGTAAACTTTGCCAAGGATGAAGTACCGCGCATAGCGGCAGCTCAGCGCTTCGCTGTCGGAGATGCGGTACTGGGTCTGCCGCAGCAGGACATTGCCGCGCTCTTCGCCGACGGTGCGCGCCAAAAACTGGCCGTAGGGGCTGAAAAAGCAGAGGTCGATGCCCTTGGCCGCGCATTTGCCCATGAGTGCCGGGCTGGCACCGGAGCGGCTGAAGCAGACGATCCCTTCCAGCGTGTGGAGCGGGACCCGCCCGATTTCGGTCTTCTGGCGGCTGACCACGACATTTTCACCGTCGAGCGAAAGATAGGCGTCTTCCGAAGTGACGTAAAGCTGGGTCAATAGCTGTCTCATGGCGTGTCCTCCGCTTGCACTTCGTCCAGATAGGCTTTCAGGTAGGTCCTGGGGTCGGCGCGTTTGTACAGTGCGGGCAGGCAAAGCTCTTTGAGGGAGCAGGCGTTGCAGAAGGTTCCCGGCTTGACTTTTGGCGTGTAGCCGCGGGCGAAATACTGGTTCATCTCGTCGGCCATGGCCTGCGTTTTTTGGCGCAGCGCGTCCGTCAGCGGGACGAGTTCCCGCCGCCGCGTTTCCTCGTAGAAGAGCGCGGCCTGCGGGATATCACAGGCCAGCATCTCTTCCAGAGCCATGGCCTGCGCACAGAGCTGCAGCCGGTCGGCGTCGTTCTCCTTGGCGCGGCCATGTTTGTACTCCACCGGCATGGGCCGCCAGCGGCCTTCGGTGTGCTGCAGCGGGATGCCCTCAGGGTCCGCCCGGAATTCCACAACGTCGCAGTCTCCGCTGAGCCGCAGGCGGTGGCTGACGACCTTCATCCCCCGTGTGATGAGCAGATCGCCCCGCCGCTCGGTCTGCGCTGTATCATGGCAGCGGGTATGTTCCAGCCGCCCCTCTGCAGTGCGAAGGTTCTCAGACCATTGCTGTTCGAGGTGGATGAGCGCCCACTGACGGCGGCAGAAGCAAAAATGCTGGATGCCGGACATCAACAGGTAATCGTCCGGGGCGGACATCAGGACATCCTCTCGCAGGTGACTCCTTCCGGAAGGGCGTCGGATACGGTGACAGTGTAATCGCGGTAGCTGCGCGCCGGGGTGGTGGGGTCTCTGCGCTGGACGGTCACGGCATCGAACAGCTTGTAAGCGGGGGCGTTGCCAAGCTCCGAAGAATGCTTGAAGACGATGAGCTCCCGCACGGCCATTTTACCGCGCGCAGCGCTGTGATCGTTCTCGAACATGTTCAGGATGGCTTCCCACAGCAGCTGCAGGTCATCTTCCGAGAAGCCGGTGGTCTTGCGGGCGAGATTGGCGGAAACATAACCTTCTGCACGGTAGAGGGCATAGGGGACGATGTACTTGCGGCCCATTTCGGTGCCCTTTTTCTCGGCATCGGCCTCCGTGGTGATGGCAACGCGGGTGATCGTGACTTCCTGCGGGATGATGGTATCCACCGAACGTGCAAAGCTCAGCTGGACCGGGCCGCGGACCTGACCGCAGTTGAGAGCACCTTTGACAAACGTGGTCATAACAGCACCAAAGGTGCGGATATCGTAGTAGTGCTCACACATGTAATTGCGCAGACGGCGATCAATGTCCGGGTCACTCTTCTTGGCGGCCTTGAGGTCCTCGCTGATGCCAAGAGCTTTGATGGCGTCGGCATCGCTGCGGTTCAGAGGGACGGTATCCTTGATGTAAATGCGGTAATTTTCGTCATTTTCCTTGACCGTCTCCACATAGTTGCGAATCTTCCGCTTCAGGCAGACATCGGTCACGAGACCGTAGCCGGTTTCCGGGTCGATGCGGGGCATGTTGCCTGCGTCGGGGTCACCGTTTGGGTTGCCGTTTTCAACATCGAACAGGATCACAAAATCATAGCGGTTTTTGATAGGCTCAGACATGTCAGTTCCTCCTTATAATTCAAACATTCTCAGTGGAATCAGCGGGGGCTTTCTTCTGGAAGCGGGCCTGATTCTGATAGTAATAACCCAACTGGAACGAACCCTGGCTGGCGGGGTCAAGATGGGGGGGATAGGATGTGCCGACGCGGATGGAAAGCTCTTCCAACTGGCCTTGCAGAGAACCGGCCAACTTTGGATTGCTGCGGCGCAGGACCCGAAGGTGGCTGACGGAAAGTTTGCCCAGAAGGTTGAAGACCTGGCTGGGATTCGAAGAAGCCGCATTGAAATAGCGGTCCTTGATGGTGGCATTGATGTTGGAAGAATTTGCCTTGGCCGCAGCCAGCTGAATCTGTTCGTATAGCGAGAACATCCGGCCAAGAGTATAGGGGATATTGTTGCATGCTACATTCAATTCAGGCATATCCAAAACCTCCTTTGGAACCTGTGGATGGGGATGGCGGCGGTAATAAGCCCGGATGATGGCCGCCCGGCCGCGTGTGATCGTTTGTTCGGCGCGTATCCGCAGTTCCGCTCCATTCAGAAGTGTAGCTGGATAGGGGGTGCCCGTCAGAATAGAGCGCAGAACATCACCTGCAAGCTGCGGCGAAGGCTTTTTATCACGCGAGTTCTGGTTGACAGTCTCCTGGACCAGCGACCAGACGGAGAGGGTCTCACGCTTGTCAAAAGCGGGGTGGATCACAGTGATATCCTCTGCATACCGCTGCAGCCGCTGTGCAAACACCTGGAAGGTGTCACGTAGAAAGAACCGTACCGAAATACGTGCCGCGTTGGGTGAGAGCCCCAGCACATAAAAGTGCTGGCCGGGCTGCAGATCTTCGTCCATCCAGCTGCAGGGCTGACCTTTGGCAAGGCTGTCCAGTGCTTTGCTCAGGTCATCCTCGGTGAGACCATGATTTTCCGGGATGCCGAACATGGCCATCATGCCGAGGGAGGAATAGCTGGGGGACGCGTTTTCGGCCCAGCAGACCACGGCGGTATCGCCGAGGATACGGCAATGATCCCGGTCGGCCAGCAGCGTGTTCAATGCAGTGGTGTAAGCAAAGGCGGCATATTCGCTGACAGGGGCATTCTCACCCTGCTCGTGCCCATAGGAACAAAATGCCGGGGCGTTGAAGGAAACGAGCGCGGCTCCGGAGCTCTGTGCGCCGGGAACACCCTTGATGGAGGGATGCAGCCGGGCGGCTGGGGCCTGCTGGCCGGTCACGAGACACTGGACCAGCGGAGCGTCGGGCGAAGCGCTGCTGTAGTGCTGCTGCCATGCCGCTCGGATCGCTTCATCTTCAGTGGACAGGATGCTGCCCTCCGGCCCTTCATAGTCGAACAGAAGGTTGGCGTTTCCGGTGATATCCTTCCAGCGGTCAGCCAGTAACGGGTGGGCCGATGCTTCTTCGGGCTTCCAATGGTCAAAAAACGCAAGGATCGCTCTGGCCGCAGGGGAATCGACCCCATCCAGAATGGCATGGTGCAGCTTTGCACAGGCCTCGAAGCACTGGATGGAGCGCTCCGGCTTGCCTTTTTCGTCTGCACCCAGCAGATAGGTGGAATTGTCACACAGAAAATTTGCAGCAATGCCGGAAGCTCGTTTGACATGGGCAGGAACTGCCATTTCCCGCGGGGCGAGCACTTCTTTTTTACCGCGCGGAACCATCTGGCGGCAGTCCACGAGGTCGATGAGCTGGCCTTCCGCGTTGATGCGGAGCCAGTAGCTGACCTTGAACTGATTCTCCCAGCCGGGGGCTGAGATCTGTCCGGTGCGGAGCAGCTGCTCATAATAAGCAGTCAATGCCTGTAAGATCATGTGAACACCTCCACATCCCGGCAATCCATCACCCCGTTGACCAGCTTTGCCCGGAAGAACTGCGAGCGGATGTTGGCCGGGTCGGAATAATCCAGATCATACAGCATGAATCCGAGGTCCTGCGTGGCTTCTTCCAGTGCAGGAATGTCGCCGCCGGGCCACTCCCGGAAGTTGGCAGGGAACTCGCGGCAGCCAAAGCAGGGCTGATGATAGCACTGGCCTTTGCTCAAACGGCGGCGAAGGATATCCTGGAATTTTCCGGGGTTGTCGCCGGGGGCTGCCTTGTCGGTCATGGTGAAGTGACACTCGATGACATAGTGGACGTCCTGCAGGATCAGAGCGGCGCGCTGCTGGATGTCCTGGCTGGTGTAGAGCACCGGCGGCGTTCCTCCTTTGGCGGCAGACAGTGCTGCGGAAGCCAGCAGGGTGGAGCGGACCTCGTTTCGCCGGATGTTGGTGAACTGGATGGGACTCAATAAGTAGATGCGGTCAATGTGGTACTGCAGGCCAGGGTGCCAGTAGATCGCTTCAACGAGCCCTCTTGCGGCCGACGGTGTGATGATGTCGTAACTGACACGTTCGGTCTTCATTTCGGGCCGGGAGAAGCATCCATAGGGTCCCCAGACTTCAATGCGCATGGACATGCGCATCACCTCCTTTCAAACGGTTGTCGGACTTTCAGGCGAACATCGAATTTGCCCATTGCAACCACCTCTTTGTTGTTGACTTCTGTTGTATGTTATTTCAAAAAACTCCTTGTGGCTTTAGTATAGCACACTTTTTGCGAAATGCAAGATGCTACTTGTATAAAATCCAAATTCAACCTATAATAAAGGAGTCATTCGGAGAAAAACGAATGTGGGTTGAAATTGTTGGATGTTGTTTCAAGCAATGGGGGAAAAGCAGTGGAGTCGTGTGCTCTGCTGCTTTTTCCTTTTCAGAGGATGATCGCCCTGCCTTCTTCGATCTCCATCGAAAGGCCGGTCCTGCGGCTGTACAAGTCTGGATCAGCGAGGACGGCGGAATCATCGGGGAAATCCGGAGAACGTTCCAATGCACCGGCGGCGTCCAGCGAACGGAACTGCTTTTCATAACATTCTACGCTGTAAATGCCCAGGCGGCGGAGCTGAGCACGGCTGATGTGTCCGCCGCGAAGCGATGCGCAGAGGTCGGCACCTTCCTCAATGGGAAGATAGATCGTGTAAGTGTGGTTCTCAATGAGGTGGAACTTTCCGGCAACCTGTGCAAAGGGAAACTGACATCCCTTGATACCATGCTGAAAAGCGTCCAGAATGTTCTGTTTGTCAAGCGTTGCACGGGTGCGATAGAAGGATTCAAAATAGCTGTGAATGGCGTCCGGTGTGTCGAGCAGGTCGTAGGCCCGCTCGGTGGCATTCATGGCGTTGACATTCTGCGAAAGCATGGGGAGCGGTGCCAGACCTTCCAGCTGGAAAGAAGCAACGATGCTTTTTTTCGGGTCGCGTCTGCCCTCCCGGTTGCAGCGCCCGGCGGTCTGGAGCAGGGAATCCAGACCGGCGGCTTCACGGTAGGCGAGCGGAAAGTCCACATCGACGCCTGCTTCGATCAAGGAGGTGGAAACGACCCGGCAGGGAAGCCCCGCCTTGAGCCGTTGGCGGATCTCATCCAACTGTCGGCGGCGGTCAGCAGCACAGAGGAAGGTGGTCAGGCAGTAGCTGCCTTCGGCGGGGAGCTGTGCAAACAGATCCTGGGCGGTCTTGCGCCGGTTGACCACACAGAGCACCTGTTCGGCAGACGAAAGCTGTGCGCAGAGGGCCTCAGCGGAGAGGGTGCCCAGATCTTGCCGGGTCACGCGGCGAAGGACTTCATAGAGGTGAGCCGGGTCGGGGCTGAGTTCTTTTGCGGTCAGGCCGGGGGCAAGCTCCTGAAGCAGCGGCGTCAAGGCGGGCTGCGTTGCGGTGCAGAGAACGGCGGTAGTGTGGTAGTGCTGGACCAGCTGTGCGATGGCGGAAACGCAGGGCTTCAGGTAATCGGTAGGGAACGTCTGTGCTTCATCAAAAAGAATGACACTGTTGGCAATGTTGTGCAGTTTGCGGCACCGGCTGCTGCGGTTGGCGTAGAGGGATTCGAAGAACTGCACAGCGGTCGTCACCACGATGGGAGCGTCCCAGTTTTCGCTGGAAAGCAGTTTCCGGTACTGAGCAGGTGTCAGGTCGTCTTTTTCGGTCAGCTTGTAGTCTACACCGGAAAAGTGGGCCAGCACATTGTATTCTCCCAGAAGATCTGCGAACGTCTGCGCCGTCTGGTCGATGATGGAAGTGTAGGGGATGACGTAAATGATGCGCTCCATCTGCGGCTTTTGTGCCACAGCATGTTCCAGCGCAAAGGCGAGGGACGCGAAGGTTTTGCCGCCGCCCGTGGGAACTGTGAGCGTATAAAGCCCCTGTGGTGCATGAGCACCCTGTTCCATGCAGGCCCGCAGTACTTTGTTCCGCTCCTGCGCGACAGGGGAAGCGGCAGGGCTGTCAAGGTAGCGTTTGGCCTGTGCCCGGACTTTTTCCAGCAGAGCAGAAAGTGGTTCCCCCATCCCACGCGGGGCTGCTTTACCGTCCATGAAGGTCTCGGTGTCGATGAAATCGGCATCGACCAGGCTGGAGTAGAGCATCCGGGTGAAAAAGGCCATGGTCAGGTTGTCCGGCTGGCGGAGCAGCCACGGCGGCAGAGCGGCTTTGGCAGGGGAGATCTCCTGTTTCCACTGGGAGCAATCTTCGATCCGCCGCTTGGAGCGGCCGACCAACGTGCTTTCGTCGGCAGTGTCATGCGGATTTCCGAGGTCCGGGATGCCACTGTGATGTCCGGCAATGGCCAGCGCGGCGGGAATGTTTCCGTCCTGGATCGCGGCCTTGGCTCCAGCAGTGGAGTGGTCAACGGGCGGGCCGCCCTGCAAGCGTTGCTGGAAACCAGCGCTATATTTTCCGATGTCATGAAGCAGGGCGGTATACGCTGCTTCTGCTTGTGCGCCAAACGCTGCGGCAAAGTTTCCGGCCAGTGCAGCCGTGCTGGTCAGGTGTTCTTCGATGGTCTGTGTGCGGGTCTTGTCATCACTGATGTGCGCGAGCAGCTTCATAAGAAATCCCTCCTGAACGATAGGATACCGTTACCATACGAGAAATGGAAGTTGTTGTCAATTGGCATCCTTCCTATAATTTCAGTATAAATTCTGTTATATCCCATAAATCGTACTTCTACGTTCCCTTCTCAAAAAATCTTGCCTTTTCCCCCAAAAAGGCTTACAATAGCCTCGGCAAACCGAAAAGATAAGGAAACAATTTCGGAGGACAGAACAATGGCTTGTACTACAATTTTAGTCGGCAAAAACGCATCATACGATGGCTCCACCATGGTTGCCCGAAACGACGATTCGGGTTCGGGGCATTTCACGGCCAAAAAGTTCGTGGTCGTGCAGCCGGAGGAGCACCCGGCCGTCTATCGGTCGGTGATCTCCCATGTGGAGGTGCCGCTGCCCGGCCATGCGCTGCGGATGACGGCCATGCCCAACGCAGTGGAAGGCGAGGGCATCTGGGCGGCAGCGGGTGTCAATGCGGCCCATGTGGGCATGACGGCCACCGAGACCATCACGTCCAACCCGCGCGTTCTGGGCGCAGACCCATTGGTGGTGTACCAGCCCGCCAAAGGGGAACGGCCGGAAGTGCCCGGCGGCATTGGCGAGGAGGACATCGTCTGCCTCGTGCTGCCCTATATCCGCTCGGCCCGCGAGGGCGTGGTGCGCCTGGGTGAGCTGCTCCGGACGTACGGCACCTATGAGATGAACGGCATCGCGTTTCAGGATGTGAACGAGATCTGGTGGCTGGAGACCATCGGCGGCCACCACTGGATGGCCCGCCGTGTGCCGGACGACAGCTATGTCGTGATGCCCAACCAGCTCGGCATCGACAGCTTCGACTTTGCCGACGCCTGCGGCGCACAGGAAAACTACATGTGCTCGGACGACCTGAAGGCCTTTGTGGACAAGCACCACCTCGACCTCTCGCTGGACGGCAGCTTCAACCCGCGCGATGCCTTCGGTAGCCACGACGACGCCGATCATGTGTATAACACACCGCGCGCCTGGTTCATGCTGCGGCATCTGAACCCCAACACCTGGGTCTGGGAAGGCCCCGATGCAGACTATACCCCGCATTCGGACGACCTGCCCTGGTGCATGGTCCCAGAGCGGAAGATCACACCGGAAGACGTGAAATACCTGCTGTCTTCGCACTATCAGGGCACCCCGTATGACCCGTATGCCGCCTATGGCGACCCGAAGAGCAAGGGTGCCTACCGTACGATCGGCATCAACCGCAACAGCTTCATGGCGCTGACCCAGATGCGCCCGGATCTGCCGGAGGAGTTCCGCACGGTGGAGTGGATCGCCTATGCGTCCAACGCCTTCAATACGATGGTGCCGTTCTATGCCAATGTGGACACCACCCCAGCCTACCTCGCCTGCACCACCGGCGAAGTCTCCACCGAGAGCTTTTACTGGGTCAGCCGGATGATTGCCGCCATGGCCGATGCCGCTTACGGCAAGTCTATCTTCCATGTCGAGCGCTACGAGGAAGGCGTCCTCTCCGCCACACGCGCTCTGTTGAACGCCTACGATGAAAAACAGGCCCAGGAGGCCGACCCGGCCCGCCGTGCCGCCCTGCGCACGGAGGCTAACGAGGCCATCGCCAGAGAGCTGAAGGCCCGCGCCGCCGATACGCTGAACAAGGTCCTCTTTGAACTGAGCTGCACTATGAAGAATGCCTTCTCCCGCTCGGATGCCTGAGCAACAAATAAGGGAATAACAGGGAGCGTCTCCGCACAGAAGCTACTTCGTGCGGGGGCGCTCCTTTGTTGTGCCAGAAACAGCATTTCATAAGGATCTCCCGATGCAAAAAAACTCAGAATGATGGATATAAATCATAAAGAAAATGATTTTTGTATGCGTTTCATATTTTTGCGGGGGGGGGGGATAAAAATGAAAAAACATAGAGGAAAACATTGACAGACGGATATAAAAGATGGTATCTTATGAGAGAGGCTTTATACCTCGGATGTCATTGTACCCTGAGGAGGGGAAAAACTTTTTGAAACGATATGACCAGGCAGGAAAAGCAAAGTGGCTGATCCTGGTCATTGCGGCAGGCATCCTTCTGCTGGGTGTGATCCTGTATGCAGGGGGACGCTGGCTGGAGACCAGGAGCGTTGAAGAAGCACGCGGGGATCTGACCCAGACGGAAGCGGTGGAAACGCAGGAGTACAACGGCGTCACATACCAGCGCCGGGAGGGGCTGACCTCCATCCTCGTGATGGGCGTGGACCATGACAGTGCTGTGGAGAGCGAGGGCGCTTACCAGGGCGGCCAGGGAGATTTCCAGCGGCTGATCGTCATCGATCCGGAACGCCAGGTCATCCGTCAGTTGAAGATCGACCGGGATACCATGACAGAATGCACTGTGCTGGGCTACCTTGGCAGCCCCATCGGCACCAAAGAGATGCAGATCAGCCTTGCGCATGGCTTCGGCGATGGCAAGGAGGAAAGCTGCGAGTATGCCCGTGAGGCAGTGGAAGATCTTCTGCTGGGAGAGTCCATTGATTTTTACGTGGCCATGAACATGGATGGCATCTCGGAGCTGAACGATCTGGCAGGCGGTGTCACCGTGACATTGGAGGATGATTTCTCCTCCATAGACCCTGCAATGGCCAAGGGCACGACCCTGACGCTGCATGGGGACCAGGCCGAGACCTTTGTCCGCAGCCGGATGACGGTCGGAGATGGGACCAACGCCAGCCGCATGGAACGCCAGGAGGCGTTCCGTGGTCGCGACCAAGAAGACTGCAAAGGTCTGAGTTTGAGAAAGTACCTTTTGTAGGTTTACAGAAGGCAGTGGCATTTGCTGCCACTGCTTTCTTTCTGCTTCAGAATAAATCAAAGGGAGAACAAAACCATGTCAGAATACCAAATGCCACCCCCCAATAAGGTGAATTCGCCCCAGCCCGGCAATGGAGACGAGGAGACCATTGACCTCCTGGAGCTGTTTTATGCGCTGCTGGGAAAGTGGCGGGAGATCGCAGCAGCGACTGTGGCCTGCGCCCTGATCGCAGCCATTGGGGTGCTGTTTTTTGTGACGCCCAAGTATCAGGCGTCGTCTACCATTTACGTCATCAGCCAGAAAGACTCGGACATCAACATCTCCGATCTCCAGATCGGCACGGCCCTGACCGATGACTATATCCAAGTCTTTCATATGTGGGAGGTGCAGGAGAAGGTGATCTCCAACCTGGACCTGCCCTATACCTACAGCCAGCTGGATAAGATGCTCTCTGTGACCAATGCCTCCAACACCCGGATGGTGGAGATCACCGTGACGTCGGAGTCTGCGCAGGAAGCAGCAGACATCGCCAATGAGTATGTTACCGTGGTGCAGGACTACATTGCCAAAAAGATGGCAACGGACAAGATCTCTATCATGTCCACAGCACTGGTTCCTACGGAGCCGGTCAGCCCGAACAAGACCAAAAGCATCCTGCTGGGAGCATTGCTGGGCTTTGTGGTCAGTGCGGGCGTCGTTGTTGTGATCACATTGCTGGACGATACCTACAAGACGACGGAGGACATCAAGAAATACACCGGCCTGGTGACGATGGCGGTGATCCCGCTGGAAAAGGGCGATGAGCCAAAACACCAGAGGGCAGACAAGCAGATCGGCCTGAAGCTGCCGGGAGGGAAAACGCTGTGAACAGACTTGAATTTCGAAAACTTCCCCAGTTGAGCTACCCGGTCAATGAGGCCTTCAACACCCTTTCCACCAATGTCTCCTTTTTGGGTCGGGATATCAAAAAGATCATGCTTACCAGTTCCCACGCATCCGAGGGCAAGAGCTTTACCAGCATTACGCTGTGCCGGAAGCTGGCAGAGCGAGGCAAGCGGGTGGTCCTGGTGGATACGGACCTGCGGCGGAGCATGATCACCACTGTTTATGGGGTGCAGTTTGCGCCGGGTTCCAAAAAGCAGGGCCTGTCTCACTATCTGGCCGGCATTGCCGAAAAGGAGGAAGTCCTGTTCCACACCAACGTTCCGGGCATGGACTTTATCCCTATGGGCCACGAACTGCTGAATCCCATCCCGCTGCTGAGCTCTGAGCGGTTTCAGAACCTGCTGGATGGACTGGCAGAGCAGTACGATTACGTGATCGTGGATGCGGCTCCGGTGGGCGTGGTCATTGATGCTGCGGAGATCGCCAAGGTCTGCGATGGCATTCTGCTGGTGGTGAGCTACAATCAGGTCCACCGGCAGGAGCTGATCGACGCAAAAAACCAGTTGGAACAAACGGGCTGCCCCATCCTCGGCACCATCCTCAATCAGGTGGATTACGAGGGCTTTGCCAACAAGAAGTATTATTACAAATCGCATTATTCCAGTTATTACAAGGCCTACGAAAAAGAGGCAGAAGAAAAGAAGAGCTGAGCCCATGACAGAACAGTTTTTAGATCTGCATACGCATGTGGTCTATGGAGTGGACGATGGTGCCCGCACGGAAGAACAGATGCGGGCGATGCTGGACGCAGCTGCTGCCAACGGCATCACCACATTGGTGGCCACCGCCCACGCGACACCGGGCCTGGAGGAGTTTCCACAGGAGCGCTACCAGCGCCACCTGGATGCAGCGCAGGCCTATTGTCAACAGCAGGGGTATGGATTGCGGCTGTACCCCGGTGCGGAGCTGCTGTACAACCCCATGCTGCGGGATGCGGCCAGAGAAAACGGCCTGCCCACGCTGGCCGGTACGGACTGGGTGCTGATGGAGTTTTTACCGCAGACTTCCGCCAAAGAGCTGGAAAATGGGCTGGAAGAAGTGGCTGTGTGCGGCTACTCCATTCTGATGGCCCATGTGGAGCGCTACCGCTGCCTGGAATCGCGGGGCCTGCTGGAAAAGCTGAAAGCCCGGTATCCTGTGGCCTGCCAGATGAACGGTTCCACGGTGCTGGAGCCGGGCAGCTTCTGGAAGCGGCGGCGGGTGGAACGCTGGCTGAGCAGCGGTGTCATTGATGTGGTAGCATCAGATGCACATAACACCACGTCCCGGCCGGTCAATCTGCGGGAAGCCTATCAAAAGCTGAAACTCACCTTCGGCGAGGAAACAGCGGACCGTTTGACCGGGCGCAGCGGCCTATGGAAGGAATTCCGGGACGCCTTAGCACAACAAAAAGCGACTTGACGATCCAGCAAAGTGCTGGGGACCGCTTCCTTCTGCACAATGTGTAGCATGTTGGGAGCAGATGTGCAAGACGCAGAAAAAGCAAAACAGCGGCAGTTTTCCAAATTGGAAAGCGGCCGCTGTTTTTTGAAATCAATCTTGTTAGAATTTGCTAAAATTCTTTGAACTTATTTGTTTGCAAAAAAACTCTAGATACAAAATTGTTGCATCTAGAGCGAAAATAAAAATCACACCCCCGATGCGCCGTAGTTTGCCAGCACACGGGCGGAGGGATCGTTGACGTTGCAGCCGGGCCATGCCTTGTTGGGCATCCAGAAATCGACGATGGTGCGGCTCTGGTCGTGGTAGTATTTCTCGAAGATCTCGCGGTAGAACAGGCTCTCCTTGGTGAACGGCATGCAGTGGGCCGAATAGTTTGCCCGGCGGAGCTGGAACTCCTCGTCGGTGTAAAGGCTCTCGGTATACTCCTTGATGTCGTCCACCATGCTGTGGCCTACGGCGTCGGAGAAGGCGGCCTTTTCACGCCACAGGATCTCCGGCGGCAGCCAGTCGCCCTCGAAGGCTTTGCGCAGCAGGTACTTGCCCTTGCCGTAGCTGTTCAGCTTCTTTTCGGGGTCAATGGCCATTACGTAGCGGACGAAGTCCAGGTCGCCGAAGGGCACACGGGCCTCAATGCTGTTGGAGGAGATGCAGCGGTCGGCGCGGAGGACATCGTACATATAAAGCTCGCGGATGCGCTTCTGGCTCTCCTGCTGGAAGGCGTCGGCGGTGGGGGCATAGTCGGTGTACTTGTAGCCGAACAGCTCATCGGAGATCTCGCCCGTCAGCAGGACGCGGACATCGGTCTGCTCGTGGATGGCCTTGCACAGCAGGTACATGCCCATGCTGGCGCGGATGGTGGTGATGTCCCAAGTGCCCAGCAGGCGGATGACCTCTTCCAGGCTCTGGAGGACCATCTCCCGGTTGATGATGACCTCGTGATGCTCGCTGCCCAGATAGTCGGCTGTCTGGCGGGCGTACTTCAGGTCGATGGCGTCGGTGTCCATGCCGATGGCAAAGGTGCGGATGGGCTTGCCCAGCTTTTTGGCTGCGATGGAGCAGACCAGCGAGGAGTCCAGACCGCCCGAAAGCAGAAAGCCGACCGGTGCGTCGGCGTCCAGACGCTTTTCCACACCGGCGATGAGCTTTTCGCGGATGTTGGTCAAGGTGGTCTCCATGTCGTCTTCCATGGGGGCGGGCACATCGGCGATGTCCTCATAGCGGACGAAGCGGCCGTCGCAATAGTAGCTGCCAATGGGGAAGGGCCGGATGTCGTCGCACCAGCCGATGAGGTTCTGCATCTCGGACGCGAATGCGATCTGGTGGCTGGACTTGGAGTAGCCGTAGAACAGCGGGCGGATGCCGATGGGGTCGCGGGCTGCGATGAGGCGGTCCTTGCGGGAATCGTAGAGGATGAGGGCGAACTCAGCGTCCAGATGGCGGAACATGTCGAGGCCGTACTCATAATAAAGCGGCAGCAGGATCTCGCAGTCGCAGTCGGACTGGAACTTGTAGCCCCGGCGCTTCAGGATCTCTTTTTCAAAGCGGAAGCCGTACAGCTCGCCGTTGCAGACCACACAGTCGGCTCCGCGGGAGAACGGCTGCATGCCTTCGGGCGTCAGGCCCATGATGGCCAGCCGGCCAAAGCCCATCAGGCCGAACGGCCCTTCCACGACCCGCTGGTCGTCCGGGCCGCGCATCACGGTGCGCAGCAGATAATCCTTGAACTTGGCGGCACTCAGATCGTGCCCGGTGTAACCCATTACACAACACATAGTTCTTACCCCTCTCAAGTGACCTCTCCGTCATTGCTTGGCAATGCCGCCTCTCCGGATCGGAGCGGTCTCAAATAAAAAAATACGGCAGCTTTCATCCCATTTTGCTAGGACGAATGCTGCCGTATCCGTGGTGCCACCTAAATTACCGACACGCTGGGCATGTCAGTCACTTTTGTGCGCTCTCCCCGTTGAAAGCACTGCCGCGATAACGAGCGGCGCACGTCTGCCCCTACTTGCCGCCTTGCGCGGGTTCAGGGGGAAGCTCACGGGGGTTCGTTCGGGTCCGGCTCTCTGCGCAGCTCACACCTGCCCGCGCTCTCTGAAAAAGAGCGGTTGGACCTTACTTTTCCCGGTCAACGCTTTTCTTGCCTGAATTGTATCACGGCTTTTTGTCCGTGTCAACAGCCGAATTTGAATTTTCTGCGGTTTGTTCAGCCTGCTCATTTTGCTGCGCACAGCGGCGGCAAAGTCCGTACAAAACGCTTCCCTCGCACTGGAGCGTAAAGCCGTGTTCGGCCATCAGATGGGCGCGCACCTCGTCCATGAAGTGGCAGTCCAGGTGATAGATCCGCCCGCACTGCACACATTTGAGGTGCAGATGCTCCCGGCAGTGCCGTCCTTCGTCCACATACTGGAACACGGCTTTTTCGCCCTTGTCAGCGACGTATTTCATGATGCGCTGTTCGCCCGCCAGCTTGTCGAGATACCGGTAGACGGTGGTGGGGTTGGGGCTGGCGCCCTCGGCCTCCAGATGTTCCAGAATATTCGACGCACTGACCGCGTGCTGCCGGTTGTTGATGAGATAATCCAGGATGAGCTGCCGGGTTTTGGTGTTGTATCCGCCGCGACCTGCCATGATATCCGCCTTCCTTTCCGCATCAAGTGTACCACAATTTATCCTTCGATGCAAAACAAGATGGGAGAGTTGGTGACAAGCACAAAAAACTTTGTGAATAATGCGAGAAAATACGGCAGAATATCTGTGCAAAACGGAAAAGCTCCCAATCTTTTGGAAAAACTCTTGTAAAGATTGACAAGTTGTGTGATAATATTCGTATGAGATGAGTTGGATTATTTCAGGGATACAAGCTGCCTTTTTGGCGGCTTTGTGTTGTTTGAGACGAACATCGGAATGAAATGATCTGTTCGGTTAGGAGATTGGAAAGATGAAAGAGATGGAACAGCAGGCAAAGCAGAGCTTGAAGCTCCAGGCCTACCAGTACCTGAAAACAAAGATCCTGAACTGTGAGTACCGTCCCAATGAGTTTCTCAACGAGCAGAAGCTCTGTGCGGAGATGGGAAATATCAGCCGCACCCCCATGCGGGATGCGTTGGGCCGGTTGGAGCAGGAGGGCCTCATCACCATCCTGCCCAAAAAGGGCCTGATGGTCTCCGGCATCACGGAGGACGATGTGCACAGCATGTTCGAGATGCGCCTTCTGGTGGAGCCGTATGCGCTGCGCAATTACGGCAACCTGATCCCCCGGCAGGCACTGGAAGACTATAAGGAACTGATGCACCACCCGGACCGCATCGACGACTTCTGCAAGTCGGACGATGACTTCCACGAGCTGCTGATGAGCAGCCTGCCCAACAAGTACCTGCGCTCGGCCTATGACCGCATCACCGGCCTGAACACCCGGTTCCGCATCATGACCGGCAAGGTGAGCATGATCAATCAGGACCAGACCTGCGAGGAGCATCTGCACATCCTGGATGCGGCCCTGAACGACAACTGGGACACCGCCGCCGATGCGCTGCAGCACCATCTGGAGCTGGCCCGCGATAAGGCCGAAGGCGTCATCAAGGTCATCCGGCTGTGGTAAGACTTACCCTCTCAGGCAAACCCACAGAGTTTGCCTGAGAGGGTACTTTTTTGCACAAAAACAGCACATTTGTCCAGAAACAGTGAGATGCGTATAAAAAATTCATAAAAATCATAAGAATTTGACATTGCATAGTTTTTAACAATGTGGTAAAGTAAAAGGCAGAGAGACCCGGCTGAAAACGGGTACAATGATTTGGAGGATCGTAATTATGGCTGATCGTATCGTACTGAATACCATTTCCTACCATGGCCACGGTGCCATCGAGAACATCGTTCCCGAACTGACCGCCCGCGGCTACAAGAAGGCGTTCGTCTGCTCCGACCCCGACCTCATCAAGTTCGGCGTGACCAAGAAAGTCACCGACCTGCTGGATGCGGCAAACTTTGCCTACGCTGTGTACAGCGAGATCAAGCCCAACCCCACCATCGCCAATGTGCAGGACGGTGTGGCGGCCTTCAAGGCTGCTGAGGCAGACTGCATCGTGACCATCGGCGGCGGCTCTTCCATGGACACCGCAAAGGCTATCGGCATCATCATCAACAACCCGGAGTTCGCGGATGTCCGCTCTCTGGAAGGTGTCGCACCCACCAAGAAGCACGCCGTCTTCACCATCGCTGTGCCCACCACCGCCGGTACGGCGGCCGAAGTCACCATCAACTACGTCGTCACCGACGTCGAGAAGAAGCGCAAGTTCGTCTGCGTTGATACCAACGACATCCCGGAGATCGCCGTCGTGGACCCCGATATGATGTCCTCCATGCCCAAGGGCCTGACCGCTGCCACCGGTATGGACGCTCTGACCCACGCCATTGAGGGCTACATCACCAAGGGCCACTGCACCATCTCCGATATGTTCCATCTGGAAGCCATCAAGCTCATCAGCGAGAACCTGCGCGGTGCCGTCCAGAACACCCCGGAAGGCCGTGAGGGCATGGCTCTGGGCCAGTACATCGCCGGTATGGGCTTCTCCAACGTCGGTCTGGGCATCGTCCACTCCATGGCACACGGCCTGTCCGCTCTGTATGACACCCCGCACGGTGTGGCCTGCGCCATCCTGCTGCCGGTCGGTCTGGAATACAACAAGAGCGTGGCCGGTGAGCGCTACCGTGCTGTCGGCAAGGCCATGGGCGTCCAGGGCATCGACGAGATGAACGACGCCGAGGCAGCCGATGCCACCATCGCCGCCGTCAAGCAGCTGAGTGCAGATGTGGGCATCCCCGCCAACCTGCACGGCATCCTGAAGGAAGAGGACATCCAGTTCCTGGCAAAGTCCGCTTACGACGACGCCTGCCGCCCCGGCAACCCGCGTGACACCAGCGTGGAAGAGATCGTGGAGCTGTACAAGAGCCAGCTGTAACCTGCTCCGGTCCGGCCTGCAGTAACATCCAAAACCTCAAAATGCCATCTTCGGCCGCAGCGCCGGAGGTGGCATTTTTGCGATTCGGGCTTGTCAAACGCCCCGAAACCGGGTACAATCAGAGTACACTTTGTTTCAGGAGGGCAGCAGCCGATGGAATTGAATTTCTATACCCTCAGCGTCATCTATCTGGTCTACTCGTTTTTGGGCTGGGTGGGGGAGACGGTCGTAGCCACCGCCAAAGGCCGCCGGTTCACCAACCGCGGTGTGGCTTCCGGCCCATTCTGCTTCGTCTACGGCACGGCGGGCGTTCTGCTGGCGGTGGGTCTGGCCGACCTGCGCAGCAGCTGGTTTGCGCTGTTCGCGGGCAGTTTTCTGATCGCGACTGTGGTCGAGTGGATCACGGCGAAGCTGCTGGAACGGGTGCACCACCGCCGCTGGTGGGATTATTCCGATAAAAAGTTCAACCTGGACGGCTACGTCTGCCTGCAATATTCTGCCCTGTGGGGTGTGCTGGGCGCAGTAGCAGTCCGCTGGGGCAACGACCTGCTGCTGCGGTTCTGTGCCTGGCTGCCGCCGCTGCTGCTCCACATCGCGGTATGGGTCAGCATGACGGTCGCCGTGCTGGACCAGATCGGTGCGGTGGTGGTCGTGGGGCAGTATGCCGCCAGACACCCCCGGCTGGAACAGCTGGGGCAGGAGCTGGGCAAGGGCACCGACC
>ERZ791902.721-NODE-721-length-21275-cov-11.518803_pt1 | contig 21275 bp, 17 predicted proteins | sample MGYA00510149_ERZ791902 | MGnify/ENA primary metagenome ERZ791902 (study PRJEB30046, sample SAMN00792060) | human gut metagenome | study: EMG produced TPA metagenomics assembly of the A metagenome-wide association study of gut microbiota in type 2...
AGTTTCCATAGCATTTCGCGCAAGAAATAAATTACATGAAACGCCTAGTTGATACCACTTGATTTTCTCTCCTTGCCTGTGGTATATTATACGAAATCAATGGTTGTCTTTTTATATGTTCTCTCAGCAAAATAAAGGAGGGCTTTCATGACCGCTGTAATCTATGCCCGCTATTCTTCCGACAGCCAGCGCGAAGCGTCCATTGAAGGACAGCTGCGCGACTGCAAGGACTACGCCGAGAAGAACGGTATCACCGTGGTCGGCACCTACATCGACCGTGCCTACTCTGCCAAGACGGATGACCGTCCGGACTTCCAGAGGATGATAAAGGACAGCGCGAAGAAAATCTTCGATGTAGTTCTGGTCTGGAAGCTGGACCGCTTTGCCCGGAATCGGTTCGATGCCGTGAACTACAAGTACCAGCTGGAAAAGAACGGTGTCCATCTGGTGTCCGCTATGGAACCCATTTCGCAGGGGCCTGAAGGCATTATGGTGGAGAGTATGCTGATTGGCATGGCGGAATACTATTCCGCAGAACTCGCCCTGAAAGTAGCGCGCGGTGAGCGCGAAAATGCCCTCCAGTGCAAGTACAACGGCGGTATTGTTCCGCTGGGCTTCACCATTGGCAAGGAGGACAGACTGTACCATATCGACCCGGAGACGGCTCCTATCGTGCAGGAAATCTTCACCCGGTATGCCAACGGCGAGCCTGCCGAGAAAATCGCGGCATCTTTGAACGAGCGTGGCTTGCGCACCCGTACCGGCAAGCCCTTTGTCAAGAACAGCTTCTTCCAGATTTTCCGGAACCGCCGCTACATCGGCGAATACCGCTACAAGGACATCGTGACACCGGGCGGCATTCCCGCCATCGTGGACGAGGACTTGTTCAACCGGGTGCAGCAGCGTTTCGAGCAGAACAAGATCGCCCACGGTCGCCCCGCAAAAGAGGATGTGAGCTATCTGCTGACCACCAAGCTGTTCTGCGGCAAGTGCGGTACGCTCATGGGCGGTGAGAGCGGCACCAGCCACATGGGAAACACCTACTATTACTACAAGTGCGGCAACGCCAAACGCCACGGCAAGGCGCACTGCGATCTGAAAGCCATCCGCAAAGAGCCGTTGGAACGGTTCGTGGTGGAGACTGCCATCAAGGTGATTTTCAGCGATGAAATCATCGAACGGCTGATAGATTTGATTATGGAAGCCCAGCAGCAGGAGAACACTCGCCTGCCTGTCCTGAAAGACCAGCTCCGGGATACGGAGAAGCGGCTGGCAAATCTTCTGGAAGCCATTGAACAGGGCATCCTGACCCCGACCACCAAGCAGCGGCTGGACGAACTGGAAGCCCGGAAGGAAGCCCTGAACACCAGCATTCTGGAAGAAGAGCTGAAAAAACCCGTCCTGACCCGCGAATGGATGCGGTTCTGGTTTGAAAAATTCCGCAAGGGTGACATGAGAGACATGGAACACCAGCGGCAGATCATTGATACCTTTGTCAACTCGGTCTACGTCTTTGACGACCGGGTCGTGCTCAATTTCAACTTCACGGATGATTCCAAAACCATCTCCCGTGAAGAGGTTTTGGGTTCGAGTGCTGTGGACAATGCTCCAGCTTTCCGGAGGGCAAGGCTCCCGCTGCCGTGCTGGACGAGATCCAGACCAACGCGCTGAGATGCAACGCCCTGATGCGGCAGAATGAGGCACTGCTGGCGCAGTTTGTCTACGACCGCGACCCTGCCTCCCTGACCGAAACGGATATCCAGGGCCTGAGTGCCTTTGCGGGCAGGCTGTTCAACTATGCGAACAGCGAGGATATGGGCGTGGCGTTCAAGGTGCATCAGCTGCTGCTGGCAGCGGCCCGCAGTCGGGAAGACGTGCCCATGATCGTCAGGGAGCTGTACTACACGGGCATCACCCTGCATTATATGAACGTCCGGGATGAGGGAACTGGCATCAACCTGTTGGGCGATGCGATCCAGGTCTATTTTACGGAAGCTGCTGAATCCATGTCACGGTATGAACAGCTGGACAGGAATACCCGGCAGTATCTCATCCGCTGTGTGGGCAACACCCGGCTGGGGATGTCCCGCGGCACCCATGCGGAAAGCTGCCGGTATCTGGAGCGGTTCCGCCGCGCAATGGAGGTCATCCAGTCTGCGCATTACCATGCACTGGACCCGGAGTTCCCCTGGGAAAGCTACATCTATTCCATGCACATGGACCGCATGACCCTGCTGACCCACCTGCGGCAGGAGGAGGATCCCGAGGTGGCGCGGCAGGTGCTGGAATCGGCGGAATACATCTGGACGCACAAGAAGAAACACAAGGGCCCGGATGCACGCCTGCAGAACTGGCGGGTGCCCTATTTTTACGCCGCTGCCCGCTACCATGCCGGGGTGGGCAGCCTGGAAGACGTGGTCAAGATCCTTCTGGAATCGGCGGGAAGCGTGGCGCAGGATGATTATTCTGCCGAGGCCATCAACCGGAAGCTGGTTCTGGCGGCTATCTTTCGGTCTATGCAGAACGTCTGGACGATGCGGGAGCACAGAGGTATCGTGCAACCGTGGAGCAGGTACGCCGTTCTGCGGATCAGTATCTGGAACAGATGCCGGCCAGCCAGTATCCCCGTGTGGTAAGCTCTGCCGCCTGGGAGTTGAGCAAGATCAGTTCCAGCTCAGATGAAACGGCGAACCGCCGGATGCTGGGCAGTATCTTGGCCGGGCACAAGCCGACCTATGTCCACTCGCTGATGGTGGCAGAGCTGACCCGTGCCCTGCTACATCGGCAGATCGAGACAAGGCCCGAAACACTGGTTGGCCTGCTGGGCTGCAGGAGCGCGGCCGAGGTGCAGGCCCGGCGGGAGGAGCTCTGCCAGACAGCCTATGAGTGCGGCCTGTACCACGACCTTGGCAAGTGCGCCGTTCTGATGTACATCGACAACAACGCCCGCCGCCTGCTGGATGAGGAGTTTTTCTGCATCCAGAGCCACCCAAGGACCGGCGCTGCCATTCTGAATAGAATGGGCTGCGGAAGAACGCTGGCCCCGGCGGCACTCTATCACCACTGCTATTACAACGGCAAGGGCGGATATCCCAATGATGTACCCTCCTGCCCGCCGGAGATCAAGGGGATCGTGGATGCGCTGAGCGTGGCAGACTCGCTGGATGCCGCCACCGATAATATCGGTCGGTGCTACAACCTTGCCAAGCCCTTCCGCACGCTGCTGGAAGAGCTGCGGGCCCAGAGCGGCACCCGCTATGCGCCCAATGTGGTCGCCCTGTTCGAGGATGAGCGTTTCTGCCAGCAGCTGGCAGAGAACACGGATGCCGAGCGCAAAAGGGTGTATCTGCAGGTGTATCACGCCGGAAGTGAAGAAAAATAAACGACCCTCTCTATCATTGCTTCGCAGTGCCACCTCCCTCAAAAGGGAGCGGGCATACGTCAGCGTGATAGAGAGGGTCGTTCTTTTTGTTTAAGTCAGGATGAAACTTTCCAAGTCCACCCTGCCGGTGCAGTTCAGCCGGGGTAGCGGCTCACTTCCAACAATTTCTCCGCCCGGCGGACCTGTTCCGCCGTGGGGGGAACGGCATCGGGCAGGGGATAGGAGATGCCCAGCTTCTGCCACTTGAACAGCCCCAGCGTGTGGTAGGGAAGCACCTCCACCCGCTGCACCGTTTTCAGGCTGCGGATGAAGTCTGCGGTCCTGCGCAGGCCCTCCTCGTCATCGGTGAGGCCGGGTACCAGCACATGCCGGATCCAGAGCGGAACGCCCAGATCAGAGATGTGCCGTGCCATGGCTAAGATGTTGGCATTGTCCCTGCCGGTAAGCTGACGGTGCTTCTCCGGGTCGATCTCCTTGAGATCCAGGATGACCAGACTGGTGGAAGCCATCAGGGTATCGAAGGCGGCCAGGTAGGCGGGGTCATCGGGCTGGAACGGCTGACCGGCCGTGTCCAGCGCGGTGTGCACCCCCTTGGCGCGCGCCAGCTGGAAGAATTTTATCAAGAAGTCCATCTGCCGCAGCGGCTCGCCGCCGCTGACGGTGATGCCGCCCTTCTTGCCCCAGTAATTGCGGTAGCGCCAGACGTGTTGGAACAGCTTCTCCGGAGACCATTCCGTGCCGCCCTCAGCGCTCCACGTTTCGGGGTTGTGGCAGTATTTGCAGCGCAGGGCACAGCCCTGCAGAAAGACAACGAACCGGACACCCGGCCCGTCCACCGAGCCGAAACTTTCCAGCGAGTGGACGAGACCGACAGGGTCACAGTGCGGCATGGCAGGTACGGGAGATCACGTCCATCTGCTGCTCGCGGGTCAGGTCGATGAACTTGACCGCATAGCCGGAGACGCGGATGGTGAAGTTGGCGTATTCTTCCTTTTCGGGGTGCTCCATGGCATCCAGCAGCTTCTCCTTGCCGAACACGTTCACGTTCAGGTGGTGTGCACCCTGATCGAAGTAGCCGTCCATGACCTGCACCAGGTTCTCCTTGCGCTCCTCCTCGCTGTGGCCCAGAGCCTCGGGGTTGATGGTCTGAGTGTTGGAGATGCCGTCCAGAGCCCAGTGGTAGGGCAGCTTGGCAACAGAGTTCAGGGAAGCCAGCAGGCCGTTCTGCTCCGCACCGTAGCTGGGGTTTGCACCGGGTGCAAAGGGGGTAAAGGCGGCACGGCCATCGGGCAGAGCACCGGTGTACTTGCCGTACACCACATTGGAGGTGATGGTCAGGATGGAGGTGGTAGCCTCGGAGTTGCGGTAGGTGTGGCGCTTCTTGATCATCTCCAGGAAGGTGCGCAGCAGCCACACGCCGATCTCATCGGCACGGTCGTCATCGTTGCCGTACTTGGGGAAGTCGCCCTCGGTCTCAAAGCCGGTGGCAAGACCGCTCTCGTCGCGCACGACCTTGACCTTGGCGTACTTGATGGCGCTCAGGGAGTCGATGACGTGGGAGAAGCCTGCGATGCCGGTGGCAAAGGTGCGGCGGACATCGGTGTCGATGAGGGCCATCTCAGCCTCTTCGTAGTAGTACTTGTCGTGCATATACTGGATGAGGTTCAGCACATTGACGTACAGACCGGCCAGCCAGTCCAGCATCTGGACGTACTTGGGCAGAACTTCGTCATAGTTCAGGTACTCGCTGGTGATGGGGGCATAGTTGGGGCCGCACTGCTCGTGGCTCTTCTCGTCCACGCCGCCGTTGATGGCGTACAGCAGGCACTTGGCCAGGTTTGCGCGGGCACCGAAGAACTGCATCTCCTTGCCGGTCTGGGTGGCAGACACGCAGCAGCAGATGGAGTAATCGTCGCCCCACACGGGCTTCATCACATCATCGTTCTCGTACTGAACAGAGCTGGTGTTGATGGACACCTTGGCGGCGTACTTCTTGAAGCTCTCGGGCAGGGCAGAGGAGTACAGAACGGTCAGGTTCGGCTCCGGTGCGGGGCCCATGTTCTCCAGAGTGTGCAGGAAGCGGTAGCAGTTCTTGGTGACCATGCTGCGGCCGTCCATGCCGATGCCGCCCACTTCCAGGGTGGCCCACACGGGGTCGCCGGAGAACAGCTGGTTGTAGCTGGGGATGCGGGCAAACTTGACCATGCGGAACTTCATGACCATGTGGTCGATCAGCTCCTGGGCCTGGCTCTCGGTCAGGGTGCCGTTCTCCAGATCGCGCTGGATGTAGATATCCAGGAAGGTGGAGATGCGGCCCACGCTCATGGCAGCGCCGTTCTGGGTCTTGATGGCGGCCAGATAGCCGAAGTACAGCCACTGGCAGGCTTCCTTGGCGTTCTTGGCGGGCTGGGAAATGTCGCAGCCGTAGGCCTCGGCCATCTTCTTCATGCCCTTCAGGGCGCTGATCTGGCGTGCGATCTCCTCGCGCAGGCGGATCACGTCATCGGTCATGGTGCCGTCGCCGCAGTTGGCAAAGTCCTCCTGCTTGAACTTGATCAGGGCATCGATGCCGTACAGGGCCACGCGGCGGTAGTCGCCCACGATGCGGCCGCGGCCGTAGGTGTCGGGCAGGCCGGTGATGATGTGGGTGTGGCGGGCTGCCTTCATTTCAGGAGTGTAGGCATCGAACACAGCCTGATTGTGGGTGCGGGTGTAGTCGGTAAAGATCTTGTGCAGCTCGGCGCTGGGCTGGTAGCCGTAGGTGGTGCAGGCCTGCTCTGCCATCTTGATGCCGCCGTAGGGCATGAATGCACGCTTCAGGGGCTTGTCGGTCTGCAGGCCGACGATCTGCTCCAGATCCTTCAGGGTCTCGTCGATATAGCCGGGGCCGTAAGCGGTCAGGCTGCTGACGACTTCGGTCTCCATGTCCAGCACGCCGCCCTTGGCGCGCTCTTCCTTCTGCAGCTTCTGCAGGGCACCCCACAGCTTATTGGTGGCTTCGGTGGGACCGGCCAGAAAGCTCTCGTCGCCATCGTAGGGTGTATAATTCTTCTGGATAAAGTCGCGAACATTGACTTCCTCTTTCCAGATACGGCCCTCAAAGCCTTCCCACTGTTCAAAATTGATCATTGGAACCTCCTTGCTCCATTTCATGCGCAAGTTAGCGCATTCTAACTACTGAGCCTTTGAAAAACCGCACTGCATAGGCGGCTTTCTGGGGGCGAAACAGTCCTGAACTGCCGTCTGCGGCAGCCCTGACTACAAGGTGTAGACAAAAATGAAAACCTGCCCACAAAATCTTGCGTTACTATAATAACAAGAACCACTTTAAAAAGCAATAGAAAACAAGTGGGTTTTCTTCCAAAGCAAGGGGGATTCTTTGGGCAGAATGTAGAAAAAAAGCTAAAACCCCGGCGGTGCACACCTTTTTCGGGAAAAATTGCAAATTGAGGGTTGACAAGACTAACCGCTTATGGTATCCTGTTTTCGCAGCGACGGTTAGCTAATTCTAACCACGATGCACCAAAAAACGGAGCGTCTGCAAGCGCTCCGTTCCATTCCTCCATTCCATACTCTCTTTTTCTTGGCAGGATGCAGCATTCCGGTTTGCTCTGCATCCGCTGCGCGGCACACAGGGCTCTGGTACGGCACTGTGGGCAACCAAAACAAAAACGGGACACTCAGCTTGACCACCTGAGTGCCCCGATTTTTGTTTTTATAAGGATTTTGATTCTGATGAGTTTTTATGCTTGGATGATCTCTTTTATTCGTCGATGATATCGACAAAGTGAACATCAACACAAGGAATCTCATCCTGCGTATTGGTTAGTGCCCGGGTGATCTGAGTCATACCAGTGAATTCGCCATAGATGGTGATGACATCATCTTGCAAAATTTTTACGGAATCAGAAGAACGCTTGTCAAGAGCATAATATTCGTCATCCATGTAGAAGCCGTAGCCATCATTATCGGTCTGTACGCGCCATGCTTTTTCATTGCTGAGCCAGCTTGCATCCATGATCTGCTGAACCTTGACGGTAATGCTGATCTTTGTACCGACGTACTGGTCCGGATACCGGCAGAGGTCTTTGTACTTGATGGTCTCACAGGCTGCCTTATACTCATCTTCGCTTATTTCGGGTTCAGAGGGGGCAGATACAGCGGTGGAAGAGGCAGACTCAGAGGCAGCAGTATTGGAAACGGCTACAGAAGAAGCACTGGATTCTGTTTTAGAACTGGAAGCAACGCTGGAGGAACTAGAAGAACTGGAACTGCTGCCAGAGCTTCCAATCGCATACAGGATAACGAGAACAATGATTGCGATGAACCACCAGCGCTTATAGATAGGAGGTTTATTTTTACCGCCGCAATGGGGGCACACCTTTGCGCTTGCTGCGATTTCCTGACCGCAGTGCTTACAGGTCGTCATTTTGTCTTTTGCCATTATGATTTCTCCTTTTTCATTTTCTGTTCGTTAAGGATAAAGAAAAGTCTTTTGCCAATAATACACCCGATAAGGTGTAAAGTCAATACATCTTATCAGATGTGAAGTATAGTCCTTTCAGGGGGCTTTACGATGTATTGTTATGGACGATTGCGTGACCTGCGTGAGGATGCAGACTTAACCCAGAAAGAAGTGGGTACGCTGTTGAATACGACCCAGCAGCAGTATGCAAAATATGAACTGGGGGTGCAGGAGATACCGACCCATCATCTGCTCCGGCTGGCAGAGTATTATCATGTGAGTATGGACTATATCACAGGCCGTGCGGATTGGGAGGATACACAGATTCTGAACCTGCTCCAGACATGGAGTGCCGAACAGAAGAAGCAGTTTCTGCAAAAGAACAGCAAAAAATAAACGCCTTGAGATGTGAATTTCTCAAAGCGTTTGTTTTTTTTTTGTCTGATTAAACCACCGCATCCCGCAGCAGCTGGTAGATCGCCTCCGCGTTTCCATTGGGGGAGCGGAGGGAGACGAATTTTCCGTTTACCTGGCAGACTCCGTCCGAATAGACGGTGAAAAGCAGGTTCTGGCTGGAACCGTCTGCAAAGCGCAGGGTGATGGAATGCGCTTCGTAGTCGTGGGAGTAGGAGCGGGCGTTCTGGTTGAACTTCTGGTAGCAGCTCGCGTTTTGCAGGATCTTGAAAAATGCCTGATAGGTGTCATCGCCCGCAGAATAGGCGTGGGTGGTGACTACCGATGGGCTCAGGCTGACAGTATCCTCCACACTGACAGAGACGGAAGTGCTTTTATTGATATCAGTTTTCAGGTCAACACGGCGGTTGGAAACGAACAGCAGCATGAACAACACGACCCAGAGGGCCATGATGGCATAAAAACGGAGACTTTTGTTTTCCATAAGGCGTTCTCCTTTGGCAGGCCGCACAGCAGGGCGGCCGGAAAGATTCAGAGAGTACGCTTTCATTATAGTGCCGGAACGCGCAGGATGTCAACTGTTCTCCAGATGCTTCTGTGCCGCAAAAGTGCCTGCGGCGCTGGCGGCAAACACAAAATAGTAGCTTGCGATGCGGAAGAGCATCAGGGTGCTCATGGCTTCGCCGCTGGTCATAAAGCTGCTGAACACCAGCAGAAAAGCCGTTTCAATGGAACCCATGCCTGCCACATTGGGCAGGGCGTTGGAAAGGAAGAGCATCAGGCTGGTGAGCAGCTGTACCTGCCAGAAACTCAGCCCGCAGGAAAGCCCCATGAAGCGGATGCAGAACCACGGCAGGGTGAACATCAGAAACAGCTTGAGGGTCTGCACGGCAAGGATGCGGGCACAGCGGCCCTTGTCGGCCAGCAGGAGGCGGCTCTCAGTGGCCAGGGTGTCCAGCTGCTCCAGCCACTTTTCCCGGCGGGTCTGCCACGGTTCTGTTTTGGGCAGAAAGCCCATGGCCCAGCGGGCCAGCCGCTGCACCAGCGGCGAGACACAGAGCAGCACCAGCGACACGATGACCAGCGCCACCACGCAGTAGGCGGCGGGCAGATAGTGCATCACGCCGGAGGTGTTGGCGGCGAGCCAACGGTGCTGCAGCAGGAGCATCACAGTGGCATAGAGCAGAACGGTGGTCTTGTGGAATACATATTGCAGGGTCATCAGGCCCACACCGGGGCCCAGCGGCAGGCCGCAATGGTAGAGATAGTAGGACTCCATGGGCACAGCCCCGGCACCCAGGCCGACCACGTTGCCAAAGGTGCCCACAAAGGCGGCATCCAAGCCGCGCCGCAGGGTGAAGCCCGGCAGGCGGCAGCGGATGATGAGCCAGCAGACGATTCCCTCAAGCAGGGGATATGTCAGGCCGATGGCCAGCACCAGCAGCACCTGCCAGAAGGAGAGCTGGGCCAGCGCGGTCGAGATCTCAGACCAGTGGCTGCTGAAGATAAAAACCACTACACAGGTCAGCGCCAGCAGCACCAGCAGAGAAAGGATCGCCTTTTTGCGGGAGGGCTGCTGGGGGGTGTTGGTCTGTTCCATGAGACAAGGCTCCTTTCACGATACTGCTTGCAGTATAACACAGCGGGGCCTTGCTTTTGTGAACTGAAACAAAATTTTTCTCGTCACTTTGTGTGATATGATAAAAAAGAACCTCTCCGGCTCACTTCGTTCGCCAGCTTTCCCGGTAGGGGAGAGGCGGCATTGCGAAGCAATGACGGAGAGGTTTTGTGTTACTTTTTCGCTGTCAGATCTTCCACAGCAGCCCGGAGTGTCTGCTCAAAAGCCTCCTTGGAATAATACTGCTCGTACATTTTGCGGCATTCTGTCCGCATGGAGGCCAGCTCTTCCGGGTGTTCGATGGCGTGCTCCAGCAGGACAGCCAGCTGCTGCGGATCGTCGTCATGGTAGACGAAGCCGTTCCGACCCTCGGAGATGAGCCCGGCGGTGCCGGTATGCTCCGACACGATGGACGGCTTGCCGAAGATCAGACCCTCGGTGACAAAGGTGGGCATGGGGTCGTCGCGGGAGGCGCAGACCAAACCGGTGCACTGCTCCATCAGGCTCTTGATCTCGTCACGGGTGAGCCGCTTGCAGTAGAACACGTTTTCCGGGTAGTCTGCGGTCAGGGTGCGGACGGAATCCATCATCTCCTTGTCAGCGGCCTGGCCCACAAAGAGGAAGGAGGCCTTCTCCCGTACCTCGGGCGGCAGCAGGCGGATGGCCTTGCAGAAGATATCGTGGCCCTTGCGGCGCTCAAAGGAGCCCACCGTGGCAAACAGAGGGCGGCCGCGGTTGTAGCCCAGATCGGTGCGGACAAAGTTCTCTGCCGCGTAATCTGGCAGGCCGTAGATGAGCGGCCGGATCTCGAATTCGGGGCGCACGGCGCGCATGGCGTTGGCGGCGTGGCTGCCCACCGAGTAGACCCGGACATTCTCTCCCAGCTGGGTGGGGATCTGGTGGGCAATGTGGGGATAGCCTGCAAAGGCATCGTGGAGCCACCACAGCACCGGCACGGCGGTGCCGCTCAGGGCACGGACAGCCCGGGCCATGACCACCGTGTTGGCGATGACGAAGTCGGCACAGAGGGCCATGCCCCAGGCATCGGAGACATTGCGGCAGGACGACCGGGTGATGACCGAGGCCCCGGCATCCAGGAAGAGGTGCAGGGAGCCGCCGTCACTGGGGCCCAGCACAAGTACCTCATACCCCATGCTGCGCAGCACCGGCACGGCGCTCACCAGCACGATGGGCGCGCCGGTCATATCCAGCACATGGCTCATAATAAAGGCACGTTTGCCGTGGGCCGAAAACGCATCCTCGGCGCAGATGCCGCGCTCGTAGTGGAGCAGAGCCTGCGGAATGAGAGTGGGCTTAGTGCAGAGCTGCGCGGCCAGCGCCAGCAGCTCGGGCACATTTTCGGGGTCATGGGCGGCGGCGCGGCAGCGCTCCAGCAGGGTGCGGCTGACCACGGCGCAGCGGTTCTGCGCCTGCAGCGGCTGGCTCTGATAGAGGGCGGTTGCCCCGCCAAAACCGAACACAGCATTGCAGGCGACATAATCCGCGCCGTCCTGCAGGGCTTTGGCAAAGTACATCAGGGCGGTGGACATCAGCTCCACGTCCTCGGCGGCCAGAAGCACGCCGTCCACGCTTGCGGTCAGTTCCCCGTCCAGCCGGTCCACCAACCGGAACTTGCGGTGGAGCTGGTCAGTCAGGGTGGATTTCAGGGCCGTGCTGCGGGCCGGTGCGCAGACCAGCAGATAGGTGCTCTGGGTGTTGCTGTACTCCTGCAGGGCCAGCTGACGCTGCTGCAGGGGGGTGTAATTGTTATACATGGCTGTTCCTCCGTTCCACTTCTCAGTTTCCACGGTGGAACAGGCGCATCAGGCTGCGGATGGGAGCAGTGAGCTTCCAGCTTTTACTGGAAAACACGCTTTCCAGCGAGGTCTCGTAGGCAGTGCTCCGGGCCTGCAGATCGGCGTTTTTCTGGTGCAGCTGTGCGATCTCCTGCTGCAGGGCGGCCACCATCTGCTGCTGGGCCGCGGCATTCTGCTCCAGCTGCTGGATATGCTGTTTTTCGCTGTCCTTGCGCAGCTGGAGCTGCTGCACGCCCTGCAGCACGGCGCAGAACAAAGGCTCGTCCGTCAGGGTCTCCAGTGGAAAGTAGCCGTAGCTCACCACCAGCTTCATCCCGGCGGGGTAGTGGGTGGTGCCCTCCAGCCGGTAGTTGGGGTCATCGCCCAGGAACAGGGTGCTGCCGCCGGAAAGGTTCAGGCCGTTGGTGGGTGCGCAGATGATGCGGTCATCTGAAAAGATCAGGTTGGTGATGCAGCAGGGCAGCTCACCCGGGTCGAACCGCAGGGCCTGTGCAGCCACCGGCAGCTCAAAGGTCGCGGTCACGGCACCGGTCAGCTCGTCGGTGGTGCAGTCGGGTGCGGTCAGGGTGTCCTTTTCCGAAAAGCCGAAGCCTGCATCATAATAGAGCAGCGGCTGCAGCAGAGTGGGCGAGTCAGTATGCATCTCGCGCTGGGGGTGTGCCGCAAGGTAGGACTGCACCTTCTGTTCCAGGGCAAGGCAGCGCTCTGCCAGATGGGAAACACCTTCGTCCGAAAGCTTGAGCTGCTGTTCCAGCTCGGCGATCTTTTCCTGCAGAGCCGCAGTGTTCTCAGGAGCTGCGTTGTTCATAACCGGATTCTCCTCATAATATTATTTCACTTCAGCAGAGGGGGGCACCCTCCGCAAAAAATCAGTGTTTTGCCGCAAAATGACGCTCAGGCGTTTCGGTGCGGGCGCTGCGCCGGCGGGGCGCTTCCGCCGCCTTCTGCTCCCGGCGGGAGGTGAGCCAGAACTTCAGGTCCCGGCGGCGCACCAGCAGCTCGCAGATGAGCAGGGTGGAGCCCAGCGAAAGGGTGAACTGCAGCACCATGCCCAGCACCGGGTGAGCCGCAAACTTCTGGGGCATCAGATACCAGGGAATGGCCGTGAGCTCCACGGTGTGGACGCAGAAGATGAACAGCGAACGACGGCCAATGGCCTGGATGGCGTGGGTGACAACGTTCTCCACCCTGCGCTGGAACCAGATGACGATGGAAAGGATGCCCAGGCCCGTTACGGCATCCAGCAGGATGCTCACGGGGCCGAGGGTCCACTCGGCCATCGAGACGCAGTCGGTGCTCTTGGTAAGAAGCACCAGTGCGGCCACAGCCAGAGCCGCCGCGATCATCCCGCCGCGCAGACGGGGCGAGAGAGGCTGTTCAAAGATCTTATACTTCTTGGCAAGGTAACCCACATACAGAGCCGGAACGGTGACCATGCCCTGGCCGATGCAAAAAGGGGCCTCCCAGGTGATGCAGATGCCCCAGCCTAACAGCATGGTACCCAGCACCGCCCAGTTTATGTACTGCTCCGGGAAGATATTCAGGATGAGATCCAGCAGGATCCATGCGATCATCAGCGAGAGCAGATACCACATGGGGCCGCAGGAAAAGAACAGCTGGCCGAAATAGGTGGCCGTGTGGGGCAGGCCCAGTGCAAAGCCGCCCAGCACCTTGTAGGTCTCGTAGGTGGCGTTGTGCAGGCTGCCGAACAGGCTGTAATGGATGATAAAATGGAACACGGTGGTGGCAATGCCTGTATAGATGTAAGGCTTGAGCAGCGTTTTGAACTGCTGATCGATACACTTGCCGATGGAGCGCTTGCGGAAGCCGTAGCCGCTGGCAATGTAAAAGGCCGCCATCAGGGATTCGCGGTAGGCGAACATGAAAAAGGTCAGCGGGTTGATGTGGCTGGCATCGCCCATGGGGTAAAGCTCACCGGTGTGGGCAAAGACGATGGTCAGCATGCCGACACCCTTGAGCAGGTCGAACATGCCCAGCGAATTTGCGGCACGGCGTTTGGTTCCCTCCATAAAAAGGTCCTCCTCTGCGCCGCACCCCGCCCCGGGATGGCAGAATTGCCGGATTTTTGGCGCATCATGTTAAAAATTAGAGATATTTATAATAAGTATAATGCTTTTTGCCCCTGCTGTCAATCAAACCCAGGGAGAAAGCACGATGGGCGGATACCGGGAAAAGTGTACCACACTCACGGCCTGCCCGCAACAAAAGGCAGGATTTACATCCGGGTGCACAGATTGACTGTAAGTTTAAGTTGCATATTTGTGCAATTAAATCTTGCGTTTGAGCCTTCTATGCGGTATACTCTAGGCTAGAGTACCCAGAAGATTCCATTTAGCGGAAACAAAAGGGAATATTTTAACAAAAATAAACAGGGAGTGTAAAATAATGGAAAACAAGGCTTGTAAGGAAGTTGTGACCGTGGCAAATATGCCGATGACCGTTTTTGACATGATCTCTGCGATGCAGAATAAGTATGCTGACCGTGTGGCGTTCCGCTATGTGGAGGGCAAGGACACGGTGGTGGAAAAGACCTACGCCCAGTATGTGCAGGATATCCGCAAAGTGACCGGCTACCTGCAGCAGGAGCTGGGCGAGCCCAAGGGCAGGAAGATCGTTATCCTGAGCCGCACCAACTATGAGTACGGCGCGGTCGTTTTCGGCACCATGATGGCAGGCGCTGTCATCGTGACCCTGAACCAGGGCAAGACCTGGGCCGAGCTGGAGCATGAGCTGGGCATGATGGAGCCGGACCTCATCTTCAACGACGGCATCGATTACGGCTACCGCGCCCAGCTGGAAGCACTTTACGGCGCTCGGCTCCGCCCCATGGATGCCTGGACCGCTGCCCCTGAGGCTGAGATGGTCAACCGCATCGACCACGAGGGTCTGCTGATGCTGATGTTCACTTCCGGCACCACCGGCCGCAGCAAGGGCGTGATGCTGAGCGAGAAGAACTACTTCACCGCCTGCCAGATGTACATCGATGGCCAGAAGGTCATCCCTGATCAGAAGGAGCGGCTGGCACCCCAGAACCTCGACCAGACCTTCAGCCACTTTACGCTGGTGCCCATGTTCCATCTGGCCGGTTTCATCTGCTACTTTGTCTATGGCATACAGGGCTGGACCCTGAATCTCTGCTGTGATGCCCGCGACCTGCGCCGGGATATGAGCATGATGCACAGCGATGCCATGTCTACCCCGCCGGTGCTGGTGGAGATGATCTACAACGAGGTCAAGCGCGGCCATGCCGACCGCCTGAACGGGCTGTGGAACCTGAGCTGCAGCTCCGCCATCCTTGATCCCGCCATTCTGAGCGACCTGGTGAAGAATGGTTTCTACATCAATCAGTGCTACTCCATGACCGAGCTGGCCGGCTATGGCCTGCTGAACGTGACCCAGGAGGGCGACCACCTGCGTGCTCTGGGCAAGCCGGACGGCTTCTGTGAGGTCAAGGTGGACGAGACCGGCGAGATCTGCGTCCGCGGCGGCTGCGTGATGCTGGGCTACTATAAGGACCCCGAGGCCACTGCAGAGACCATCGACAAGGACGGCTGGCTCCACACCGGCGATCTGGCCCGCGTGGACGAGGAAGGCTACTACTATATGACTGGCCGCAAGAAGAACCTCATCATTCTGGACAGCGGCGAGAACGTCAGCCCCGAGGAGCTGGAAAAGCTGCTGGGCAAGTGCGATGCCATCAAGGAGTGCATCGTCAAGGAGATGGGCAAGAAGATCGGCACCGTGGTCTGCTGTGAGGATGACAAGCAGCAGCAGGTGAAGGCTTTTGTCACCGAGCTGAACCGCACCCTGCCCATGTACAAGCGCATCTCCGTTGTAGAATGCAGCGCCGAGCCCCTGCCCCGCAATGCACTGGGCAAGCTGCTGCGCAAGTGAAATCAAACGGGAGAAAAAGGAGCAGTCCATGGTAAACAATGTCTATGATCTTGTCACCCGGACAATGGAACAGGAATTCCCCGGGCGGGTGGCGTTCCGCTGGGTAGAGGATGCCACCGGTACCGTGAAGGAAAAGACCTATGCCGAGTATGCACAGGATATCCGCCGCGCCGCTGCCTGGTTTGCCCGGAACATCCCGGAGGTGGAGGGCAAGCGGGTGGTCCTGCTGAGCCGGAACTGCTATGAGTACGGCGTGAATACCTTTGGCGCTGTGCTGGCCGGGGCTGTTCTGGTGACGATGAACCAGAAAAAGACCTGGGACGAGCTGAGCTGGGAGCTGGAGCTGGCAGAGCCTGCCCTCATCCTGAACGATGGGGTGGACTACGGCTGCCGTGACCAGCTGGAGGCTGCGTATGGGGAGCGCCTGCGGCCGATGGATGCCTGGAAGGACACCGCGCCCGGCGGGCTGGAAAAGAAGATCGACCCCAATGCCCTGATGGTCATGCTGTTCACCTCCGGCACCACCGGCCGCAGCAAGGCCGTGATGCTGGCAGAGCGGAACTTCTTTACCGTGATGCAGATGCACGTTGCCATGGGCGACCACATGCTGGACTTCAAGCACCGGCAGCTGCCCGAGGACAAAAACGATGTCCTGAGCAACTTTGCCATCCTGCCCCTGTTCCATCTGGGCACCTTTATCTGCCTGTTCTCCTGGCCCTTCAAGGGCTGGGCACTGAACCTTTGCAGTGACCTGCGGAATTTCTACCGGGATCTGGGCCTGATGCACAGCGATTCCATTGCTGTGGCCCCGGTGCTGATGGAGAGCATCTACAAGGATGTCAAGCGCGGCCGCGCCGATAAGCTGAACGGCCTGTGGAACCCCTGCGGCAGCTCTGCCATGTTTGACAGCGAGCTGCTGCTGAGTCTGGTGGAAAACGGCATGTACATCACCCAGTGCTACGGCATGACCGAGACCTGCGGCGATGGTCTGGTGAACTACGCCCAGGCAGAGCCCCATATCCGGGCGCTGGGCAAGCCGGACGGCCACTGCGAGTACAAGCTGGATGAGACCGGCGAGATCTGCATCCGGGGCGGCTGTGTGATGCTGGGCTACTATAAGGATCCCGAGGCCACCGCCGAGATCATCGACAAAGACGGCTGGCTCCACACCGGCGACCTGGCCCGTGAGGACGAGGACGGCTATTACTATATGGTGGGCCGGAAGAAGAACCTGATCATTCTGGGTACCGGCGAAAACGTCAGCCCCGAGGAGCTGGAAAAAAAGCTCAACGCCTGCCCTGAGGTGCAGGAGTGCGTGGTCAAGGAGATGGGCAAAAAGATCGGCGCGCTGATCTGCTGTGCCGAGGAAAAGCAGGCGGAGGTCCGGGCCTTTATTACCGGGCTGAACCGTACCCTGCCGCTGTACCAGCGGATCACGGCGGTGGAGTTCAGCACCGAACCCCTGCCCCGCAACGCCATGGGCAAGCTGCTGCGCAGGTAAGCGCGGAAATTGTAAAAAAAGCGCAAAACCGGGCGGTCGGTGTGTTGCATTTCCTCTATAAAACAGGTATTATAAAACACAGGAATGTCCCGCCCGGCTGGCTAAACCGGCCCGGCGCGTGGCATACTGAAACTGCGCCCTTGCAGGCGATAAAAAATCCCTCACGGAAAGGAAGATTTTTTGATGGAAAGAGCAGAAATCGTGTCTCAGATCCTGGCAATTCTGGAGGATGTGGCAGAAATCTCGCCCGAGGATGTCAACGAAAACAGCGTGATGATGGATGATCTGGATCTGTCCTCTATGGAGATCCTGACCGTCGTGGCCGATCTGGAAGAGACCTTTGGTCTGCGCATCCCCGAAAAGGAGCTGCGCAACTTTGTGACCATCGGCGATCTGGCCGATTATCTGGCCGAGAACGCGGGGTAATTCCGGATGAATGCAGAGCAGCGTGCGGTGTTTCAGGGCATCGTCTACTACTACCGCGAAAATCAGGTCCTCTGCCGCTATCAGGCCACGCTGAAGGAGGCCGTTGACCCGGCTCTTCTGCAGCAGGCACTGGAGGCGGCCCGCCCGCTGGCAGAGTATTATTTCTGCCATGTGGTGTGGGAAAAGCGGGAGGCCCGTCTGGGGCCCAACACCGCCCCCTGCCGTGTGCGGCAGGGCAGTACCCAGCCAAAGATCCCCGAGGAGACGAACGATTATCTCTTCTCGCTGGGCTGTGAGGGGAACACGGTCTATCTGGACTGGTTCCACTTCCTGGCCGATGGCCGGGGCAGCGCTCCCTTTTTCACCCTGCTGCTCAAGCTCTACTGCAACCTGCGCTCCAACGCTGGTTTTGTGTGCGAGGCCCTTGCCTCTGACCCGCCCTATGATGTGGAACAGCTGCTGGCCCGCTACCCGGAGAGCCAGGTGGCCAACAACATGCAGAAGGACGTGCTGCAGATCCACGAAGGCACGCCTCATTTTCAGCGGCTGCGGCTGGACAGACAGAGCCTTGTGGATCTGGCGCAGAAGGAGGGCGTGAAGCCCTTCAGCGCCCTCATGGGGCTGACCTGTCAGGCAGCGCAGCGGTATCTGGAAAAGAATGACCTTGCGTACAGCTATGCCGCCGACACCCGCGCGGCGCTGGGGGTGCCGCACGCCCTGTACAACTGCATTGCGTCCTTTCAGCTGCCCCTGCGGCTGGAACCGCAGGCCAGGCTCCACAGCTTTGCAAAGCAGCTCGACCATGAGATCCGGGAAAGCCTGACCCCGGAGCGCCGCCTGTTCCGCATGGCCGAACAGATGGGCTGGGTGTATCAGGTTTTCCGGCAGAAGGCCGCGCTCAAGATCAAGAAGCGTGTGTTCCAGATGGGCGAGTACATAAGCGGCTTCCCGGCAGATTTCTGGGTCAGCTACATCGGCAGCCCGCTGCTGCCGCACAGCCCGGAGCTGGAAGCATACCTGACCGATTTCCAGACCTGGGTGCTGCCGGACGGTGCGTCCCTTGCAATGGAGGTCACCAGCCTGCACGGCGTGCTGACCTGCTGCATTGAGAACAAGGTGGACAAGCCCGGCTACCTCGAGGCCCTGCGCGACGTGATGGAGCAGGAGGGCATCAGGGTGCTGGAAGCGGTACATATTTCCTGAAGCAACAATAACAGCGAACCCCCCGGTGCGATCGTGCATCGGGGGGTTCGCTGTTTAGTTAGCATCCTCACCCTCTCCGTCATTGCTTGCGCAATGCCACCTCTCCCGAAGGGAGAGGCAAGACATCACAGAGGGCAGATGCTGCTAAATCTGGGATTGCCCTTGGCTCCCCCTTTGGGGCAACAACAACGACCGCCGCCAGCGGCGGATAGAGGGAGGAGTTGTTGGGGCAGTGGCCAGCAAGATACGAATGCAATTTATTGCATGAAGTAACTGCTGGGTGCCACAACCCGGCTAGTGGCAAAGCCGAAGGCTTTGACTGAGAGGGTTCGCCACTTACCCCTTCATCTGATTCCAGCTCCGAATAACCTCCCAGCGGCTGACGGAATCCTCCGCGGACGCATCCGGGGCGAGGAGCTGGTTCTCGATGGCCCATGCAAGGGCCTGCTGGACCGGGGCAGCATCGGTAGGGAGAAGAACAGCGGGGGCCGGGGTCCCGGCGGCTTCCCACAGCAGCAGGGCCAGCTCCCCGGCGTTGTTGGGGATGGCCGCACCGGCAGGCAGGACGGTGTTCAGGTACAGCTCGGTGCCGATTATGTAGCCGGTGTAGCCCAGCACGGCAGCGCCAGCACCCGCCGTGCCGATTATGGCGGCGGTGCCAAGGATGCCGGGGCCTTCGCTTTCAATGGTGGCTTCCCGGTACTGGGCTTCCACGGTAACGGTCTTGCCTTTTTCCACTGCATTGGCCGGGATGGTAAAGCTTTCGGCGTTGTAGGCCACATTGGGGTTGCCCAGCAGGCTTTCCTCACTGATGGTCCACTGGTCGAACACCATGCCCTCCGGCACGGCATCCGGGTTCAGGGTCACCTTTGCTTCTGCATCCACCGGCACGGTGCCGCTGGTCAGCGCATCCCTTTCGCCGGTCGTAAAGCTGCCGCCCACCACTTTCAGGGTGTAGGTCTCCGGTTCCGGTTCAGGCTTCGGTTCGGGTTTCGGTTCGGGTTTGGGTTCCGGTTTCGGGTCGTTCAGCTGCAGCTCAAGGTCAGCCGTAAGAGGCAGCTGTACTTCCCGTACCTTGCCGCTGCTCAGGGTCACATACAGGGTGCCGGTGGGCTGGCCGACCACATAAAGTTCATTGGCGGCGCTTTCCAGTGTGGTGGTATCGCCGCTGGTTTTCAGGGCCGTAATGGTTCCGTTATCCGAAACCGTGATCTTTTTGGCGCTGTTCTCACAGCCATTGGGAACGTTCAGGAACACGCCGTTCAGGGCGCTGGCGCTGCCGGTAACTTCTTTCAGGAAAATGCCGTTGGTGATGGTGGCGTTGCTGTCCACCGTAACCGGGCAGTTCACCGCCACCCTATGGGGGTTCAGCTCGGGGCTGTTAAAATCATAGTTCGTCTTAGCGGCAGGCTCCAAAGTCAGGGTGTCGTTTTCAAACTTCCAGCCGTTGCCGCTGTAATCCTGGGTGCCGCCCTTGGTGCCAACGGGGTAGCCGTCTTTATCGATCACCAGCCGGGTCAGCATGCTCAGGGTAACGGTGGCCGCAGTGGCGGGTGGTGCGGTGAAAGTGACAGAAAAATAACCGCTACCATTATCGTAATATCTTGCACTTGGTGCCCAATCTTCTAACAAACAATGTGCGTCGTTTGTGTCTCCGAATGTAACATCAATAGGAAATAATATTGCTTGACGGTTACGGAAAAAAATATGGATGGTGATGCTGGTATTATGGTCGGAATTGGGAATGACATAACCGCTGTTGCCGAAATAATTGATTCCTGCATCGTAACACTCATAGCTGCCATTCTCCGGGAAATTCACATTCAAGGTATAGCCGATATGGACAGTGCCACCTGTTGGTTTTTCACGAAAAATGCCGCCCTTTATGGTGCCATTGTTGGTAACGGTAGAACTAAACATGCCGCCGGTAATTGTACCATGATTTATAACGGGCATTGAGTAAACGCCACTCGTTATAGTGCCATAATTGGTAATACTGGAACCAGGATTTCGAATGCCCCCAAAATCACCATTTTCAATCGTCGCGTTTTCCCCTATGATGGCAGAACATAAAATAATGCTATAATCCTGACGGATGCTTCCGCGACCTGTCAAATCATAGGTAGTAGGGTTTTCGGGGGTGATGGTCAAAACTTTAGCTGTATCATCATAGCTCCAGTCTTTACCGGTATAAATATTGTGCCCATCAGAATCGGTTGTAGGAGTTATATCATCGAGAACCGGATAACCAGACTGAATTTGTAAAGGTTTCAAGGTGGAGCCGCCTTCCTCCGCCCACGCTGTGATTGCCGACACAGGCAGGAACGTTACCGCCATGCACAGCGCCACCAGAAGGCTGATAAGTCGTTTCTTCATAGGGGATTCCTCACTTTCCTTGCGCCGGTCTCCCGGCTGGGTGGTACGGGGGCTTATGCTCTTCTACTTCCTATAATGCAAAAAATGAGGAATCCTTTCACCTGACTGGGAATTTTTTTTTTTTTTTTTTGAGGACGACCTCTCCTCCTTGACAATCC
>ERZ791902.726-NODE-726-length-21141-cov-5.699706_pt1 | contig 21141 bp, 8 predicted proteins | sample MGYA00510149_ERZ791902 | MGnify/ENA primary metagenome ERZ791902 (study PRJEB30046, sample SAMN00792060) | human gut metagenome | study: EMG produced TPA metagenomics assembly of the A metagenome-wide association study of gut microbiota in type 2...
CATGGTCGTGCCGCTTGGCCCGGGGCCCGTTGTGCAGGGCGATGGCGGCATGGTGACGGATCGCCCCGCGAATGCGCCGACGGAGACGAGCGCCGGCACGGAGATGACACAGGAACAGCGCGTAGCCTCGGATCAGCTCAAGGCACTGTTCCCCGATTACGTCAATAGTTTGGGGCTCAAGGACCGTCAGGGACACACCCTGATGCTCAATGAGGATGGCACGGGCAGTTTCGCCGACTACATCAAGTCCATCTACGCCGCCTCGGCGCAGTCGGCTCTCGATGCGGGCGAAGACCTCTCGAGCCTCGACTGGCTGACCATCGAGAACGGTCTCGTCAAGGATGTAGACCTCGCGAAGTACGCGGCCTGGGCGACGCGCCTCAAGGCAGCGCCGGCCTTCGATAAGTTCGACCTGAGTTCCGGTGAGAACGACGAGTTCGGCACGTCGGACAACACACCGCGCCACTTCACTGGCTTTTCCCTGACGCGCGATAAGAAAATGGGTGCGACCATGGCGACCTGGGATGACATCCGCCGCATGAATCCACTCTGCTTCATCGGCCAGAAGGGCGTTACCGTCGCTCCGCACTGGCGCATCCGCCATGGTGCCAAGGACCGCGACACGTGCCTGGCCATCCCGGCCATCCTGGCCTTGACGCTGCAGAATAACGGCTACGATGTCGACTTCTCCTCGCCGTGGGGCAAAGGACATGCCGGCGATTACGACCTCACCGAGCTCTTCGACTGGGCTGATGGCCTCTGCAAGGCACCGACGAAAAAATAAAGAGATCTGTGAGCGATGCTTTTGCATCTGCTCGTTGGGCATCCTGCCAACTGGCAGAATGCCCTTTTTAATTGTTAGAAAACAGCGGTAAAACAACATAGAACGGGTGTCGTTTCTTACAGCTGTACTCTATAGCTTTATGCTATAATAATAACACGTACCGATGTAGGAATGAGTATGGACAGCAAGATATAAGATAAGAAAGGAGCTCCCTACGATGATGACATTGACGCAGATGCGTTATTTCTATGAAGTGTGCCAGTGGCAGAATATCACGAAAGCGGCAGAACACCTCCACGTCTCACAGCCGACAATCAGCGTCGCGATGCAGACACTCGAGGCGGAGACCGGACTGAACCTGTTTCACCGCGAGGGCCGGAAACTCGTCGTGACGCCGGAGGGCAGCAAATTGCTTGGCAAAATCAACCACATTTTGACCCAGATGGATCAGCTCGAGACGGAAATCCAGGACATGGCGCACAACCGCAATCACATCCGCATGGCCCTGCCGCTGCAGATCGGTACGCGTTTCCTGCCGCGCATCCTCGGGGAGTTCCGGCTCGCTCATCCGCAGATCAAGCTCGAGATCATCGAGACGGGCGGCATCAGCGCCCTGCAGATGGTCGAAGACGAGAAGCTCGACATCGCCCTGACGAACTACGCGACCGGCTTCAGCCAGAAGCTCTGCTACCAGAAACTCTATGACTGCGAGTGCTGCTTCGTCACCTATCCCTCCCATCCGCTGGCCAAGCGCAAATCTGTCTCGTTCGCCGACTTTGCCGACGAGGAGCTCGTCATGCTCGACAGCCACTTCTTCATCTATCGCATGGTTCACGATCTCTACACCGCGCATAGCTGCAAGCCGCGCGTCATCCACTTCTCACCGTACCTGCACACCATCAAGAACCTCGTCGAGCGCGGCATTTGCTCGACCTTCCTCGCCCGCCAGGCCGTCCTGCCCGACGAGAACCTCGTCGCCGTCTCTCTCGATGAGCCGTTCTACATCAATTCCGGCATCGTCACCAAAAAAGGACGCCAGGTCTACGAAGACGAGCAACACCTCATCGACTACCTGCAGCAGATCACGAAGGACATGTAGAGATATGTAAATATGCATAAAAATAAATAATATACAAGATAAAGAAGTCCCTTCCATCAATGGAGGGGGCTTTTTTATTTGCCGAAAATTACCTTTCTTTTCATAATGGCACAGGAGGTAATGCGGATTGTCCTGTACCGGATAATATTTCGCCGTAAAGACTTGTTCTAGAATCGATTTTATTATATAGTAAGAAATAGTGATGAAATTAAGGCGATACTAACCGAGTTCACAGTGGGGTAACGCAATAATTTCAAGCCACTTTGTTGAACATGCGACTCAGATGACATCATAATTCATGGACGATGAGAGCTGATAAGAGAGATGTGGAGATCTTTCCGGTAGCGTCCATGATCGTTCAGGAATGAACCGTTATTTGCATGTCTCTGTCCGAGATGCGACTGCATGAGAGCAGCGCGTACGAGTTGAATAAATATACAAAACTCGAATCGATTCGACAAGGTTGGCAGGAGCATAGAGAGAAGAACGAAGAGCGAAGAGAAAATGGAGGCATTCTATGAATCGGATTTATCAAGTCATCTGGAGCAGCGTCAAGAATTGCTACGTCGTCGTATCAGAGAACGCAAGCCGTCACGGCAAGAAGAAAGCTGCGCATCTGGCACCATCGACAACTAAGCGCACCATGCTGGCCATGAGCCTGGGTGTAGCCGTGCTGATGGGATCGGGGGCTGCAGCAGAGGCGGCTACGGGCAATAAGATCCTCGGTGGCAGTGAAGGTGTAGTGATCGATGCTGAAGGAAAGAAAGACCAGGCCCAGGCTACCGGTGATTATTCAACCATCAGTGGCGGTGTTGCCAATCACGCGGAAGGAAAATACTCCAGCGTCAGCGGCGGTTCGAAGAACCATGCAACGGGAGAGAGTGCCAGCATCAGTGGCGGTGGCGATGGCGTTGCCTCAGGTGCAAAGTCCAGTGTCAGTGGCGGTAAACAAAATAAAGCGACAGGAGAGTTTGCTAGCGTTTCTGGCGGCGATCAAAATGAAGCCAAAGGAAATCAGTCTACCATTAGTGGCGGCACGGCCAATAAAACAATCGGCGATTGGTCCACCATTGTTGGTGGTGCCTATAATGTGACCAGTGGCAACAGCTCTCTGGCATTAGGCGGAATGTATTCTGCCGTGCAGGGGATGTATTCTGTTGGTATTGCAGGAGGTAGTACGAGCAGCTCTGCAACCCAGGGTTTTGCAGCGGGTTATCAATCTTCCGTTAATGTTGCTAACGGTATGGCTCTAGGTTATCAGGCTGTAGCGAAAACGGCGAATACGATTTCGTTTGGTCATGTTGCGGGCGATACGTATTATTCAACAGATCCATGGGAGCATACTATCAATACGAATACGTTCAGGGATGCGTATTATAACCGTCTCGTCAATGTAGCGGATGGCATCGACGACCACGACGTCGTCGTCATGGAACAGCTCAAGAATGCCAAGGCAGAAGCAGTGGCAGAGGCCAAGACAAATATCAAGGTCAAGGGCGATGAGTTCAATGTCCATGCTGCTGAAAGCACGGATGCCAAGGGCGTACAGACTACGACCATCAGCCTTTTGCCGAAGGTCACGCTGAAAGAAAGTACGGACACCACGGGCAGCAAGGCTGTGGTGCTCGATGGCACAGCAGGCACGATTTCTGCTGGGCTCAACACGGATACGGCTAATCGTATTTCCCTCAACGGCACCACAGGCTTGGCTAATATCGGTGCCATCACCATCGGAAAACAGAATGACTATAGCTACACCTATTACGCCCCTGTGTATGATTCTCAGGGCAATATGACCATTTCGTCTATACGCGCTACGGAAAGCGGCAAGTTTATCACTGGTTTGGATAATACTACCTGGACGCCGGGGAAATATGCTTCAGGCAGAGCTGCTACAGAAGATCAGTTGGAACAGGCGGGCCGTCATTTCTTGAGCATCAAGACAGCTTATGTTGATGAGAATGGCAATCCAATTACGCCGGTAGAGGAAAACAAACTGGCCAATTATTACAATGATGGTGCCAAGGGTTCTGCTTCTATGGCCTTTGGTGTAGAAACCACGGCATCTGGCAACCTATCCCTGGCTATGGGTGTCAAGAGCTCGGCCTCAGGGCTGAATTCCCTGTCCATCGGCTATGGCAATGAGGCGGCTGGGACCCAATCCGTGGCTGTGGGCAACAGTACCAATGCCAGCGGGAATTTCTCCGTTGCTATGGGTCTTGGTGCTCAGGCCGGTACGAAGAATAATGATGCAGAATCTACCGACCATGGTGCTGCTGTAGCCGTTGGTTATGGTGCTAGTGCAGAAGAAACCGGTTCAGCTGCTTATGGTTATTCGGCCGGGGCAAATGCTGTCGAATCCTCAGCCTTTGGCACTAGTGCACAGGCCAACAAAGAAGGCAGTGTAGCATTGGGCGCTCATTCCGTCGCCAACCGGGAAAAGGGCTCTATCGGTTATTTGGCTCCAGACATGACGAATCCAGACAACGCAGCTAATGCAGCTACCTGGGTGTCCACTTCCGGTGCTGTTTCTCTGGGCGGAACTGACGCAGAAGGTAAGACCATCAGTCGCCAGATTACCAATCTGGCAGCTGGCTCAGAGGATTCGGATGCTGTCAATGTGGCTCAGCTCAAGGCTGTGGAAAGCAAGGGCATGAACTTCCAGGGCAATGACACGACGACCTCGGTTCATCTGGATCAGGGCGGTACGCTCCAGCTCCAGGGCAGCGGTCGCAAGGATGACACGGAATATTCCACCCAAAATGTGAAAGTCCTGACGGATACGGCTAATAAGCGCCTTTCCATCGCTCTGGACAAGAACCCGACGTTTGACTCGGTCACGGCCGGTACGGAAAACAGCACTTCCGGCGGCGGACAGGCTGGCTCCATCAAGATCGTAGGGGCCAACAGCAACAGTACCAACAAAGCCACCACCATCACCGCAGGCTATGCCGCATCTCCGGAACTTTCCGGTGCCAAGGGCACGGGGCGCATCAGCTATACCGATGGGGACGGCGCGGCTCATACCGTAGCAACCCTTGGCGATGGGCTCAAGCTGGCTGGCGATACGGGAACGGGCAGCGTGGCTCTGGATAATACCCTCACCGTTTCCGGCGGTGCTACGAATCTGGCCGATGGCAATAATATCGGCGTCACCGCCAATGGCTCCACTCTTTCTCTGAAGCTGGCCAAGGACATCACGGGCCTTGACACCGTGACTGCCGGCGGCGTCAAGATGGGCACCCAGACCGATGGCAATGATACCACCAAGAGCGGGAAGTACGTCACCGGCCTCGACAATACGACCTGGACCGTAGGGCAGACCCAGCCTGTCACCGGCCGTGCTGCTACAGAAGACCAGCTCAAGAGTGTGTCCGATGTGGTCAATACGAACCAGACCAATATTGCCAACAATACCGAAGCCATCGACAAAGGCCTGAATTTCTCGGCCAGCAACAAGGTAAATGGTACCTATAAGACGGTCAAAAAGAATCTGGGCGATACGGTGGCAGTTCGCGCCAGCGATGCCAAGGCTGACCATACCTACAAGACGGACAACCTGACCACAGAAATCGATGACAACGGCATCATCACCGTGAAGATGGATACCCAGCTCACGGCGGATAAGGTGACTGTGGGAACAGGCGATAAAGCCATCACCATTGATGGTTCCCACGGCAGCCTGAAGACTGATTCTTCCACCTTGAACGGTACAGGTCTCACCATTAATAATGGTCCCAGCGTCACCACCAGCGGCATCAGCGGCGGTAGTAAGCAGATCACTGAGGTCAAGAGCGGTGCATCCGGCACGGATGATTCCAATAACCCGATATATGGAACGGACACCAATGCCGCCAATATCGGTGATGTCAAGAATATCGCTGCCAAGACCGTGACCGTCAGCGGAGATGACAAGAATACAAAAGTTGATAAAACCACCAAGGCAGACGGAACGGTGGACTATAAAGTATCTCTCAATGACAGCGTGACCCTGGGCAGCGATGCCGGCAAGAAAATCGCTCTCGATGGTACGGCCGGTACTGTATCCGTAGGGGATAAAATTACCCTGAATGGAAATGCAGGCACCGCTGCCATTGGCGGGGCCACCCTTGGCAATGATGGTGCGAATACGTATCTGACCGGCCTGACCAACAAGACCTGGGACCCCAATAACATCACCAGTGGTCGGGCGGCTACGGAAGATCAGCTGCAGACCGTATCCAATACGGTCAATGCTGGCTGGGAGGTCGATGTCAATAATAGCAAGCTCAAAGACGTGACTCCGGCTAGCAAGACGGTCAACTTTGTGGAAGGAAAGAATATTTCCATCAAAGGACTGAATGACAGTATCACTGTGGCGACGAAACCGGAGGTGCAGTTTACATCTGTCTATGTAGGCGGCACCCTTGATTCGGCTTCAAATGAATATACGGGTGGCATCAAGATTGCTAACCAAGCCGGTGGTGGTGCTAACACATCAGATGGCAACTATATCACGGGCTTAGACAATACCAAGTGGGAGAAAGATAAGATTGTCTCTGGCCGGGCGGCTACAGAAGATCAGTTGAATCAGGTGGCCAAGACACTGACCGGTGACATTAAAGCAGGTGATGTGTATGTCAATGGTGGCGGTATTACCTATGATGCATCTGGCAATGGTACAATAACCCTGGATCGGAATAATAATACGCCGATTACTTTTAAGGGTGTGAAGAACAATTATGTGACTGGGGCGACTGTTAGCTCTGTCCGCAATGCCATGACAGGGGAAAAGGATCCTCATCTGACGCTTACTCGCAATGATGGGGAAAACATAGATGTGGACCTGTCAGGCATGAAGAAGTATGATTTCCGTTTGGTTCAGAATACGGCAAGTGGGCCTGACGGCAAGTACACAGTTCAGTCCGACGGTACGGTAGACCTCATTGTGGCCAATGGAGATGGAGAATCAGAGACCATTACGTTGCAAGACTTGGCTAGCAAGACTACTGTGGATCAAGGCCTGAATCTGGAAGGTAATACCAAGGCAGCTGATGGCACGTCTTATAAGAGTGTTAACCGCAAATTGGGTGATACCATTGCAGTCAGAGCCGCTGATGTGAAATCGGGGCACACTTATACGTCGGATAATTTGACCACGGATGTCGACGACAACGGCGTGATTACTGTGAAGATGGATAATCAGGTGAACCTTGGTCAGAAGAATACATCCGAGGGGGCAAATGATGGCTATGATGGCAATCTCCATGTCACGGGCAAGAGTGGCAACTATGTTGAACTCAACGGCAGTGACGGTTCCTTCCGCATGGGATTGGGAGACCAGTATGCTTCCTTGAACCAGAATTATGGCGGAGCCAAGTATCTGAAGGAGCAGGGCGATTCGTCGCCACGCTTCACGTACACGGTCAATGGTGATGAGAACACGAAGCAGACTCTTGCTACGTTGAGCGACGGCATGAATTATAGTGGCGATACAGGCAAGGCCGCAGTCCTGCTGAACAAGGATGTACAGATCACCGGCGGTGTTACGGATACAGATAAGCTCACAGCTGATAATGACCACAATATTGGTGTCGTTGCATCTCAGAATGGGGACAATGGCAAGCTCACCTTGAAGTTGGCCAAAGAGCTGACGGGCCTCACTTCTGTTACCGCCGGGACGGCCAAATTGGGCAATCAGACCATTGCAGATAGTGCTTTTGGCAACAATAACAATCCGAAAACCGGTAACTATCTCACTGGCTTGGACAATAAGAATTGGAAGGCCGACAGCATTGTCAGTGGCCGTGCTGCTACGGAAGACCAGCTCCAGCAGGTGGCCAAGTCCATTGTGGATGGCAAGGAAACCGGCGGTGGCTTTGGCCTCAGTGACAATGCAGGCACGGTGGTGAAGCAGGATCTGGGCGGTTCTATTCAGCTCAAGGCGGCAGACAGCAATCTGACCACTACGGCGGATACCACTACAGGCAAAGAATCCATTACCATTGGCCTGAGCAAGACGCTGACCGATATGACCAGTGCTACCTTCAAAGACGGTACAACCGGTTTCACTACCATAATCGACGGCAAGGGCATTGCCATTACGCCGCAGAACGGCAGCACAGATGGTCAGGTAAAATTGACCACCGATGGACTGTCCAATGGCGGTAAGCAGATTACCAATGTACAGAGCGGGCTCTATGATACGGCACAGAATAAGCCGGTGGATATCTCCACCATTACGCCAAACAGCCCCATGCTGCAAAATGGGGCCACTATCGGCGATTTGCAGACCGTCAGAAATGGTGTGAAAACAGAACTGACGAACAAGGGCCTGGACTTCAAGGGCAATGGCAATACCACTGTCCATAGAAATCTGGGCGAAATCCTGACCATCCAGGGAACCGGCGCGGATGGCCGTGACTACGATGGCGGCACCAATGTGCGGGTCAAGGCGGATAAAGATGCCAATACGCTGACGGTCCAGCTGGATCGCGACCTCAATGCCCATACCCTGACGTTGGGCAAGGAAACCAAGGGTGCTGAAAAAGGAGAAGAGGGAAGCCTGATCCTCAATGGAGTCAATAAAGATAACGGCTATAGCCCTGTTTCCATCAAGGCTGCCTATAAGACAACGGAACAGGATACCGATACTTCTTTGAAGACGAACATGTCTCGCCTTACCTATGCCGTTGCCAATGAGGGGACCCACACCGTGGCCACCCTGGAAGACGGCCTGCAGCTGTCCGGTGATAATGGCGAAGCCTTCAATACCACCCTGGACAAGAAGGTGACCATCAAGGGCGGCGCGAAGGACAAGCTGGTGGACAACACCACGGACCCCACGAAGAACAACAACATCGGCGTCGTTGCCAGCCAGGATGCATATGGCAATACCACCCTTTCCCTGCAGCTGGCCAAGGATATCGCCGGTCTCAATACGGTGACAGCCGGCTCAGTGGTCATGGGCAATCAGAATGTCATCAGTGTAGGAAAAGTTTCGGGACAGGGCAACTTCGTCACTGGTCTTGATAACAAGACATGGGATGGGAAAGACTATGTCTCTGGCCGGGCGGCTACGGAAGACCAGCTGTACACTGTCAGCAATTCCATCCAGAATACCGTAAAGGGGGCGACCTTCGCCATCACGGCTGGAGGTCAGGGAGAAGCCACGGATGCCACTGTCACCAAGAAGGTGGGTGAGTCCATCCGCATCTTCGGCGATGCGCCCAAAGTATCCGGTGGCGGCGACGGCGATGGCTGGGACCGCAGTGCGGCTAACATCCTCACGAAGGTCAAGAATGACAACCACGGCGATGGCTATGTTTCCGTTGAACTCCAAGACCATCTGGAGGTCGGTGTCCATGCAGGTACCGATACCGATGGTAAGGCCATCGAAGGTACGGATGGCAGCATGCAGTTCAAAGGGAAGGCTGCGGCCAATGAGGTAATGGTTACTGGTGATACCGGAGTTACCTTGAAAAACAACGGCAATCAGGCTGCGGCACTCCACCAGACGGATGGTACAGGTTATCTGGACCTCGTCGGTTCTCAGGGTGCGTTCACCAGCCTGTTTGCCCAGCAAGGCGCACAGAATCTAGCCTCGGATCAGGCCGGCAAAACCAATACGCGCCTGACGTATACGGATAAGAACAGCAATGCTGCGCATCAGGTGGCTACGTTGGACGATGGCCTCGTCGTCGTTGGCGATAATGGACAGGTGACGCGCCTGCTGAACAGCACGCTGAAGCTGTCCGGCGGTGAGACGGATGACGATAAACTTTCTAAGGGCAAGAATATCGGTGTTGTCGCCAATAGCTCTGGTGATGGTCTTGATATCAAGCTGGCCAAGGACCTGACGGATATCGACAGCATCAATATGACGGGCGGCCTCAAGCTCAACAGCACCAATGGCTCGTCGACGATCACTGGCCTGACGAATACGAGCGTCGATCTGCCTGACTTCGGCAAAGCTGGCCGGGCTGCTACAGAAGAACAGCTGGAGCAGGTGAAGGGCAGCATCACCGACGCTGCAAAGGGCGGCGGTTTTGGCCTGGCCGATGACAAGGGGAATGCCGTAAAGGCAGACCTTGGAAGCAACATCGGCATTCACGGGGACAGTAATATCACGACGGATGTTTCTGAAGATAGCAAGTCGCTCAACATCGGCCTGAAGAAGGATGTTGACCTCGGTGATGCTGGCTCCATCAAGGCCGGCGGCGTCACAATCGACAAAAACGGCATTGACGCTGGTGGCAAGAACATCACCAACGTCAAAAGTGGTATCGTCAAGGGCGATGACAGCGACAACGGCAATGCTGCCAACATCGGCGATGTGAAACATATCGTCGATGGCAAGATTGGCGATGTCAACGGTAAGATCGACAACATCACGAGGGATGTCTCGAACATCAAGACGGATGTATCGACAATCAAACAGACGAAGCGCACATATCAGGGCGATGACGGCAAGGTCGTTAATGTCGACTTTGGCGGTGCGCTGAGCCTGACGGGCGGCGCTACGGAAGTCGCGGAGGATAAGAACATCGGCGTCGTCAAGAATGGCGAAATTGGCCTGTCCCTGCGCCTGGCGAAGAAGCTCAACGGCCTTGAGAGTGTCACGACGGGTAAGACTACGATGGATGACAGCGGCCTGACCATTGCGGGCAGCGATGGCAAGGCTGGCACCACGGTCACGAATAGCGGCATCAAGATTGCCTCTAGCGGCGATGATACGCATGCGGTGGAAATCAGCAATAGCAATGTCTCAATGGGTGGTCAGCAGATCCACGGTGTGGCCCCTGGCTCGGCGGACGATGATGCAGTCAATGTCTCGCAGCTCAAGAAGAGTGTTGGGGCGCTCGGTGGGGCCATCAATCAGGTGGACCGCCGCGTGGATCGCGTCGGCGCTGGTGCGGCAGCTCTGGCGGCCCTGCATCCGCAGGATTTCGACCCGGATGACAAGTGGGACTTCGCTGTGGGCTACGGCAATTACCGCGGCGCGAATGCGGCGGCTGTCGGTGCGTTCTACAAGCCGAATGAGGATACGACATTCTCGGTCGGCGGCACAGTCGGCGGCGGCGAGAACATGGTCAATGCGGGCATCAGCTTCAAGTTTGGCCAGGGCAACCACGTCTCGAACAGCCGTGTGGCCATGGCCAAGGAAATCAAGGACCTGCGCAAAGAGGTCGAGAGCCTGCGCAGTGCGCTTGTCGATGTCGCAGCTGGCAAGCAGCTTGACCCGGCGAAGACGAAGCTCTTCCCGGATATGCCCAAAAACCACTGGGCTTACAAGGAAATCTCGGAGCTCGCAGGCAATGGACTGCTCGACGGGTATCCGGATGGTGAGTTCAAGGGCGACCGCATGATGACGCGTTACGAATTCGCGACGATTGTCTACCGCCAAATGATGGCGGGCAGGGAGCTCAGTGACCGCCTTGTACAGGAATTCGAGCCAGAGCTCGAGCGCATCCGCATCGATGTCGTCGCGCGCCACAAGGACGGCACACCGTCGATCGAGCGCGTCCGCGTCAACAAGCCTGCTGATGCGAACCGCAAGTAAAGCGCAAACAAGATAAAAACCGGAAGGTTTCTCGGATGAGAGACCTTCCGGTTTTGCTGTATGCGATTATTTGGCGTTCTTCTTTGCGAGGAAATCCTTGAGAATCTGGCGCTTGGCAATCTTGCCGGTCGAGGTGCGCGGCAGGGCAGAGAGCTCGTGGAACTCACGCGGGATCTTGTAGAGCGCGAGGTTGGCCTGCAGGAACTTCTTGAGCTCGCGGATGTTGATGGAGGCACCTTCGTGCAGGCTGTAGAAGCAGGCGCCGGCCTGGCCGCGCAGCTTGTCGTCGATGCCGACGACGGCAGCCTCGCTGATGCCCGGGAACTGGTAGATGAGCTCTTCGACTTCGCGCGGGTAGATGTTCTCGCCCATGCTGATAATCATGTCCTTGAGGCGGTCGACGATGTAGATGTAGCCCTCTTCGTCGGCGCGGGCGACGTCGCCCGTATGGAGCCAGCCGCCGCGCAGCGCGTTCTTCGTCGCGTCGGGCAGGTTCCAGTAGCCGAGCATGATATTGTCGCCCTTGACGATGAACTCGCCGGCCTCACCTTTGGGGACTTCCTTGCCGTCGGCGTCGATGAGCTTCCAGGCGATGCCCGGAACGACGGGGCCACAGGAGCCGACTTTCGGCTTCTCGGGCGGGTTCATCGTGACGACTGGCGAGGTCTCGGAGAGGCCGTAGCCCTCGCAGATGTCGACGCCGAACTTGTTCATGAAGTCCTGCTCGATCTGCAGCGGCAGTGTCGTGCCGCCCGAGACGACGAGGCGCAAGGAGGCCATGTCTTCCTTGCTCGCGAGCTTCGTCAACAGGCTGCAGATCGACGGCACGATGTAGAGGTCGTTGATTTTCTCGTCGCGGATGACACTGATGGTCTCTTTCGGCGTGAAGGAGTCGAGGATGACGACTTCGGCGCCGCAGTAGAGCGGGTAGAGCACGGAACAGGTCCAGCCGAAGCAGTGGTACATCGGCAACACGCAGAGCACGTGGTGCTCGGCCTTGCAGCCCATGATGCTCATCTGGTCGGCGTTCGTGATGAGGTTGCGGTGCGAGAGGACGGCGCCCTTCGGCGAGCCCGTCGTGCCGGACGTGTAGATGATGACGCAGGGGTTCTGCTCATCGAAGGTCGGTGGCAGGGTCGGAGCAGCTGGAAGGCTCTCGTCTTTCTTGCCCATCTGGCGGATGTCGTGCTGTGTCACGCGCATGTCGCAGCGCAGGGTAGAAAGCGCGTCGACGAGGTTCAGCGGCTGGTATGTCAGGATGTGGCGCGAGCCGGAGTCCTTGATGATGTAGGCAATCTCACGGCTGCTGAGCTGGAAGTTGATCGGCACAGCGATGGCGCCGAGCGAGACGATGGCCATGTAGGCGTAGACATAGTCCGCACTGTTGCGGGAGAAGATGCTGACGCGGTCGCCGACGCGCACACCGGCGGCGTAGAGGCGGTCACGGCAGGCGGCGACATGCTGCTGCAGCTCGCGGTAGGTGATGCGGCGCTCGTGATCGACGATGGCCAGGGAGTCTGGCTTCCCCTGATAAATCAGTTCATGTACAAACATTCTATACCCTATTCCTTCCTGAAGGCCGCAAGACCGCAAGCGCGGAGAGGCCCTCATCGCACAGGACAATTCTTCTTCATTACAGCCTTAATTTTATACCAGGTCATAAATTTTGTCAAAGCATAATGTCGTCTGCCCGTGACATCAGTCTTCTTCGTCGTGCGGATGCGCGAGGGCGCTGTGCTGGTAGCTGTAGCCGAAGTAGACGAGGCAGCCGAAGGTACACCAGACGATGAAGCGGACCCAGGTCTCCCAGGGCAGGTGGTACATGAGGTAGCCGCAGGTCAGGACGGCGAGCGGCGCGATGAGCCAGACGAACGGGCAGCGGAAGGTGCGCGGCACCTCCGGCTTCGTGATGCGCAGGACGAGAACGCCGATGGCGGCGATGAGGAAAGCCGAGAGCGTGCCGATGTTGGCCATCTCAGCGATGATGCCGATGGGGACGAAGCCCGCGATGATCGAGACGAAGATGCCGCCCATGACGGTGACGATGTACGGCGTGTGGTAGCGCTTGTGGATCTTGCAGACGCGGGCCGGGACCATGCCGTCACGGCTCATCGCGAAGAAGATGCGGGCCTGACCGTAAAGCAGCACGAGCAGGACCGTCGTGATGCCGGCGATGGCGCCGACGCCGACGAGAGCTGAGCCGAGGTTGTAGCCGATGTAGCGCAGAGCAAAGGCCACTGGCTCCGGGTTGTTGAGTTCGGTGTAGGGCACGATGCCCGTCAGCACACCGGCGACGACGACGTAGAGGGCCGTGCAGATGACGAGCGAGCCGATGATGCCGATCGGCAGGTCATGCGAGGGGTTCTTGCACTCCTCGGCGCTCGTCGCGACGGCGTCGAAGCCGATGTAGGCAAAGAAGACGATGGCGGCGCCGCCAAAGATGCCCGAGACGCCGAACGGCATGAAGGGCTCCCAGTTCATCGTGTCGACGTGCGGGATGGCCAGCAGCAGGAAGATGGCGATGGCCGTGAGCTTGACACCGACGAGGATGCGGTTGAGCTTCGTGCTCTCTTGCGTGCCGCGAATCAGAAGGACGGAGAGCAGGAGCGTGATGAAGATGGCGGGGATGTTGATGATGCCGCCGTCTGCCGGCACATGCGTGAGCGCGTGGCCCGGGTCGATGCCGGCCGAGAGCAGCAGGCCCGTGACGTAGCCGGACCAGCCCGAGGCGACGGCGCTCGCGGTGACCGTGTACTCGAGGATGAGGTTCCAGCCGACGATGAAGGCGATGAACTCGCCGAGCGAGGCGTAGGTGTAGGTGTAGGCACTGCCCGACGCCGGCACGATGGAGGAGAATTCCGCGTAGGCGAGGCCCGCGAGCGCGCAGGCGAGGCCGGAGATCATGAAGGAGATCGTGACAGCCGGGCCCGCGTATTTCGCGGCAGCGACGCCCGTCAGGACGAAGATGCCGGTGCCGATGACACAGCCGATGCCGAGCAGGATGAGATCGACGGCGCCAAGCGTCTTGGCCATGCCCGAGTGGGCAGCCGTCTCACGCATCTGCTCGATGCTTTTGGTGCGGAATAAGTTCATAAGTTACCATTCCCTTTTCTTTTTCTTCCTTAAGATTTACAACTTTACTAAACTCTATTATTATAAGTAAGGAAAAAGCCTCCGTCAATACGACAGAGGCTCTCTGCAGCAAAATATATCGGGAAGTGGGCGTCAGGCGCGGATCCACTCCTTGAATTTCTCCGGCGAGCTGTTGATGACGAGCTCTTCCGGGAAATCGGCCTCACGGATGACCTCTTCCGAGAGTGCGTGGTTGCCGACATCGAGGTCGATGTGCGCATCACTGCCCATGATGACGTGCGTGCCGTACTTCTTGCAGGCCTGCAGCATCTTCTTGGCGAGGTCGCGCGAGCCGGTGCGGCTACCGCCCGGGCGGTAGGAGCTGTTGTTGCACTCGAGCAGGACGTGGCGCTCTGCAGCGGCCTTGGCAATCTGGTCGAAGTCAACTGGGAAGACCGGGTTGTCCGGATGGCCGATGATCTTGACCTGTGGAATCCACATGGCGCTCATGATGGCTGTCGTGTTGTCGAGTGCCGTGCCCGGATTGATGCAGGGGTCGTGCAGGCTCGCGATGGCGTAGTCGACGGAGCGCAGGCCCTTCTCTTCGAGGTCGACCTTGCCCGTCGTGTTCAGGATGTTGAGTTCCACACCCATGAGGAGCTCAACGCCGGCTTCATCGCCGTAGACCTTGCGGTCGAAGATGCGCAGGTTCTCGAAGTAGAAGCGGTGCGTCGAGCCCGGCATGGCCGGTGCATGGTCAGCGATGCCGACGAGTGCGAGGCCCTTCTTGCTGCCCGCCGCAATCATCTCGCGAATCGTGTTGTAGGCATGGCCACTGGCCAGTGTGTGCATGTGGACGTCGAGTAAGTCTTTCATAATAAAACCCCCCAAAACAGTTGATGTATCCTATCGACTATTATACCACGGATGGAGGGAGTCAAAAATTTTTTCAAGAAATTTGAATTTCCCTGTTGACATTTCTGGGGGACTCCTTTATAATAAATCTTGTCGTTAAGACATGGGGTTATAGCTCAGTTGGTTAGAGTGTCTCGTTGACATCGAGGAGGTCACAGATTCGAATTCTGTTAACCCCACCATTTAGAAAGATGAGGTTTCGTCGAACGGCGAAACCTTTTTTGTTTGCTCGCTTAGCTCAGTTGGCTAGAGCATCTCCGTCACATGGAGGGGGTCGGGGGTTCGAATCCCTCAGCGAGCACCAGATTGACATCGTGCCGTGCGCTCTGCGCACGGCTTTTTCGTTTGTGCGGCAATTTCTCGGCTGCGTGCTTGCGGCTTTTCCTATTCTTTTGCTATTAATGTAGGAAAGGGGTGGACACATTGACACTGGGGCCCGCAAGATGATATGATAGATAAGGGAATATCGGTAACTTCTCCAAACTCAAAACGAGATTTTCCGGAAGTAAGATGCCATGATAGGCGGTCGGGGAGTCAATTTGAGTTTTTTCGTCGTGTTTTCACTTCCGCGGTGCAGAGACGCCGCCAGGAAATTGAGGAGGAAATCACTAAATGATCGAGCGTTATACTAAGCCGGAAATGGGCCATCTCTGGTCTATCGAGAACGAGTGGCAGCAGATCCTGAATGTCGAGATGGCTGCCTGCGATGCCATGGCCGAACTCGGAGAGATTCCGAAAGAGGCTGCCAAGAACATTCGCGCGAAAGCAAAATTCGATGTCAATCGCATCCATGAGATCGAGTCGGTCACGCATCACGACATCATCGCGTTCCTGACGAACGTCGCCGAGAATGTTGGTGATGACTCCAAATACATCCACAAGGGCCTGACGTCCTCGGATGTCAAGGACACGGCATACTGCATGATGATGCGCGATGCCTGCACGATCATCCTCGATGACCTCAAGAAGTTCCGTGAAGTCCTGCGCCGCCGCGCGAAGGAATTCAAGCATACGCCGTGCATCGGCCGCACGCATGGCATCCATGCTGAGCCGATGACGTTCGGCCTCAAGCTCTTGCTCTGGAGCGCCGAGATCGAGCGCGACATCGAGCGCATGGAACATGCGAAGAAGATCGTCTCGGTCTGCAAGCTCTCGGGCGCTGTCGGCACGTACTCGAACATCGACCCGAAGATCGAGCAGATGGTCGGCAAGAAGCTCGGCCTGACGCCGGTGCGCCTCGCTACGCAGGTCATCCAGCGTGACCGCCATGCTGAGTTCGTCACGTCAATCGCGATCTGTTCCTCGACGCTCGAGAAGATCGCGACGGAAGTCCGCAACCTGCAGCGCACGGATATCCGCGAGGCAGAGGAGTACTTCTCCCCGGGCCAGAAGGGCTCTTCGGCGATGCCGCATAAGCGCAATCCGATCAACTGCGAGCGCATCTCCGGCATGGCCCGCCTGAACCGCGGCAATGCCGTCGCTGCTCTCGAGGACATCACGCTCTGGCATGAGCGCGATATCTCCCATTCGTCCGTCGAGCGCGTCATCCTGCCGGATTCGTCGATCAACCTCGACTACTGCACGCAGAAGCTCACGGACATCATCGACAAGCTGCTCGTCTATCCGGACAAGATGCTCCACGATATGAACCGCACGGGCGGCCTGATCTACAGCCAGCGCATCCTGCTGTCGGTCGTCGACAAGGGCGTGCTGCGCGAGGATGCCTACAAGTGGGTACAGCGCAACGCCATGAAGCGCTGGATGGAAGGCCAAGACTTCCGCACGAGCGTCGAGAACGACCCGGATATCACGAAGTACCTGACGAAGGAAGAGATCGATGACTGCTTCGACTACAAGTACTTCCTGCGCCATGTCGATATGATCTTCGAGCGCTTCGGCCTCTGAGAATCCAATAAGTGAATGAAAGCCTCTTCTCCCTGCGGGGAGAAGGCTTTTCTATGTTTGTGGAGCATCGCAGTAGATGGTCCAACATGCATCATAAAGGAGAGACCATTATGTCAACAGTAGTAGTAACGGGCACCCAGTGGGGCGATGAGGGCAAGGGCAAGATTGTCGACTATCTCGCTCAGCAGGCTGAGACAGTCGTGCGCTTCCAGGGCGGCAGCAATGCCGGCCATACCGTTGTCGTCGATGGTGTAGACTATAAGCTGCGCCTGATGCCGTCGGGGATCCTCTTTAAGGGTTCGCACTGCGTCATCGGCAACGGTGTCGCCTTCAACCCGAAGGTCATGCTGCAGGAGATGGACAACCTCGCAGAGCGCGGCATCGACCTTTCTGGCATCCGCATCAGCAACCGCGCCCAGCTCGTCCTGCCGTATCACTGCCTGATGGACCAGCTCGCCGATGAGGCGCGCGGCAAGAACAAGGTCGGCACGACGCACAACGGCATCGGCCCGTGCTATGTCGACCGCGACAACCGCATCGGCATCCGCGTCTGCGACTTCATCGACAAAGAAGAGTTTGCAAAGCGCCTCAAGGAAAACCTCGCCATCAAGAACCGCGAGCTCAAGCTGCTCTACGACCATGAGCCGCTCGACTATGAAGAGATCCTCGAGGAGTACAACGGCTATGCGGACCGCCTGCGCCCGTATGTCTGCGACACGATCGCCCTGCTCGACGAGGAGATCAAGGCCGGCCGCAAGATTCTCTTCGAGGGCGCACAGGCCACGATGCTCGACATCGACTACGGCACGTATCCGTACGTCACGGCCTCGCACCCGATCTCGGGCGGCGTCGGCATCGGCGCCGGCGTGGCTCCGCAGAAGATTGACAAGGTCGTCGGCATCGTCAAGGCTTATTGCACGCGCGTAGGCGAGGGCCCGTTCCCGACGGAACAGCTCAACGAGACGGGCGACAAACTGCGTGAAGTCGGCCACGAGTACGGCGTCGTCACGGGCCGTCCGCGCCGCACGGGCTGGCTTGATGCCTGTGTCGTCCGCTATGCCGGCATCCTCTCGGGCATCGACTACATGGCCGTCACGCGCCTCGACATCCTCGACAGCTTCGACGAGATCAAGATGTGCGTCGCCTACAAATACAAGGGCGAGATCCTCAACGAGATTCCGGCCAGCCTCAAGGTCCTCGCGGAAGTCGAGCCGGTCTATGAGACGTTCCCGGGCTGGAAGTGCGATATCAGCAAGATCCGCAAGTACGAAGACCTGCCGGAGAATGCCAAGAAGTACCTCACGCGCATGGCAGAGGTCACGGGCATCGGTCTCGGCATCGTCTCCGTCGGCCCGAACCGCGACGAGACAATCGTCATCGCCAAGGATATCTTCTGAGATATAGTTTGATTGGAGCAGGGTGCATCGAGTGATGCACCCTGTTTTTTTGCTCTGCATAAAAGTCAGAAAATACCGTGTATTTATATAAGTCGATGAGAAATAGAAAACAATAAAAATAGATTGACAAACCGGGAGTATGATGCTATATTTAAATCATGAAATGTGCTCGAACACAAATGAGCAAAGTATTGGAACTCGAACAAAGGAGAGAAAAGAAATGGTAACAAGCACAGGCAATGCGCCAGAGAAGAAAATCTCCAGTGCATTCATTTACTTCTTCGGATCCTTCGGCGGCATCCTCTTCGGTTATGATATCGGCGTCATGACAGGAGCCCTGCCGTTCCTGCAGAACGATTGGAACCTGCAGGGCAATGCGAGCATCATCGGCTGGATCACATCGGCCGTCATGTTCGGCGCTATCTTTGGCGGTGCACTCGCCGGTCAGCTCTCTGACCGCCTCGGCCGCCGCAAGATGATTCTCATCTCCGCACTCATCTTCGTTGTCGGCTCGATCCTCTCTGGTATCGCTCCGCACAACGGCCAGTATTATCTCATCGGCGTCCGCATCCTCCTGGGCCTCGCCGTCGGCGCGGCTTCGGCTCTCGTCCCGGCTTACATGTCGGAAATGGCACCGGCTCATCTGCGCGGCCGCCTCTCGGGCATCAACCAGACGATGATTGTCTCGGGCATGCTGCTCTCGTACATCGTCGACTTCCTGCTCAAGGACCTGCCGGAGACGATGGCATGGCGCCTGATGCTCGGCCTCGCTGCCGTGCCGGCCATCATCCTCTTCCTCGGCGTCCTGCGCCTGCCGGAATCCCCGCGTTTCCTCGTCAACCACGGTTTTGTCGATCAGGCACGCCGTGTGCTCGGTTACATCCGCAAGAATGACAAGGAAGTCGAAGCAGAGCTCGCTGACATCCAGAACACGGCAGCAAGCGAAGCACAGGCTCAGAGCAAGACGACGTTTGCCACGCTTCTTTCGGACAAGTACCGCTACCTCGTGACGGCTGGTGTCGGCGTTGCAGCCTTCCAGCAGTTCCAGGGTGCAAATGCAATCTTCTACTACATCCCGCTGATCGTCGAGAAGGCGACGGGACAGGCTGCCAGCTCGCAGCTCATGTGGCCGATCATCCAGGGCATCCTGCTCGTCCTCGGCTCGCTGATCTTCCTCGTCATCGCAGATAAGTTCAACCGCCGCACGCTGCTGACGGTTGGCGGCACGATCATGGGCCTCTCGTTCATCCTGCCGGCTGTCATCAACAGCATCATCCCGGATGCTGACCCGATGATGATTGTCTTCTTCCTCTGCATCTACGTTGCGTTCTATTCCTTCACGTGGGCACCGCTCACCTGGGTCATCGTCGGCGAGATCTTCCCGCTGGCCATCCGCGGCCGTGCTTCGGGCCTCGCATCCTCGTTCAATTGGATCGGCTCCTTCCTCGTCGGCCTGCTGTTCCCAATCATGACGGCTTCGTTCTCTCAGGCTGCTGTCTTCGCTATCTTCGGCGTCATCTGCCTGCTCGGTGTCTGCTTCATCCGCAACTGCGTGCCGGAGACGCGCGGCCATACGCTCGAGGAAATCGAGGCTGCTGGCACGAAGAAATCCGCAAATGCATCGATGCACAATGCCTGATCGCATATAGATATCAGGTAAGGGTATTGCAAAGGGAAGGTTTACCATGGACTTAAAGAAAAATGCCGCAGCGATTGAGGCGGGCCGCACGGCCCTCGGCCTCGAGCTCGGTTCGACGAACATCAAGATGGTGCTGGTCAATGAAGCTTGCGAGACGCTGGCCTCGACGAGCTACGGCTGGGAGAACCAGCTGGAGAACGGCATCTGGACGTACGACCTTGCGACGGTCTGGCTCGGCATCGAGGATGCGTTCCACAGCCTGACGGCCGATGTGCAGAGCCGCTACCATGTGGAGCTCAAGACCATCGGCTCCATCGGCGTCAGCGCGATGATGCACGGCTACCTGCCGTTCGACAAGGACGGCAAGCAGCTCGCACCGTTCCGGACCTGGCGCAATAACATCACGGGCGAGGCAGCAGATCAGCTCACGGAGCTCTTCGGCTTCAACATCCCGCAGCGCTGGAGCATCGCGCACCTCTATCAAGCCATCCTCAATAAAGAAGATCACGTCAAGGACATCGCTTTTTTGACGACGCTGGCCGGCTATGTACACTGGCAGCTCAGCGGCGAGAAAGTCCTCGGCATCGGCGATGCTTCGGGCATGTTCCCGATTGATGAGAAGACGGGCCTCTACGACGCGGCGATGCTCGAGAAGTTCGAGAGCCTTGATGCGGTCAAGGCCTATCCCTGGAAACTGCAGGAAATCCTGCCGCAGCCGCTGCGTGCAGGCCACTCCGGCGGCCAGCTCACGAAGGAGGGTGCATGGCTGCTCGACCCGACGGGCAAGCT
>ERZ791902.730-NODE-730-length-21011-cov-5.465356_pt1 | contig 21011 bp, 13 predicted proteins | sample MGYA00510149_ERZ791902 | MGnify/ENA primary metagenome ERZ791902 (study PRJEB30046, sample SAMN00792060) | human gut metagenome | study: EMG produced TPA metagenomics assembly of the A metagenome-wide association study of gut microbiota in type 2...
TGAAAAAGAGACTATTAATTCTAGGAATGATTTTTACAATGGCTGTGTCATCAGCGGGCTGTGGTAGTTCGTCATCAGACAATGCTGGTAAGACAGAACAACCAAAACAAACAGCTACAGTTCAGGACAGTCAGAAGGATACATCAAACGATAGTAAGTCAGATAATGATAAGAAAGATGAGAAGTATAAATCAGCAGATGAAATCACAATGGATGATTTGATGAGCCATGGTGAGACACCGGCAGAGGATTTTGAGTTAATTGACAACTCAGATGAAATAGTAATAGAGAAGTATGTTGGTAAGGATCCAATCGTGGTTATTCCAGATGAAATTGACGGAAAGAAAGTTGTGGATTTTGATAAAACATTTTGGAATAATAAAATTGTTGTTGCGATACGTGTTGGTAATAATGTTACTGAAATAAAGAAAACGGCATTTGTTAATTGTGAGAGTTTGAAATATGTTGTTTTAGGAGAGTCGGTTAAATCATTAGGAAGTAATTCATTTGTAAATACTAATATTAAAGAGATTGAATTAAACGATGGACTGCAGAAAATTGGTGAAGATGATACTAATAATACTGTTGACGCACCTGATAGTAATTATGGCATGGATTTAAAAATTCCTGACAGCGTTACAGAAATACATGTAAGAGACTTTAATCTTATTGTTAAGTCGGGGTCTCAGGCTGAACAGTATGCAAAAGATTTTGCAGATAGTAATAATCTTACATACACAGTAGAATAATTTACAATATGTCAATTAATTAAATATTAATACTATCATAGGAAGTCGCCATGCTATATTAGTAGTGTGGTGGCTTTTTTTGTTAAAATAGAAAATCATTAAATTGTAATGAGTAAATATTATTATTACATTAACAAATAGTAAAGTAATTATTGACAAACAGTAATTGAAGTAGGAAAATAGTATATATGAAAATCTATATTTAAAGGGAGAATATCATGAGAAAACGTATAAAGGATGAAAGAGGAGCTATTGTTGTTGAGGCAACGATTTCGTTTACTGCCTTTATTTTCCTGTTGTACATCATCTATTCGATAGTTGATATATGCTACATACAGGCAAAGATGAGCATAGCGTTAAACAGTGCAGCGACAGATATCTCGCAGTACTCTTATCTATATTATAAGTTTGGCATTGATTCGGTGGACAATGCAGCAAGCAATGCGGCTTCAAGCAGTAGGGCATTAGCAAAGCATACATTAAAGGGTATGGATGAGCTAATGACGGGAATATCGGATATGGATAGCAGTTTGTCAGATATAGAGAATGGTTCTTCTGATTTTGAAAGTCTAATGACTGCATATGATGAGACAAAGGGTGGAGCATCAGATTTGGCTGCCAATATTAATGACTATGGAGATGCTTTGGCAGAAGATCCTATGGGCTTTGTAAAGGGCATGGGTATGCTTGCATTGAATGAGGGTTCGTCTGCAGGCAAGTCATATCTGGCACAGTCTATGGGAAGAGCTTTTATGAAGAAGAATCTTAAGGATTCAAATGGTGGGGATGTCAACGCTTTTTTGAAACAGTATCATGTAAAGGATGGTCTGGATGGGCTTTCGTTTGCTGGCACGGAATTTTTGGTATCAACGGATGGCAAATCAAGTAATGCCCTAAGGTTGACTTGCTCATATGATGTGAAGGTTGTCAATCTGCTTAATACAGATATCACCATCAGATTTTGTCAGAGTGCATCAACCGATGTGTGGGGCAAGGGAGTTAGTGCGAAAAAATAGGTGGATTAGGAATTATGAAAACAAATGATATTTTAATGATACTCATTTCAATTATTCTATGTGGAGTGAGTATCTATATACTGATCAGAAATAAAGAAAAAAAGAGTAAAAAGCTTATTGTCTATTGTATTATAGGTATGTTTCTTGTCATGATAGATGCTTGTATGCTTCAGTTCTTTTATCACGATAATGCAATTTATAAGAATTTTAGGATGATAGCACTTCTTTCAATTATGGCATCTGTTGCATATGTTGATTTCACGGAGCTAAGGATTCCAAATGAATATATTATTACAGGACTTGTATACTGGGTGTTAAGTATATTTGTTGAGCTGATATGTGGCAGTCAGTTTATTGTTGCCAATATCATTTCTTCGCTTATTGCAGCGGCAGCCCTGTTTATAGCTTCTTTGCTTTGCAAGATATGTATCAGGGGCTCGATTGGCGCCGGGGATATAAAGCTGTTTGTGGTTATGGGGCTATTGCTTGGGCTTGATGGAATATGGAGCGCTATATTTTTATCTCTCGTTTTATCATTTATCACAGCAATTTATTTTCTTATTACAAAAAGAAAAGGCAAAAAGGATGCAATGGCATTTGGTCCGGCTCTTGCTATAGGAACATGGTTATCAATATTTTTGACTGGAATGTAGAGGATATACAATGAAGAATTATAAATTTTTAGTACCTATATTGCTTGTAGCATTGTTAGGAGGCTCTGTATATAAAACATACAGTGATAGAGAAAAAATTAATAAACAATATGATAATGATATAACTCAGGCCAGACAGAATAGGAAGCTTGAGGTTTATGTGAATGCAGAGGAGGACTATCTTGATGCTTTAAAGCTTAAAGATTCAGCGAAGCTTCGGGCAGAGCTGGGAGAGATGTATATAGAAGCGGAGGATTTAAGAACAGCTGCCAAATGGGGAGAGTCTCTCATAAGTGAATATCCAAAGGAATATGTGGGATATGAGTTTTTGATTCAGGTTTATTTGGAGCAGAAAGACTATGCCTCATGTTTTAGGATAAAGGATGAAGCGGATGGACTGAAAATTTCATCAAAGAAGATTGAAGATATTATTTCAGATATCAAATACGAGTATTATCTCGAAGGTGAATATGCACAGGTAGAGGAGTTCAGTAATGGCTATGCAGCAGTAAAGAAAGAAAAAAAGTGGGGCTATCTGAACAGCAAAGGGCATCGTGTAATAGAATCCGAATTTGAAGAGGCGGGAGCGTTTGCTAAAGAGGTTGCACCTGTTATAGATGACAAAGGCAGGGCATTTTATATAGACAACGAGGGCAACAGAAAGATAGTCATTGATTTTGTCGACAATATTGAGAAGCTGGGATATATGTCAATGGATAATATTTTTCCTGTAAATGATGGCAAAAAATGGAGCCTGTACAGTCTGGACAGCAAGAAAAAGATAGCTGGTGACTATGATGAGGTTTCAGCCATGGGAAATGGAGTAGCTGCTGTCAAGTCTGGTAATAAATGGAGTCTTATTGATACTAAGGGAAAGAAAGTAACAAAAGATAAATATGATTCGGTTGTTATGGACAGTAAAGGAATAGTATGTAGAAACGATAGGATATTTGCTAAGCAGAATGGATATTATTATTTATTTGATTCTAAAGGCAATAAGGTTGTAAAAACTAAATTTGATGATGCACGGCTATTTGCAGATGATGGATATGCCGCAGTATGTGTGGACGGCAAATGGGGATTTGTTGATAAGGATGGTAAACAGGTGATTAAGCCTCAATTTAATGAGGCTCATAGCTTTTCAAACGGATTGGCGGCCGTCAGATTTACAAATGGCTGGGGCTATGTAGATGAAAAGGGTAATAAAGTCATTGCGACAGGATTTGATGATGCGTGCGATTTCAATGAACAGGGCAAGACATTTGTTAAGAAGGATGATAAATGGCAGGTTTTGACACTATATTTATACAATCATGAATCATAGAACAAAGGAGACAAAGGCATGAGTTTTACATATGAAAATCAAGGAAACAATACTTATCTGGTATATAAAATAGGAGCTTCGGATAATGTGGATACAATGAGTCTTGGTATGATTACCAATAATAAAATAGATGGAATTGTTCCGACTCTGTTCACTCAGTCAGATACTGATAGATTTATTAAATATAATATTTCTGCAAAAGTGTCAGCAAAAGAGTTTTTATCAGGAGTTGTAAATAAGAAGAGATTACTAGGTGTGTTTATCAGTGTATTAAAGGCAATTAAATCAACAGAGGAATATATGATTGATGCGAGAAGTCTGTTGATTGATTTGGAACATATCTATGTTGATGTGTCAAAGTGTGATGCAATGCTGGTATGTCTTCCTTTGGTCAGACAGAATGAGTCTGTTAATATTCCTATGTTTTTTAAGCAGATAATGTTTAGTACACAGTTTGACCAAAATGAGAATTGCGATTATGTTGCACAGATTATTAATTATCTGAATAGTACACCTGTATTTTCTGTGGATGCTTTTGAAAAGCTCCTGATGGATATAGATGCTGATAATTTAAATATTGCAGCTTCAAAGGCTGTTGTTGGTCAGCAAAAACCGGTTCAACCACAGAGCCAGTCACAGAGTCAGCAGCCTAAACCTATGCAGCCTGCTATGAATCAGCTAAAGAATGCACAGGTACAGACAAATATGCCATCTCAGGGGGAAATGCAATCACAGCGTGAAACACAATCTGCAAATAATGTGGTACAGCCTAATCAGGTGAATTTTGCAGTACCTAATATGAATCCACAAAACCAGAATAGAATTAATAATAATGTGCAGATGGGGACGAATATTTCAGGTACATATGTGGAAACAACCAGTGAGAAGCAGATGTCCATGTTTGGACTTTTGACACATTACAGTAAAGAAAATAAGCAGATTTACGAGAGACAAAAAGCCCAAAGAAAGGCTCAAAAGGAAGCAGAAAAAAACGGAGCAGCAATGCCTGGTCAAAATGTGAAGGCATCAAATGCTTCATTCGCCATCCCAGGCCAGCCACCACAGCAGCGTCCACAGCCTGCACAGGCACAGCCACAACCTGTAATGCCACAGGCACAGCAAAAGCCGGCGCAACAGGTTCAGCCACAGCCGGTGCAGAATCAAAATGCAAATACAGGCATGACCGGAAATCCATCAGTTCCACCACAGATTTTGGAGAACATGACAAAGGCCGGTAATTTTGGAGAGACTACAGTGCTTGGAGTCGGTTCAGAGGCTGGAGAGACCACTGTTTTGGGAGCATCACAGGCTCAGATTATTAAGCCTTATCTGCTTAGAATAAAGAATAATGAGAGAATAGAACTCAACAAGCCGGTATTTAGAATAGGAAAAGAAAGAAGCTATGTGGATTATTTTGTGAGTGACAATACAGCGGTCAGCAGAAGCCACGCAAATATCATTAACAAGGACAATGAGTTTTATATTGTGGATACCAATTCAACAAACCATACATATGTGAATGGTTCAATGATTCAGAGCAATGTGGAGACTAAAATCGAGCATGGAACGAAAATCAGACTGGCGAATGAGGATTTTGAATTTTTCATGTACTAATAAAAAAATCACAGGATAAATATTACATATATTGAGGAAATGGCATGGATTACGAAATTGCAGCCCAGACAGATGTGGGAACAGTCAAGAGAACAAATCAGGACAGCATAATGATGAAACGTATTTTTACCAATCTTGGGAATATGGTTTTTGCAGTATTGTGTGATGGTATGGGAGGTCTTGCGAAGGGTGAGCTTGCCAGTGCCACGGTCATAAGAGCATTTGATAAGTGGGTCAACGATGATCTGCAGATGATTTGTCAGAATGGACCCGGATATATTGAGGATTCTGTAATCAGGGCACAGTGGGAGAGTATAGTAGCAAATCAGAATCAAAAAATCAAACAGTATGGAGCAGGTCAGGGCGTTAATCTTGGAACCACTGTAGTAGCGCTTCTTGTCACTGACAGGAGATACTATCTGATGAATGTCGGGGATTCAAGAGCATATCTTGTAAATGATAAGCTCATACAGCTCACAAAGGATCAGACATTTGTAGGTAGAGAGATAGAGCTGGGTCATATGACAATAGAGCAGGCTAAAACAGACCCGCGCAGAAATGTGCTTTTACAGTGTGTGGGTGCTTCTGAGATTGTTAATCCTGACATGTTTTTTGGAGATGTGCAAAGTGGTACGGAGTTTCTGCTTTGTTCGGATGGTTTCAGACATGAGATTACATCTGATGAGATTTATCAGGCAATCAGACCATCATTTATGACAAACAGGGATGTGATGAATAGGCAGCTTCGTTCTCTGATAGAACTCAACATGCAGCGTAGGGAGAGAGACAATATCACAGCAGCGCTGATTAAGGTACAGTAGGAGGAAAGTTTATGCTTGAGATTGGTTCTCTTGTTGATGGAAAATACAAGATACTGAATGAAGTGGGCCATGGTGGAATGAGTATCGTTTACCTGGCTATGAACGAAAAAGCAAATAAGCAGTGGGCTATTAAAGAGGTACGAAAAGACGGTGTAAAGGATTTTGAGGTTGTGAAGCAGAGTCTTGTGGCTGAGACAGACATGCTAAAAAAACTCAATCATCCTTATCTGCCGGATATTGTGGACGTCATAGAGGATGATGACAGATTCCTGATCGTCATGGATTACATACAGGGAAATTCACTTAGCAAGGCTATTGAAGAGTATGGCGCATTGCCTCAGGATGATGTGATTCATTGGGCTAAGCAGCTGTGCGATGTACTTGGATATCTGCATTCACAGAATCCACCTATCATATATCGTGACATGAAGCCAGCCAATATTATGCTTAAACCTGATGGCAATATCACTCTTATTGATTTTGGAACAGCAAGAGAGTTTAAAGAAAAAAATCTGGCTGATACGACATGTCTCGGAACTATGGGATATGCAGCTCCGGAGCAGTTTGGAGGAATGGGACAGACGGATGGCAGGACAGATATTTATTGTCTTGGTGCTACACTATATCATCTGGTTACAGGGAAAAACCCATGTGAGCCACCTTATGAAATCAGACCGATCAGAGAGATAAACCCAAGTCTGTCAGGTGGACTTGAAAGAATCATTTTAAAGTGTACACAGCCTAATCCGGCTAACAGATATCAGAATGCGGCAGAGCTGATGTATGCTCTTGAGCACTATGATGAGATAGATGATATATATAGAAAAAAACAAAAAAGAAAGCTTGCAGCTTTTATCACTACGTCGGTAATTACAGTGATTTTGGGAGCAACCTCTATATGGGGATATGTTTCAGCCGAGAATAAAAAAAGTGAAAACTATGATAACATTCTGAAAACGGCAGATACTTATGAGGACTATTACAATGCGATAATTACAGACCCTACCAGAACAGATGCGTATCTGAAGCTGAATGATATGCTTACAAGTGATTTTGTGTTGGACAAGGATGAGGCAAACATACTTGCAAAGATACAGGTCGGACTGGATAGAAAAAACAGTGACGGATATTCGCAGACGTATGATGTGCTTTCGGATTTGAAAAAGAAAAATCCTGACGGGTATCAGGAGGTCTGCTACCAGTATGGCGAGAGCTTTCTTTTCTACTATGATATAAATGTGGAAAAGGACAGATATGCCAATGCCGCCAAGTGGTACAAGGATGCTGTGCAGAAATATCCTGTTGCACAGATATATTGTGATATTTCCGATTGTCTGGATCTCATAAGTCAGTATGGTGGAGCAAAGGTTAAGCAGACAGAGAAGATGTATGAAGAGTATGCAAATCTTTGGAAAAAAGTTACAGAGCTGGAAAAGGAATCGGAACAGTTTGACAGTGTGGATTCAAAGCTTCAGGTGTGGAATGAAGTAGATGATATTATAAACAACAATATTTCTCCGCTTTTGGAGGTGACATCCAAGGATGATGTGATTGCACTTTTGGATGATATTTCAGACAGTTCGACTAAGGTTGACAAATCGGTTATTGCAGATGATATGAAGAAGCTTCAGGACAACATCGAGTCGACAAAGCAGAAGATAAACACGGTAAAGGAGGCTGAGAAAGAATGACATATGATATTTACAGGCTGATTTTTATCGTGGGTGCCATAGCATGTGCTGTAATGTTTGTGGTTTCAGTGATACTATTTATTACACTTAAAATTCCAAATGTAATTGGCGATTTAACAGGCAGAAATGCAAAAAAGGCAATTGAAAATATTAGAAAGCAGAATGAAGCCTCCGGTGGAAAAGCTTATAAGGCAAGTGCAGTTAATCTGGAAAGAGGCAGACTGACAGATAAAATGACTCCGTCAGGAAATCTGCAAAGACGTGGAATCACAAGTGGTTTTGGGGTTCATACAGAAAAAATCAGCACGATGAAGCTAGAACAGCAGGCATCTGTTGGAACGGATACGGACAATGAGAGTAATGAGACGATGGTTCTTGAACAGAATTACTCAAATGAGACAACAGTTCTCAGTCCGCAGAATGTTGGGGAAACAACGGTACTTTCCTCAAATATGCCACAGAATCCAAGCGATACTACGGTTCTCAATCAGTTTATGGTATTAGAGGATATTACCTTTATACATACAGATGAAATAATTTAAAGCAAAGGAGTGAGTAGCATGAGAAAACGCATGATGGCCTTTTTAATGGCCCTACTTATGGTTGTCACCATTTTGCCGGCAAACTTCACGATAGTTGAAGCGAATGACACAAATGGTGCTATCTACCTTAAGGTGACAGGTGCTTCGGACTGGACCAAGGCAGATAATATCAAGGTAACTGTTACTGACAGTACCGGAAAAGAAGTTGACCAAAAGTTTGTTAGGACCGAAGTGGTTGAGGCACAAACTGATTCTGGAAATACAAATCCAGATAATACAAATCCAGATAATACCGATTCAGGTAATACCGATTCAGGTAATAACAATCCGGGTAATACTGATACCGGTAAGGATGATGCTGCTGGCAAGGATACTGAAAATACAGGCTCAGAAAGTGGCTCTGACAATTCAAATGAGCCTGCCGGACAGGCAGATGAACAGCAGGATGCTAAGCCTGTAGAATTCAATAGCATAAAAATTGATGTGACAGGTCTTGTCAAGGACAGTAAGTACTCTGTGGATATATCTTCTGATGGATATCTTTTCTGGAAGAAGGAATGCACTGCTGTGGAGGCTTCTTACAGTCCAGCTTATACAGCGGTTGCAATGGTTAAGGACACATATACAGAGTTTGCCTTCACCACAGTTTTTAAGGGCTGGAAACTAGATACTACTCAAACACTTGCTGTGAAAGGTGCGGATAATAATAGTGTTATTAAATATGCATCTTCAGATCAGGGAATTGCAGCTGTTGATGAAACTACTGGTGTAGTAACTATAAAGAAGGCCGGAAAAGTTTCTTTTACGGCTACACTATCTGATGGTGATAGTTATAAGACAATCGAACAGTCTGATGTAGCAATTGCAAAATTAGACCAGACACTTTCATTTACTGATGCAAAAACAGAGGTTTATGTAGGTGATGAGGTTGCAGCAGCTGCAAGCTCAAGTGCTAGTGATGCCAAAGGCAAAATCACTTATAGTGTGGTTACCGGAGAAGCTTACATCACGCAGGATGCTGATTTTACTAACAATGGTAAATGGACTGCAAAGAGCTATAATAACAGTGCCGATGGAGTAGAAGTTACAATCAAGGCTGCTATTGCAGAGGATGATAAATATAACAGCACAGAGAATACATATACTACAACAATAAAACCATATGCTTACGATGATTTTAGAAAATATTGTGAGGTAGTTGGAACATCAAATACTGCTTCAGATGGAAAAATCTGGTATTCAGAAGTGACCGGGATCAAGGCAAAAGATGGTTATAAAATCAAAAATTCTGATGGCAGCTTTGTAGAAGAAATTGCTATAGATGCCAATAATATCACACAGGGCGAAAATCAATTTACTCTTGTTATCGTACAGGAAAAGAAGAAATCAGACAATGAAAATGTATCTTATATCAACGAGGGAACAGTAAGTGGAGCATACAACTATGATAGTGTAAATCCTACACTTTCCATTAAAAAGGATAATAAGGCAGACTGGGTAAACAAAGATGTGACAATTACAGCTTCACCATCTGATGATGGTTCAAAACTTGCGGCTGTTAAGTATACAGTGACAGATGAAAAAGATAAGCCGCTTCTTGAAGAAAAAACAGTTAATCCTAATGCTGATGGAAGCTATCTGATTACATTACAGGCAAGTGAATTTGCCAATAAAGAAATCAAGGTTAATGTTACAGCATACGATAATGCAGGTCTTAGATCTGATACACAGACTAAGATAATCAAATTTGATACAGAACTGCCTAAGGCGGATCTGTCATTGAATAGTAATGAAGGTGAATATTATTTTACTGATAAAATATCTGTAGATATCAGTGCTACTGATAATTTTTCAGGCATCGCTGATATAAAAGCAGTTTATCTCACAGATGATGTGACAAGTGCTTCTGGATGGGACATTAAGAATTTCAATTGGGATGCTGAAAATGTTCAAAATCTTGGAGCTGATGCTAAGAGTGTAACGATATCATTTACAGATACTACAAATGCAGGAAATGTGTATGTCAAGGTAACGGATAAAGCAGGAAATGAAAAAATCACATCACTTTCTGACGATAAAAAGTTCCACTTTGATCATACTGCACCAACTGTAGGTATTGCATATTCTTCAGCTGATGAAAATACAACTAATGATAATTATTCACAGTTAAAGGATGGGGTAGAATACTACAACCATGACAGATATGCACAGATTACTGTAGCAGATGCCTCTTTTAACAAAAATGCTACTCAAATTAAAGTAGCGGTTGATAATAAAAAGGCAGTAAATATATTAGATAACAAGGCAGAAGTACAAGGTGCTGCTATTGTAAAAACAGATGATGAAATCTGGACTGACAATAAAGATGGTTCATATACTGCAAAGCTTAAATTTACAGGTAATCATCTTTACAAAATTGAAGCTTCTTCAACGGATTTAGCAGGAAATAAAACGGAGGAAGCTACTGTAGCTGATAGCAAATCAAAGGAATTCTATATTGATGAGCTCGCTCCGGTTGGAAAAGTACAGTTCTCAACAGATAAAACAGATGCTGGAATAATTGGTAACTGGTGGGAAAATGTATTAAACCCATTCACTGCAATATCTATTTTTAAACAAAATCAGTTGAATATTGTAGGTAGTGTAACTGATAAAGATACCGGAAATTCCGGCATATGGACAGTTAGCTATTATGTAAATAAACTGGATACGGATACAGTTTTATCAGAGCCTCACTTAAATAAGTTATCTGCTGATAAATGGAAAAAAATTAAAATAAATAAATCAGATGATGAATACAGCTTTTGTGAGTCGTTGGACAAGTCCTATAATAAATATATAGTATATATAAAGATTGTAGATAACAGTGGGAATGTAAAATATATAAGTACAGAAGGTGCTGTAATCGATAACGAAGCACCTGAAATCACAGAAGTCAATATAGTAGATAGTGATAATCAGAAAAATAAGCTTGAAGACGAAAATGCAGATCTGTGGAAACAGTCAAATGTTTGTTTACAATTAAATGCTACAGATAATCTTTCCGGTATTGACAGATATGAGTATAAGCTTGCAAGACTGAATGATGATGGAACATATACTGATTTACCAAATACTACAACTGTCACGTTGCAAGGTTCAGATCTTGGAACCTTGAATTATTCAACAGTGTTTAGTCTTTTAAAGAGTCGTGATTATGTAACCGATACAAAGGCTCTTAAGGCTACAATAACAGTTTATGACAGGGCTAATAACTCTTCAACAGTTGAAAAAATAATCAATATTGATAAACAGGCTCCAACAGTTACCATTACACGAGATAAAGTCAGCTCGACTTCTGATAATGGTAAAGGCTGGAATAAAGATACCTTGACTTATACTGTTGTGGCAAAGGATGCAACAAGTGGTATTAAGGCAGAAAATGAAAATCCGGTTATTAATTATTATATTTACCTGGGTGGCAAGAAAATGAAAACCGGAAAGGTAAATGTTATTGACAAGAAATTAGATGCTTCCGGAGCTTATACAGAGGTTGTAGGAAATATAACTATTTCAAAAGATAAAGCTTATGATTCCAATAATTTAACTATTGACGTAGATACTGTAGATGTAGCTGGAAATAAGTCTGTGTCATCAGTTGATACAACGGTTACAGCAAAGTATGATTTTACAGCTCCGACTGCAAAATTGGAGTTACAACAGGGCGTTGATGGTGATAAGTGGTTTACCAATGGTGCTACATTCACTGTTACTGCACAGGACAAGACTTCAGGAATTGAAAAAGTAGGCTATACAATTAAAAAAGCAGATGGAACTTATGTTGAGGGAAGTGCTGATGCTCCGGTAGAATTAATAACCGGTGTTGAAAGTGATGCAAAAGAGTATACAAATAGTATTAGTATACCTGATGTGGCTGCTTATGATACTGATAATTTGACAATCACAACATATACATATGACTTTGCCGGAAATATGACAGAGTGTAGTCAGACAATTAAGCTTGATACAACAAACCCTACTGCTGATTTGACAGTAAATGCTGGTGCTAACCAGGATGGCTGGTTTAATTCCGGTGCAACATTTAGTGTAAAAGCATCAGATGCGACATCAGGTGTTGATAAAGTAGAATATTTTGTAAAAGCCAGCAAGGATTCAAACGAAAATCTGACAAGTGGTACATTAATTGCAGATACATTGCAAAAATCAGATAATGGTGATTTGACAGGAACAATAACAATTCCGAAAGATGCATATTATGATTCAAAGAATCTTTATGTTGAAACTAAAACATATGACAAAGCAGGAAACTATACAATATGTTCACAGGCAATCAAATCTGATACAACACATCCTACAGCAGGTATAAGCTTTGACAAGGAAATGAAAAACAGTCTTAGTGACAAGGCAGGCTTTGATGGTGCAAAGCATTTCTACAATAGAGATGTGAAGCTTAATGTAACAGCAAATGATGCTACATCAGGAATCAAATCAATTAAGTACTATGTAACTGCTGCCGGAGATGTACCTACAGAGGAAACCTGGGCTGATACAACAAATAAAGATGTTAATAGTATTCTCCCGGAAAAACAGGCAGGAACAAATGACAAGCTGAATATTCCGATTACAATATCGGATAAGTTTGCCAATTCAGCAGATAATCTCGGTGCAATCAATGTCTATGTTCAGGTTATAGACACAGCAGACAATGAGACAGTTGTCAGCCTGAAAGATAATAAGAAAGATGAGACATTCAGGATTGATACAACAAAGCCGGAGATTGATGTTGAGTATGCCTCAGAGAAGGATGCATACAGTGTAGTTGATAGTGCAGAGTATTATAATGCAGAGCGTACAGCTAAAGTATCAGTTAAGGAAAACAGTGTATTCTTTAATCAAAAGCTAGTTAATATCTGGGTATCAGAGGATGGCGGAAAAGAAGTTGATATCAATAATAGTGATAAGCTTCCAGATGGTATCGTAAAGGATAGTGACTGGACTCTTGGGGCCGGAAAGGATGCTGTAAGTACACTTACTGTTAAGTTTACCAATGATCATAAGTATACTATCCGTGTAGAAGCACAGGATTTGGCTGAGAATAAAGCTGATGGATACAAAATCAATAAATCTAATACATTTGTTATTGATAAGATAAATCCAACAGGTAACATGAAGTATAATTATCTGTCACAGGGAACTGACACTACATGGACATCATTTGCAGATTGGAAGAACATCTTAAATGGTGGAAAATACGAGATATCACGTTTCTCTAAGGGAAAGATGTATGTTTCAGGTAGTGTAAGAGATGAATTCAGCGGAGTAAAAGAAGTAAGCTACAACGTTTCAAACAAGGATGGTGTATTTGAGGATGTGTCAGGAGTTACATCATGGACACCGATGAAATCAACTGGTAAGGATGGCTCATATGCTATCAGTTTACCGGAAAATGACATGAACTATGTTGTCTATCTGAAGATTGTAGATTATTCAGGAAATGTATCATATGTCAGCACAAATGGAGCAGTGCTTGATACACAGGCACCGAAGATTAATGTAACACTTCCGGCTGATATCAATGGCATCTATGCTTCGAATGTTAATGTTGGCGTGTCAGTATCGGACAATGCAGCAACAGGTGTTGTTTCAGGTATCAGAAGTGTATCATACAAGGTGACAAGCCTGGGTCAGCAGACACAGACAGGAGATTTGTATACATACACTGCAACAGCAGGAAGCCTGAATGATCTGACTAAGTCAGTATCAAGAAATTTCACAGTTGATGCGGGATTAAACAACAGTAATGATGTACAGATCGAAGTGACAGCTGTTGATAATGCAGGAAACACTTATAAGACAACAAATGTAATCAAGATTGATATCACGGCGCCTACGATTGAAGTAAGCTATGATAATAACAGTGGAGATACAACATTTGGAGATGATACTTACTTTAAGGAGTCAAGAACAGCAACAGTTAAGGTTACTGAGCGTAACTTTGACCCTGCAAAGGTAATCCCTGTAATAGAGGCCAGTGCCGGAGGTGTTCCTTCTATATCAGGATGGACTACAGTTGGTGGCTCTGGAAACGGAGATGACACAGTTAATATTGCTACAATATACTATGGAAACGATGCTGATTATACCTTCAATATTTCAGCAGAGGATATCGCAGGAAACAAGAGCGGTGAGGTCAATTATGGCAACTCACTTGCACCTACAAAATTTACTGTAGATAAGACTGTTCCGGTGATTTCAGTAGCATATGATAATAATAATGCAGCAGAGGCTGGCTTTTATAAGGAGCAGAGAACTGCTACCGTGACAATTCAGGAGCACAATTTTGAGACAAGCAGAGTTGTCCTAACAATGAATGCGACAGACAATGGAAATCCTGCTTCAGCTCCTACAATAAGTGGCTGGTCAGGAAGCGGTGATACACATACGGCAACAATCAGTTTTGCATCAGACGCTGTTTACACATGGACACTTGCATACACAGACAAGGCAGGAAACAAGGCAAATGACCTTGAGAATCAGAGCTTCTGCGTTGATCTTACAAAGCCTGCCATAACAATAAGTGGAATAAATCCTAATTCAGCAAACAATACTGATGGAAATATTGGTTTTGCTATTGAATGCACAGATACCAACTTTGGCACATTTACTCCGGTACTGACAGCTGTAGTATATGAGAATGGTTCTTTTGCAACAAAAGAAATAGAAGGAAGCGCTTCATCTGTTGGAAATGGAGAGAGAATTGAGTATGGAAACCTCGAGGAGGATGGAATGTACTCACTCAGATGTGCAGCTGTAGACAAGGCTGGAAATGCTTATGATACTGTAAATATTGTTGATGAAGATGGAGTATCTTCAACTGTAAACTTACAGGATGGAGATAATCTCATTGATTTCTCTGTCAACAGAAATGGCTCAACATTTGCATTAAATGATTACTCAATGGATGTAGTTAATGACTATTATGTACAGGAAACTGCAGAGGATATCGTATTCTACGAGACTAATGCTGATGAACTCTTAAACTACAATATCAAGCTTAATGGCAATGCCCTTAAGGAAGGTAACGACTACAAGGTAACAGAGTCAGGAGGAGATGGAAGATGGTACAGATACGAGTATGCTGTAAATAAATCACTTTTTGATGATGAAGGTGAATACAATCTCGTCGTTGAGTCAGAGGACAAAGCCACATCAATGGCATATAGTGATTTGAAAAACGTTTCAGCTGATTTTGTAATTGATAAGACAGCTCCAACCTTCACAATCAGTGGAATTGAGGAAGACGGTAATTACAGAGGAACATCACAGAACGTAACTCTTGTTCCTACAGATGATGGAGGAAAGCTTGGACATGTCAAGGTCACAATACTTGACAAGGATGGAAAAGAACAGAAAGTAATTTCTGATATGTCAGGCGATGAACTTACAAAGTACCTGAATGGAAATGATGGAAAGATTAAATTTAAGGTACCGGAGGGCGTAAATCAGCAGGTTGCAATACTTTGTGCAGACTGCTCCATCGGAACAGATGGTGGAACCAATACAACTGATTTTATTTACAAGGGTATAACAGTTTCATCAAACGCGTTCATTCTTTTCTTTGAGAACAAGCCGCTGTTTTATGGTGTGCTGGGTGTTGTTGCAGCAGCAATAATTGTACCAACAGGTTTTGTAATCTATAAAAAGAAAAGAAAAACTAAAAAAGAAGCATCAGAACAGTAATATAATGATCTGAATAAGAGCCGGTCATAAGATCGGCTCTTACAAAATAATTTGAGACATTGACAAATTAACACATACATGCTGAAATGCTAATCAATCACAAGCCCGTTACAACAAGATATATCACACCAAGCACCCAGCTTGAAAATATGCCGTACAGTATCACGGGACCGGCAATTCTGAATATCTGACAGCCTATGCCAAATACCTGCCCCTCCACCTGAAATTCACATGCGGATGAGCATACTCCGTTTGCAAAGCCGGTTATAGGAACGAGAGCGCCTGCGCCTCCCCAGTTTGCGAGTGGTGCATACAGGTTTAGCGCTGTCAATATGCAGCTTATGAGAATCAAAATCATGCTGCACCAGGCAGATGCTTCGTCACTGCTTAAACCAAAGTATTGTGTGCAGGTATTTACTATGAGCTGTCCGATAGTGCATATGATTCCGCCGAGTATAAATGCCTTTAGCATGTTTGCAGAAAGGCAGTGAGTAGGTGTGACGCGCTTTACATATTTGTTATATTCATCATTTCGTTTTTCTTTTTGGTCAGTAGTCATGTTTTCAGACCTCCTTTTTTATAGGATGACCGTATTTTTTAAATGTATTCATATATGTGATTTTAGTTATTTGATTTGGGTATAGTTACTTATTAGAATTAAATATGAAGGATATATCAAATAATCCTTGCCACTTTCTGCTTTAAATAGTAGAATTGTAGCAAGGATTATTTTTATGCAGTAGCGCATCAATGTAATAAATCGCAGCGAAGCATATAATTGCGATAAATAATGCAAGCATCTTGCAATAAAGAAAAGGAGACACATATATGTATACACTTGACGACATCAAGAAAGAAGATCAGGAGATTGCGAGCGCCATCACAGATGAGTTTGAGCGCCAGAACAGCCATATCGAGCTTATTGCTTCTGAGAACTGGGTAAGCCCTGCTGTTATGTCAGCTATGGGAAGCATCCTCACCAATAAGTATGCTGAGGGATATCCGGGAAGAAGATACTACGGTGGCTGCGAGTGCGTGGACGAGGTAGAGGAGCTTGCCAGAGAAAGAGCCAAGGAGCTTTTCGGCGCAGAGTATGTAAATGTACAGCCACACTCAGGCGCTCAGGCCAACATGGCAGTACAGTTCGCCATCTTAAAGCCGGGCGATACCATCATGGGAATGAATCTTGACCATGGCGGACACCTCACACATGGTTCACCGGTCAACTTCTCAGGCTCATATTTCCATGTAGTGCCTTACGGAGTAAATGACGAGGGCTTCATCGATTACGACAAGGTAGAGGAGATAGCCCTTGAGTGCAAGCCAAAGATGATTATCGCAGGTGCATCTGCATATGCGAGAACTATAGATTTCAAGCGTTTCAGAGAGATTGCAGACAAGGTAGACGCAGTGCTCATGGTTGATATGGCTCATATCGCAGGACTTGTAGCCGCAGGACTTCATCCAAGCCCAATCCCATATGCACATGTCACCACAACAACTACACACAAGACTCTCCGCGGACCTCGTGGAGGAATGATTCTCTGCAGTCAGGAGATGCAGGATAAGTACAACTTCAACAAGGCTATTTTCCCGGGAATCCAGGGTGGACCTCTCATGCACGTTATCGCTGCAAAGGCAGTCTGCTTCAAGGAGGCATTACAGCCTGAGTTCAAGGAGTATCAGAAGCAGATTGTAAAGAATGCGCAGGCACTTTGCAAGGGTCTTCAGAGCCGTGGCATCAAGATTGTATCAGACGGCACAGACAACCACCTCATGCTTGTAGACTTAACTCCGTTTGGTCTTACAGGAAAGTCTATCGAGAAGCTTCTCGATGCGGCTCATATCACAGCCAACAAGAATACTATTCCTAACGACCCACAGAAGCCATTTGTCACAAGCGGTATCCGTCTCGGAACACCTGCTGCAACATCAAGAGGCTTAAAGGAGGATGATTTCGACAAGGTTGCAGAGGCAATCGCCATGATCATCAAAGAGGGCGAGAGCGCAGTTGAGCCTGCAAAGGCTATCATCAAGACACTTACTGACAAGTATCCTCTTGCATTTTAAGGGTTTTCAGAGTAAAATGTTATAAGTTATAAAAACATAATACTTTGGAGGAATTATGATAGACTTAAAGTTTTTAAGAGAGAATCCGGATCTCGTAAAAGAAAATATTAAAAAGAAATTCCAGGACCACAAGCTTCCACTCGTTGATGAAGTAATCGAGTATGACAAGAAGGCAAGAGAAGCACAGCAGGAGGCTGATGATCTTCGTGCAAAGAAGAATCAGGTCTCTAAGCAGATTGGTGCTCTTATGGCACAGGGCAAGAAGGAAGAGGCTGAGGCTGTAAAGGCTGAGGTAGCACAGATTTCAAAGCGTCTCACAGAGCTTGAGCCGCTCGAGAAAGAGTATCAGGACAAGGTGCTTGAGGATATGATGAAGATTCCAAACATCATCGATCCATCAGTTCCAATCGGAAAGGATGATACCTTCAATGTGGAGAACGAGAAGTTTGGTGAGCCTGTTGTTCCTGATTTCGAGATTCCTTATCATACAGATATCATGGAGAGATTTGACGGAATAGATCTCGATGCAGCAGGAAAGGTTGCAGGAAATGGTTTCTATTATCTGATGGGAGATATCGCACGTCTTCACTCAGCCATGACAGCATATGCGCGTGACTTCATGATTGGAAAGGGCTTTACATACTGTATCCCACCATTCATGATCCGTTCAAATGTCGTAACAGGCGTTATGAGCTTTGAGGAGATGGATGCCATGATGTACAAGATTGAGGGAGAGGACCTCTACCTCATCGGCACATCTGAGCACTCAATGATCGGTAAGTTCATCGATACAATAAACGATGAGTCAAAGCTTCCATATACACTCACAAGCTACTCACCTTGCTTCCGTAAGGAAAAGGGTGCACACGGCATTGAGGAGAGAGGTGTTTACCGTATCCACCAGTTTGAGAAGCAGGAGATGATTGTTGTCTGCAAGCCACAGGATTCAAAGGAATGGTATGAGAAGATGTGGAAGTACACAGTAGAGCTTTTCAGAAGTCTCGATGTGCCTGTCCGTACTCTCGAGTGCTGTTCAGGAGACCTCGCAGATCTCAAGGTTAAGTCATGCGATGTAGAGGCATGGTCACCAAGACAGAAGAAGTACTTTGAGGTTGGAAGCTGCTCTAACTTAGGCGATGCACAGGCAAGACGTCTTAAGATTCGTGTAAAGGGCGAGGATGGCAAGAAATACTTTGCACATACTCTTAACAACACAGTTGTTGCTCCGCCACGTATGCTCATCGCATTCCTTGAGAACAACCTGAATGCAGATGGCTCTGTAAATATTCCTAAGGCACTTCAGCCTTACATGGGTGGTACAGAGAAGCTTATTCCGAAGCACTAGTTTTTGAAATAAATTAGTTCATGTAAATATAACAGCCGTAGCTGCGATTAAAAAGATAAATCGTGGTTACGGCTGTTTTGTAGTTAATGACCTTATCAATATTTATGTCAGAGATGATAAGCAAATACAGAAGGCTTTTGACAAAAACGGTTATGCAAAATTCTTTTGATTAACGGCATTGACACCAAATGTGATACCACGTATAATATAGATAGGAGGTATTCAGAATGTCAAAATGGGATAAACTATTAACGAGAATATGTGCTTTGTCAAAAGACCTCCGGTTTGATGAATTGCGTAAGGTGTTGGAAAGCTATGGATATGTAATGAATGCCCCAAAGGGCGGAAGCAGTCATTACACGTTCAGAAAAGCCGGATGTCAACCGATTACGATACCGAAGCATGAACCTATCAAAAAAGTGTATGTAGAGATGGTAAAGCAGATTGTGGAAAGTGAGGCGGTGAATGATGAAAACGCTGAATGATTATTTTACAATGAATTATCGTATGGAAATTATAGAGGATAAGGATGAGGGTGGTTTTGTGGTTTCATTTCCGGAGCTCCCGGGATGTATTACCTGCGGAGAAACAGTAGAATCCGCTGTCGCAAACGCTTTAGATGCCAAGAAAGCATGGTTAGAAGCTGCTATGGAAGATGGTATTGAAATCCATGAGCCGGACAGCTTAGAGGATTATTCTGGACAGTTTAAACTTAGAATTCCACGAAGTCTTCATCGTTCACTTGCAGAACATTCTAAGAAGGAAGGTATCAGCATGAATCAGTATTGTGTATATCTTCTTTCCAGAAACGATGCAGTTTATTCAAAATTATAGACTAAATGAAATAGGAGGTGTTCTGACAGGTAAGGGAAGCTTTCTAATGAATTTACAGAGAAGAAAATCCCTTACCAAACACTTCACTGGTGCTCATCACAGACATAAAAGCATGCAGCTTATTCTGATGTATGAAGCTTCTAAGCTCTATGGCCTGCTTCTTTGTGAGAGTGCTGAAAACGATATAGTTTCTCTCACCGGTGTAAGCACCTCGTGCCTCCACATATGTGGCACTCTTCTCCAGTGTGTTGGTAATGTAATCGCATATCACATCCTTGTCATCGCAGATAAGCATTATGGATTTCCTGAGCATGATGTTTTCGATGATGGCATCAATCATAAATGATTTCACAACAAGTCCGACAAATGAATACAGAGCCGTCTTTATGTCAAACACAAAGCATGCAATTATAATCATGACGAGGTCGGTGAGAAATAAAGCCATGCCGATATTTTCTACGTGTGCATATTTTTTTACAATCATGGCGATGACATCGGTTCCGCCACTTGAAGCACCCACATAGAAAAGCAGTGCAGATGCGATTGCAGGAAGAGCGATGGCAAAAATCAGCTCAAGCATTGGCTCGTTTGAGAGCGGATGAGTGAGCGGGT
>ERZ791902.734-NODE-734-length-20958-cov-4.666986_pt1 | contig 20958 bp, 19 predicted proteins | sample MGYA00510149_ERZ791902 | MGnify/ENA primary metagenome ERZ791902 (study PRJEB30046, sample SAMN00792060) | human gut metagenome | study: EMG produced TPA metagenomics assembly of the A metagenome-wide association study of gut microbiota in type 2...
TGTTGCTCAGGAACTTATAAATAAAGTTAAATTATAGTGTTGCGGAATTAAGGTTGTTATATTTTTCTCCCCATGAAAGAATTGAGTAAAGCTAGCGTCTATAGCAAGATTAACGACACTACCTTCTTTTTTCTTTAAATCTGTGAAAATATCCTCATACAATTTATTATATGAAGGATCTTGTTTAGCCTTTTTCTCAAGATTCAAAAATGAATCATCAAAATTAACACATTCTATTTTATAATCATTTTCTCCCCAAATAGTTATTTTTTCAGCTTTATGCGAAAAAAAACGTCCCATCCTAAATGGTGGCATAATAGTATGAATCAAGTCTAAAACAGTACTTTTACCAGAACCATTTCCACCAACCAAAATGTTGACATCGGGATACAGGCTCCAATCGATATTAAATTCATGCCACAATCCTTCTATTTTAATACGCTCAATTTTCATAAATAATCGTTTTAAATTAATACTATAAACTTAAAGCAAAAAAATAGTCTTTTATTATTTCAACACATCTTTTTACATTAACATAAAAAAACATATTCAATCATTTCGTATTTTTATCACCTTACACGGGTTTCCTGCCGCCACACAATCAGCAGGAATACTCCTTACGACAACGCTTCCTGCTCCAATAATACTTCTTGCCCCAATCGTGACTCCCTTGAGAATGATAGAATGGGCACCTACCCAAACATCATCCTCTATTTCAATTGGAGCAGACTTTGTGCCTTCATTGGATGTACGACGAGCCAAATAGTCTAAAGGATGAGCATCCGTATCAGTAATCAGCACACATGCTCCAATCTTTACATTGTCACCTATAGTAACACTATCATGTATCCACATGCGAGTGCTACTCATACCGACATTGTTACCTATCTTTAGAGATGCTCCATTTTCCAAATAGATAGCACCTTGGAGATTGCTTGATATAGGATTGACGGCATCACCAGAAGAGAAATAAAAATTGTCACCTATGGCTATGAAATTGTTTCCTCTTGTCATCAAGTTCAGTTTCCCCGGTAATTGTACATTACTACCCAATATAGCACCTTTCTTTTTCAAAAGCGCACGATTCAACATGGGATAGAATCGCATACGGACCAATGCTGGAATATTCAAGAGTTTTCCTAAAATAGCAATCATGATATTACTTCTTTATTTGTTCATAGACATCCAACAATTCTTCCACGATCTGCCTCTTGTCATGACGAACCAAAGCAATTTCCCTTGCCTTTTTGCCAATAGCCATATTTTCCTCCTTATTGTCTATCAATCGCTTGATGTAATAAGCAGCTATATACGGGTCTGTCACAGGATACAAGAAGCCTGTCTTACCATGCTCAACCATCGAGTCTGTACCACCGACTCTACTTGCCACTACAGGGACACCTACCATCTGAGCCTCACCCACAGAATTAGGACTGTTCTCTATATATGAGGAATGAAAATACATCGTACTACTTAACAAGGCATCACGCAGTGTTTCTGCAGAAGCGACACCACATAGATTGACATTTAAATCTTGATGACTCAAACCTATATGTTTTTCTATAAACTCAGGATCAATGTTTCCATAAACATTCCATTGGAAATTCAAGTGCAACTCGTTTTTCAAAATGTAAGCCACCTTCAAGATGACATCATATCCCTTATAGGTAGGAAAAGAAATGGTTGTGGTAATCGTTGGAACATTCGGGAATTGTCTTTTCCTTGCCTCATAAAAGACATCACGTAAGATTTCCCCTCCATAATAGTATTTCGCTTTTGGATTAAGTACCGCCATGGCTTGCCTATCCCAATCTGTTCTTCCGATGACATAGGGAACTGCATTAAAAATCGCTTTTTCACGATAAACACTGCGTTTCCAGTAAGCCAAGTATTGAAGATGATGGAACTTACCTTTCAATCCCTTACCACTCATGATATATTCTCTACGAGAAAATCCTGGAGGAAGGAGTATATATATAGAGAGAGAGAGGAGCCCTTGGATGTGAAGCACCATTGGGATGTTGCCAGCCACTCTTGCAGCAAGTCCATGATACAACTCCGAGCCGAAGATATGTATCACATCAGGCTTGAAATCCTCAATCACTTCAATGAACTTATGCTCGTAATAAGGCCATAATACTTCATCCCTTGTCGCATCGTTGAGTTTGAACAAATCAAGAATTTTGTCTTTCTTTGACTTCGTGTGATGTGGGATAGGATAATAAACCACACCATCTTGTTCCACCTTTGCAGGTTCTCCGTTTCGACAAAAGGCAATACCCAGTTTGATGTCATCGCGCTTTGCCAACTCATTTTGCATGGATGAAATCCACCCACCACCATTATAGCCGCCACCACAAGAATGAGGTGACTGATAATTTCCTGCCGTAGCAGTAATCCATAATATTCTCATTTTACAAACTCCTCCTTTTATCTATAATCTACACCCAACAATCTTCGTACAAAAGATTTTAAGCGTTGAAATAAAACTTTAACTGTAACTTTTCGGCCTTTTCCGTAAAATCGTGAAAAAGCTTGATACATCAACTGATTTTCCATAACTGGAATATCAGAAAGAAATATAGCCGCATGACTTAATTTCATATTGCTGTAAGTGGAACTTATGCCACTATGTGTTCCTGTTCCATCCATACCTGATTGTATTGCCATCGTTTGATATGGAAACAGATGCAGCTTGTTTGCCAGAAAGCATGAAGCATAAAACCGTACTGCCCATGAGTCGTTTAGCCCCACCTTGTCACAGTACAAGATGCCATAAAATGGACCAGTTCCTCCTATATTAAACTCATTTGTCTTCCAGCGGAGCCTCTTCAACAAATCTCTGGAGTCAGGATTGAACAACAGCCAAGCACGTTTCCACGTCGCCCATCCCCAACAGGCAAAATACCGCAAGAAGAATGTCTCGGAAGTTTGTGTGTCCGTTGGATTCAAAAAGGCACTTATGGAAGCAACTCTGTCATCATCCTTATACTTCTCCAAGGCATCATTCATGTATTTCAAGAAATAAGGAGACACAATCAAGTCATCCTCCACGACTATCACTCTACCATATTTGTCCGTCAACTCTGTGATGCCCGCTATCAAACTCTTGGACAATCCCCAATTGCTTTCACGTTCCACAATGTTCACAGACTTGAAGCCTGTTATGGTATGGATATACTCTCGGTTTTGATTTACGCCCTCTATTTTCGTCTCATTCTTGGGACCATCCGAAAATACAAACAAATCGCTTTGAGAAGCCTCTGCATTTCTTAGCAAGGACTCTACTGCTGCCTGTGTATGGTCAGCACGATTGTATGTAAAAAGGGCTATCGGTGCATATTTAATATTATTCATTACCATCTGTTTTAAAATAAGAGTTAAATGTTTTTATATCTTCAACATTTATACTATTACCATTATCTACTCCTATATGCATACTCTTTATACTCAACATTTTTACCTCTTTTTTCCATATTACATTTGAAATTAAAGTACAAACAAAAAGAGAAAGCTCGTTTGGATCACCATCTATTTGGGTGCATTCTTCATCAGAAAGCAAAGTTGGATTATCGGCAATTTTCTGTAATCCCACCCAAATATTATAGTTATTTCCTTTATAGTTCTCCAACTTATATTTATCTTTCCAATCCTTTGTTGGTTCTTTGAATACCAAAGAAGGAAGTTCATTTTTATTCAGTATATATAGATAATTAGCCAAAGCCTTACTACCACTATTAAAATTGTATATTTGAATACCATTATATGAGTACTCATTTTTAGTCCTTTCACTCTCTGACAAACCTTCAATCTTACCAATATAATACTTCAAATAAACATCAAAGGCTATTATTACATGTTTTTTAGGTGACAAGTTCAACTTATCTATAGCATCAAAGAGAGATTGACTATCAACATTAAACTGCCTAACATTTTGAGACAAAAAAGTTGTAGCAAAATAATATCTAAATTTATACAGCATTGCTGAGCTCATACTACAATCTATATCTACATAGCTGACAGCAGAGTTATCTACAAAAGCATAATTAGGATACAGTTGACATACCGTACCATTTACCAAATATGGAATTGTTGAAACGTTGGAACAAGAATTTGCTTTTTGAAAAAGAGAATATTGTTGCAATCCACGTTCTACTCCTTCTAACAAGCTATCTTTTATTTCTTTGATTAACTTTTGGCTATACGGCTGACTTACCTTTAAATCCTTATCTACAATGGTTGATTTCTCCAAATAGTCCTCAATATAACAGTCCAAACATTTAATATTAGAATGATACTGCTCATTAATTTTGATTATTCTTTGCCTAATATCTCCTAATCCTATAATCTCAAGATATTCCGTTCTAAAAGAAACTTGTTCTATACAATACTTCAAAGCCAACATATCCTCGTTTGCCTTTTGAATATCTTGCGAATTGTCTGGTACAGCAGGAATGCTAAATACATATTCAACGCCAAATGGATACTGCGGCAAAGTATATAACCTATATGCCAATAGTGCTATAAACATATTAGCCGCACCTATAATTTTACCTGTAGAAAGTCCTCTTAAGTGAGGCATTGGATAACGTTGATCCAAAACAAACGGTCTCTCCTTATAGAGATTATTTAATAAGGAAAACATTCTAAAACATTCTCCTAATGTAGATGGAACAAGAGGGTAACTTGGTGGTTGATTTTGTGTAAAAGACAACATTCTCTTTACCAACGAATATTTACCTTGTTGTAAGAATGAAGCCCCAAGCATCACATGAAATTCCAAAAATCTATGCCGTTCTTTATGATGAAACTCAACCTCTTCTGGTGTATAGCTTCTTTTAGTCTTTGGATTTACATCATATTCACTTATTCTTTGCATATGGAACTCATAGATTTGAGAAGCACTCTCCCAATAACTCATAACCCATTCTTCTTTTTCATAAAACACTTGACAAATGAGATTTTTCCAAAGCATTGCATAGGTGTTCTCAGATATATAACTGTTAGGTAACAAGAACATCGTCAGAAAAGAATTACCATTATTTATAGTCATCGGCTCATATTGCTCTTTGCACAAGCGCTTGTTCAGCTGGGTTATACCATCATAAATATAATTTTCAAAGGTTATTCGATCTTGCACTTGATAACAACCAACAATATATTCTGCCCATTCATCATATATACACCTAATGGCTCTCGTATCAGAAGATCGTAGAATAAAACTTGCCAAATCTATCCATTCCATAAAGTATATTCCGGCCTTTGATTGCGAACTCTTATTAGTTTTTTGAAAGTCTACCCATATTTGCTCATGAAGTTTTCCCGCAGCATTATATAGCTGAAATGTATTGTAAAGCAAAAAGAAAGAAGCCATCAAAGCCATAGTAGCTATAGTCTGAATCGCTAAATAAACATAAGCATATTCCGATTGGTCAAGTAAAAAAGGATTAATAACCACCACAACTAAGTTAACAGCAAGTAGCCATTTGAAGAGATAAAAATGAAATTCATTAGAAAACCTCGAAGTTAACATCGAAGAATCATATTTTTCATCAATTCGCTCTATGCTACTGTTTATCAAAGGATATGCAATACCAAAGACTGCTGCTACTATGGACAACATGCCGCTGTATGTATAATTAGTAAAATCAAACATATTATTTGAATTTTGTCGTTTTTAACCTCTTATTTACTTCTCGTAACTCTACAATAGTTCGAGTCATCTTCAGATTCAAAGAATCTAATTTGATAGAGCACATCATTTTAAACTGTCGCATACCAGCCAACTCGTCCAACACTTGTTTCTTCCATATAGAATCATCCTTTTCCTTATAACACTGTATTTGATGAGCATTATATGTAAGCGATCTTCCCTTATTTTCATTCCTTCTTGCCAAACAGAAAACGAAAACAGAGAGTCCTAACCATACTATCAGAACTAAAAAGAATGGCTTTTTTATGTTAGTTTTCAGACTCTCCATATAACCTTTCCAGCTGGTTAATGGTTTCTCGAACAAGATACGAAGCTTTATAAAAATATCCTTTAGCTTTTGCCCTTTGGAATAAATACTTGCCAAACGGAACCACTTGATACTCATTCTTGCTTTCTTTATACGAAATGTATTCATTTAATAAAACATCAAATTTAAGTTTCTTGTCTGCAAAAACTTTTTCAAACATAATAAGAGCATCAATGTTAACCATAATCAAGTCTTTCACCCTTACCATGTCATCAATATTTCGCTCTGAGATTATTTCTCGAAATCTATTGTTCAAATAATAATTAAAGCCTTCTATATCGAAACAACTATCCGTATAAACCAATATTGGATATACAGATATTAATTCGTCTTTACTACCTTTTCCTACTAACTTATAAAGATGCTTTTCTATATCATTTGCCAGTTGGGTAACACCTTTCGGGCGCCCCTTTTCATTTTCCACCAATTCTTTTTCTACAGCACTTATAATCGTATCATAATCATTAGATTCTATAATTTTTGCATTCAACTGAATATCCTTAAACTCAAAAATAAATATCCGATTAGCTTTTCTTGCATAATAATCAGGCAAGCCTGGTCCTATAGTATTCAGTTGTTCCCCTGTTACTTTCTTGTATTTTGAAGATGCCAACACACGATTTATGACATCATAAAACAAATATTGTTCAATAAATTTTTGCCCAACCAATTGCTTGAGTTGTACATAAGCAGATACTCCCTTTGTCCCTAGAAACTTCTGCTTTTCTAATTCTTTTGCCATATCAAACAGCAAAGAACGGAAAAACTTATTCACAAAGAATTTTATATACAAAACACAATAAGTATCATCAGAAATTTTATATAATGGATATTCTTGAATATTAATTGTTGAGTTGACATCTTGTAAATTTACACAAAAATTATCAAGAAAATCACATATTACGCATTGTGATTCTGGAGCAATCTTAATAACATTTGTTTTCTGTTCATTGAACAAAAGTGAATCTACCAAAGAGAACAATTGTAGCATATACTGTGAAGAAGATTGGCAACCCTTCGCTTTAAGATAAGTTGAAACATATGATGCGAACAAAGTGTCTTTCTTTGGAAAATCAATCAAGAACATCTTGCTTTTAGGCAATTCTATCAAAGGATCTACCACACCCAACACTTTATTCATTCTTAAAGCAAATGGCATATAATATCGTAGCATATCATCTGCAGTATAGGATTTAAGGATAAATTTTTCATCTTGGTGAATCAAGAACTCATCACAAAAGATGAGATACGCTTTAAACAACCGCCCTTTATCTTCCTTTGTTAATTCTCTACTTTCATAATTGGAATGGTTCAATAAATACTCCACTGTTTTCAACAAAGGGGGCAAATCAATAAATTGGTCTGTTGGTTGTCCTACAGGTCCCATGAATTTTATGATTCTATCTCTCAAATCTGAATCAAATTGAAATAACAAAGGACAAATGATATTGTATTCGTGTTCGGAAATAGTCATATTTACCTTACGATTCCCTATATATGTAAGCCATAATACAGATTCACATGTTGGCAATCCATCAAGCAAACTATCAACCGTCTCGTTGCTGTCATTATACAATTGAGAATACGATATCCCTCTTGCATATTTTAACTTCATCTCCATAAGAATACTTCTTTATAAACATTAACTGATTTTATTTCTCAGGTAAAGTTATCTTAGAACCCATTTTCAAGCAAAACTCTTTGGTGACATCTCCATCATATCCTCCTTCCGACGTAAAAGTCATTTCACCAAAGTAAATTTTGCCTCCAACTATATAAAAATCTACACGAACTTGAGGATGTCCTTGAGCCAATTTTGATGCATAATCAAGTAATTGTGATAGATTATCTGGTTTAGGTATCTCAATATCTGTTCCTCGAAGCTGTTTATTTAATACTTCTGACATCAGATGCCAATTACAATCGTAATAAGAAAAACGAGATTGATGTCCAATCACTCTATCGGTGCAAACCAATATACAGAAAGGCTTTCCGTCAAAGCAGTAGACTTTATAATCTGCCAATGATTTTGAAAATTCACTATCATTTTCCAGTAATTGTTCTGCTATAATCAAAGGCTCTATTTTGAGATAATGAGGCTCCATTGTCTCATAGCCAAACCTTAGTTTCAACCATTCATTTAATTTTACCCTTGTTACAGGTATATCCAACTTCGACTTATCAAATACTGGCAAGATAGTTCCTGCACCATGATTCGTCTTTAAGATAAACTGGTTAGGAAGTTTTTCAAAATCTATATCGTTGGCATTTTTCCAAACACCATACAATTTAACCAAAGCATCTTCACCTATGCGTTGCTTAACATAATCTCGAACAAGATACTTGTCTGCCAAACGTGTCCAAACAGAAGTGTCATAATTGAATTTCATCCAATTAATTTTCTCGTTTAAGGTTTGAGGACTCTTCCAATCTATATCGTACCCAACCAAACTTCTATGTAATTCATTCGCAATGCCCTTTGGAGCAAAATGAAAACGCAGCCAAAATTTTGTATTGGCATAGATGGAATGAATAAATTCTGGACAAATTTTTCGTAAAATACCACTCATTTTTAATCTCTGTATTTAAATTTTCGAATTAATAAATGCAATATCTTATTTTTTAACGCAGAACTATATAGCATCAGGTAAAGACTCAACAATAGTTTCTCGGTAAAGGAACAAGTTGATTTAAAATCTGAAAGCATTTCTTTCAAATCTACATCTTTCACATAGTACTTGGAATTGATTACAGTAATTAAGTTATTGAGCAACCATTCCTTTTGAATTCCTGGCAAAAATGGGTCAATGCTCCGGCTACAAGTTTGAATTATATGCTTATAAGCAATCGTTTCCTTTATTACATTTACGTTGCCTGTTATTGAATTAGGATTATATCGATGGTAATAAGTACAAATATCGCAATATGCCATTGTTCTAACATATTTTGATAAGAAAAATGTCCAAAGATTATCCTCATGTATGATTCCCTCTTCAAAATATAAATGACGCTCTTTCAAAAAAGAAAGGTTGATGAGTCTACTTTGAGCACCCACGATATCACCTAAGTACTGTAAAAGAAAGGTTTTAATCTCTGCTTGACATGTGCAAAATTCAGGAAACTTTATATTGCTGATAGAATTTGCATATTTCTCATCTTCAAAGAAAGCCCCTTGAACAAGGTTTACCTTTCCATATTTTTCCACTAGACTCCACATTATTTCTAAACAATTGGGAGTTATCTCATCATCACTATCCAAAAAATAAACATACTCGCCACTGGCGACATCTATTCCTGAATTACGAGCAGCAGAAAGACCTCCATTTTTCTCTCGCTCAACTATTCGGAACAAAACATTGCCTTGATAATGCTCAATAAAATCCTTTGCAATGAACAAACTTCTATCGCTACCACAATCATCTACAAGTATACACTCAACACCATCTGTCATAGTCTGATCAGTAATTGACTTCAAACATATAGCAAGATATTGCTCTACTTGGTACATCGGAACTATTATAGATATCTTCATCATTGTATCATTTGTTTTAAGTGTTCAACTACTCTCTTTGAGGCATAGCCATCATCAACACTACCATAAACTTTGTAGAACTTTTGAAGTTTTTTTGAATAATCAGCCATATTGAAATTTTTAATAGCGGCCTCCATCTCATCATTATTTTTACATAAGGCAAACGGCAATTGATAATACATAGGCTTCAAGCCACGCATGGCCGTATATTTGTCTATATCGGAAGCATAGAGGAATACAGGCTTACGAGTATTGCTAAAATCCAAGGCTACACTGGAGTAATCGCTTATAGCTATGTCCGCAATCAATAATAGCTCATGGATATCCGTATAATATGTCATATTCCAAATACGCTCTCCAAAATCGTATGGAGGATGCTTGAACCATTCAAAACAAGGATGCAGGGTTATAAAAAACATCCACTTATCTCCTGTCTTTTTCTCTAATGTATCCAAAACACGATGAAGGTCCAAATCATAGGCATCCGTAGTTCCACTATCACGGAATGTCGGAGCATAGAAAGCAATCTTCATTCCATCCGGAATGTTTAGTTTACTGCGTATCTCTGCTTGTTTAACAGAAGAATCATGATAGTACTGGTCATTGCGAGGGAATCCGACTTCCCATATCTCTGCATTTTTAGGAACCCAAAAAGTATCTTTCAGTACTTGTGTATGATATGTTCCCATCGAAACAAAGATGTCTGTCAAGGCAGAATGCCGTTTGCTGTTCTTAATCCAATTCTCTGGCAAGACAGCATCACCTTCAGCACACTTACACCCTGGTTGACCATGAGGAATGTAAATAAACACCTGCCCTTTCTTTTTCTTAACTGGATACAACGACTTAGAATTATTAATCATGATATGGGCTGTTGCCAACTCATACACCGCTCTTATTCTATTGTACTTCACCTTACGAATAAATTTAGGTATCTCTATATCATAACGCTCTACCATCCAAACCATATCGTATGGAAGTTTTTGGCGATGTATTTCTTCTGCTATGTATTTGAGGTTGCATTTATATCCACCACCATTTCCTTGAATAAACACGATTTTGCTTTTCTTTATAGAAAGGCAACAGAACCAATCAATACATTTATCTCTAAGTTTATTATAGATTGGTTCTATTAAATCTTTTATTTTACGAACTATACTCATCATTATTATATCTTTATCCAAAACTCAGGATAAATATCTTTGGTCTTCATTGTACTAATAAATGCTTGAGGGCAAACCGTAATACCATTGTCATGCTGACTAAGCCATGCACCCCACCATGAGAACGAACTATTAGCATTGATATGATTTCTACAACGAGACATCAGATACATATCCTGCCAAGAATCATTTCCACTATTACAATCTATATAACAAAAGCCGTCCTCTCCAAGTTTTTCTCTGCACCATTTAATATCATTTGAGAAGACATAAAATGTAACAGGATGTCTAAGTTTTTCTTTCATATAAGAAATGGCATCTTTATAATAATTAGAAGTTATAGCATTTGACCACTTTTTATCCTTGAGAAAATCACCACGTCTAATATGCAATGAACAACTATATTCATCGTTGTCTATGGTATCTTTCCATATTCTACTGTGTTTATTCAGCATTCTCTCATCAAAGCAAAAGACTTTTTCCTTTAACTCCTGTTTATATTCTGCAAAATATTTTTCACAATGCCATCCTCCCCAATAAAAACTAAAACCGAATCTACCAGAAGGTTCGATAAGTTTTTTGTCATAATCATAATTGGATGGTTCTTTTATCTCATACGAAATTTTATTTAAGAAGCGATAACCAAACAATGATTTAAACAAAGATTCATATATATAATATAGCAGTTGTTCTTTCAACTTAGAACTCTTTATACCAAATAATCGTCCAAGTTCATATCCATTATGTACATTCTCACTATCATACCTGTTGGTAATAAAAAACGTAGTCAAAGGATGTTTTCTCTTCTTTGCATAATAGAAAGCATACTGAGACATTTGATTACCCAGGCCATTAAAGACTCTTACAATATCCATAAAAATTATTTATTAAATTTCTGTTTGAATAGATTTATCAATGTCGTTTTTGAATACATATAAGCCTCAGGCTTTATAAATTCAGACAGACTAATATATAAAATGATGCCAATAGGAATTTGCACACACAATGCTAAAACTGCATTTTTAAAAAACAACCCAATAAAATATACAAAAAGAGCCATCGCCATAGAAAAGAGAATTCCTACCTTAACGTCACCGACTTGCTCTTGCAAGGAATAATTTAGCCATTTTCTATTGGGTCTGTTATTTACAAAAAGCCCATAAATACTATATAAGAAATTGAATGCAGAAATACCTATTGGACCAAAATATATGCCTCCAGATATGAGAACCAGCATAACAGGTTTTTTGTAGATTTCCAATTTGAGGACTTCACCAGACTTTCCTATTGCAAAAAGTGCCTGAACATTTGCCCCATTTAGAACAGAAACTACACATGTCAAACAGGCCAACTGCATAAATGGTATTGCAGAACTCCATTTGTCTGAATACAATAATGGAACTATCTTATCCGAAACAGCAGCAAGACCTAAGAATATTGGCGAAAGAATATAACTACTTGTCATCATTGCACGACGGATTCCATTTTTCACAGCTTTTACATCACCTTGAAACTTTGATAATGCAGGAAACAAAACCGCATTTATCGTACCTGTTATATTATTATCAAGCATTTGCGGTATTCCTTCACCTCGATTGTAAAAAGCAAGGTCTGCTGCTGTATAACGATAACCGATTAGATATCCCTTCAACTGCCCACACAATGTGCCTATAAAACTTGCCGCAGTTTTTTTCCATGCAAAATTAAACAATATCTTGAACCTATTCCAAGAGAACATCAATTTGGGATACCAGCGAACAATACAGAACATGACTAAAGTATTTGTAACCGAGCTAACCATTTGCTGAGCTACTAACGCCCAAGGTCCAAAACCTTGATAAGCCATCACGATTCCTATAATAGCTGAAACAACTTGTCCTACAATACTCGCCGTAAAATATTTTTTAAATGCCATTTGGCGTGATATGATGGCATTCTGAACCATAGCCAACGCTCCTATAGGCATTGTCAATGCCAACACTCGCATTACAGGACATATCTGTTCATTATGATAGAATGAGGCGAAATAAGGAGAGCCGAAATAAACAACACCATAGATTACAAAACTCATAAAGAGCGAAGAATAGAATATCGTGTTATAGTCCAGTTCGTCAGCATCTTTCTTCTGTATCAAGGCGGCATCCATGCTACCGGAAACAAAAATACCCACTAAGACATTAAACATACAGGCCAATGCCACGACTCCATAATCCGAAGGAGACAACAGACGTGCAAGAATGACTGTTACAATAAAACTGAAAAATTGCCCCAGTATCTTTTGTGAAAATTGCCAGATAACTCCCGAAAGCGTCTTCGATTTTAAATTATTATCCATTATATATATTCTACATATCTTGCTCTGGAAATAAGACTGTATTTGACCAAGGTTTCTTTCCCAGGAGACCATTTATCTTATTCCTCACAAGCGTGTAATAAGTCCAAAAGCTACCTTCACGAATATTTCTTCTCAGATAGCTATAGTTAAGATTACTTTTAAATGAAACATATCGACCTGGTGGCACAATAGAAAAACAATCATCTACCTTTGTGGCAATATAGACAGGGCGTTTCTGAATATGCACATACAAGCTTTCATCCTTGACAACGCAACCATTTTTAGTTCCATATCTAAAAAGCTTGCCATTCTCAAATGAAAACATCACATTCTTTATGTCAAGATGAAACTTGCGAACAGTTCCTGAATAAAAACCATAATGATAAGGAGCCAAATTGTCGAAAACTTTATCCAACCAAACCTTATCTTTTAAGTTGTTCATCCAATAGTGTGCCGTTCCATCATGGTTAAGTCCCCATTCATCAAATCCAAAAGGTTTTTGGTTGGTAAAGATTTGCTTTATATCTCCTGCTTTTCTGTAGATGGCATTAATCTCCGGTGTATTTCTGAACAAAGAGAAGAAGCCATCAACGCCTAGTCGGTCATATTTATCCAAAACCTCGTCTGGCACAAAATGACGAATATCACCAAAAATCATATCTGCATCACAATGTCCCCAAAAGTCATATTTCTTGATATAATCTTGAAACATTTCTCCATAAGCGACCTTATAGTCACACATTTTATAGGGCTTGGAAATAACGCATCCCTCCCAAACATACTTTTTTGCCAATTTTTCTATAAATGCCAAGTCTGTCTTTATTACCTTTACGTTATTGGGGGGGTAATTATGTCCTGGTCAGTTGGCATAAGAAAGTCTACACTAGGATTATGCTCCACTGATTTCAACCAGAAATAGAAATCGTCTCTGAGTGGACCAAACCACGGGTTTATAAAAATTATTTTTTTCATATCTTTCTGTCTTGTTTAATTTACACAATTCAAAAGTTGTAAAAACATAGTTTACGAAAACTTGCTTTATAAGGCGATATGTTGCACACTGCCTAACTTAATTTCTCGCTTTGTCATTTAAGTATTGGAACAAATCCCTCACAGAAACGACTATCGCAAGCATCTCGCACATGATTTTATATTTCTTTTGCTCAACGCTTGTCACCTTTGGCATCTTTTCGATTGCATTTTGCATATCCGTAAAATTCCATTCTATGTAGCCTTTTAGAGGCTCACTGGAATGAAGGATTCTACTAGACTGTTCCTTTAACTTATTCAACTTATTTCTGTAATCTTTTAACTTTTTCTCCTTACTTAACAAGGAGAGAACTGATTGGTAGTACAATGCCAAAAAGTATATATAGGAATCCTCATTTTCTTTCTTTATGAGATTATCGGCAATTGAAAAGATACTATCTTTTATTTTATGGTTTTGCATCAAATTTGACAACACACATAATTCCAGCATTGAAAGTTCCGAGATTCTTGTATCATGCCCATTTAGTGAGCAGAAATCCATTTTCACCAATTCATTGCAATATTTTAATGCATGGTCATAGAAATGTCTGTCATACGAAATGTCAATAAGGAGATCATAAGCCTCAAAGCATTTCTTTAAATAATACTCTATATCTACTTGCTTTTTATCCCGATTATCAAGCACTTTCAAAGATAAACTCTTCACCTTTTCAAACTCAACGATGGCATTATCTAAATAGTCGAGCTTCATATAACAAGAACCTAAATAAAAATAAACATCTATTTTTCGTTCATTTTCTGTGCCATCAAAAAAGTGATGGTCATTCATGTTTTCAACCTCACCTAAATATTTCTCGCAACTTTTCAACTGTGACAAAGCACTTTGATAACTGCCCTTATTGATATAGGCAAGAGCTTCCGAAAGATGGTGTTTATATATGCACAATCGCTTTTCATTATCCGAGATATCCTTATCTAAGCATAAACTACCAGGCATCAAAATACTCTTTGCATTGGAAGTCGCCAAGCCTGTTTTATCTTTATACATGTTTTCAGAAGATATATTAAAGAGGACTGACAAACATTCTCTTATCACCCTTTTTAATTCACTTGGAATACGAACAGTAAATATATCATGCTCCCCAATTACAAAACTTTCCGTACCAAACAAGAAAACACTGTCTTGCCGAACAATACGACCATTTATATTTGTCGGCTCCCATAGACAAAACTTTTCAACTTTCTCATAGTTGTAATTGGTATAGCGATAAGTATTCAACAAGACCGTCTTTATCTGTTCTTTCTCTGTCGTTGGATTCAAATATTCAAGACTATGTTTTTTAATGTCTTCAATGATATTATAGCAAAAAAGAAATCCATCCTTTTTATCATCTTTCTCATTAGAACAGGCAAACCACAATGCTGTGAGCAAATTCTTACTGAAATCCACAAGGCATGTCGCTCCTCCATTATGTTGAATATCTGCTAGAATCTCCAAATCCGAATAGTCAGCATAATCAATCGGAAATTCTTTGCGTGCTCTTTGCGTCAAATCTATTAACGCAGAAACGAAATCATTTTTGCTAAATCCCTCGGAATATGACTCACTCATTCGTATGGCCAAGCCTGACCGAATAGTCCATTCACTTATGTCTTTGGTACCATTCTCAAAACTCTTATCATAGCGAGTTATGCCTCGATAGATGTACTGAGGAAAAATATCATCATTTTTCCCATTCCTATCAGAAATTAGACCACTTACATACTTTATAATCTCTTGAACAGCAGAATATCCATCCTCACTATCAAGAGTTATATACGTCGTTGTTATTGTTTTCATAGGTTAATCGTTCTTTTAAATTTCTTAGCTTGAATTAGAGTCTAAAGTATTGTTTGTTACATAAGTAGTAATAAGCCCAAAACAAAAATTCCAACATTCGCAAATAGAGGTATAATGTGTTCTTGGCGATTCGTTTGCTAGTTTCTGTTGTTTGAGTTGACATATTTAAAGCAAACTTGAATTTGCAGGCCTTAGGGCTTGTTCTATAAATCTATAATTTTGATAGTTTCTTCTCGATTTTTCTTCAAGATCAAGAGGTGTATCTTTAATTCGAAGTTGTTGAACTTTAAAGCGTCCTTCTGTTGGTGTGTCATCTACACAATCTTCTATTACAGCAACTATAACTTCTTGTATATTTTGCTTGTATGCATAGAATAAACGTGTAAGACCACTTATAACTACAAAATCATTATCATGACATTCTACAATTGGTGGGGTTATAATAGAAGTTTTTCCATTAGCTAAAACAAATTCTGCCGGAGAAAACACTTCTAATTTTGCCTTACCATATAAACGAACCAATTCGTCCATTGCTCTGTATTTGTAACCATAGACAAAATCATGCATAAAAAATAAACTATTCATATTGACTCTTTTGAAAGAAATAATGCAATTACGGTATTGAACAACTGTCTTCAATTTTTGAATCATTACTACAGAATCAATTTTTTTAAGTATAATTTGAGACAAATCATAATAGTAACTTGTAAATTGATTATTTTTCAAAGAGCGTATAAAAACATTCGTAAATTTACTTTCAAGTTCTGAATTATAATATTGCGCTTTATAATCAACCCCAAATTTGCCTACTAAAATACTCTTCCATTTGTTTGATTTTTTAAAGAAGTAGCCTAAAACAGGCAAAGAATCATTTGTAACAAAAACATTTATACCCATATGTGACAATAATCTTACCACATAGTCTAATTCCATATTTCCATAAGGGCCTTTGTTCTGAATATAAATCGAAATTTCTTTGCTATTATTTCTCCATTTTAAAATGGTCAAGAATAGTTTGTAAACTTTTTTATAATTGTCAATTAAACATATAATTTCATCCTGCTTTTCACAACTACATGAAGCAACTTTCAGTAAATACTGATTGGAATGCATCGGTGTCTCTTTCGGCTCAAATTTTTGATGATAATTATTTAAAAATGCCAAAAAAGACTTTTTCCCTTCTTGTATTGAGGACTTAAAAGGTTTAGAATCTATATTCAATAAATCAAAATCCAACAATCCCATTTTTGTCCTTACTGGCACTACAAAAATATTATGATGAGTTCTCAATTGTAAGCTCGTGGCTCCTTCTGTAATAGTTGACATTATATCAGCAAGATAGTTTATCACATTGTTTTGCTTGCTATTTGGCTCTTCATAAGAAAGAGTGAAAGCCAAAATATTACTAAAGTCCTCAGAATTCTCTTCGAAAAAAGAAACAGGTAGATTTGACAACAATCCGCCATCAAGATAACGCCCATCTACTGGCTTAAAATAACCAGGAATCGCACATGAACAACTCACAGCTTTTGCTACAGACTCATTTGGATTGTCTTTCTTATTCCAAACTTTAACCGTATGTCCCTTAATGTCTGAAGCTATTATTGTCAACGGAAATTTCAAGTCACTAAAGCGAACTTGGGTGTCTATATTCAATATATGTTGCAGTTCTTTTTCAATGACATTTTCTAATATTTTTGCATCACACATTCCATTATCTAACAAAGTAGAAACAATAGCTGTAACCATAGATGGTTTTAAATGCATAAAGCATTTACCAAATAACTTAAGAAATTTCAAGCCGATTCTTCCCAAAATTCCTCGTTTCTTTTGTGCTTTAGCAATTAAATCATCGACATCCAAACTATCAATGAAATTCTTCATTTCCTCAACAGAAGCCCCTGCAGAAATTATTGCTGCAAATATTGAACCTGCTGAAGTTCCTGCAAATTCTGTAAAGCAAACTCCATTTTCCAATGCAGACTCATACGCACCAATGAAAGCTACAGCCTTGCATCCTCCGCCTTGAAAGACACCTTTGCTATTAATAAATTCATGATTTTTTAAATCCATTCTACTTTCTATTTCTTACGTAACAAATAATAGTCGCTTGGATCCAAGGTTGACCCAATATAAAAGTCTTTACTTTTAATTATTTGATTTAAATCACCTAAAGGAATGTGAACTGTTGGAACTACATAATGCTCATCTTCAAATGCTGGGATTTTATGCCATAAATCTGTAACAAATTTCGAAAAATTATTTGAATCATGGATTTCTTCATTATCTTTAACTTCTGTATATATTGCTATAACAGGCACACGCTTTGGAATAGAATATTGTAAAAAAGAATTAACATCACATCCATAAGTGCTTTTTGTATTAAATATTATAATCACTGACAATAACTCTGATTTTTCATCCACGTCTTTGTAGTAAAGGCTTTTACAACCTAACTGAGACAACAGTTTAGTTACTTGAGCTATATTGTCTGCATCAGACAGATAATCACCAACCAATGCAATAATCTTATCTTTATTCTCTTTCATACCTATATATTCTATGATTTGATAAGCTAACCTATATCATTGTTAGTATCCGCTCAACTCCGTATTGCATATCTCAAAATAATGTTGTATCTTTGCACGGCGGCATCATTTTCCTAATTTTGAAACAAAAATACGCAGTTTAGCCCTCCATCAGCACAAGCTAATGGAGGTTATACCTTAATTTGCCTAAATTTTAAATCCATTTTTATTGTTCCTCATCTTCCCAGAACTCAGGAAGAAGAGTATAATACTTATCCTCATGCGTAGAATCTATGTGTTTCAACACATAACAAAGCCAACGCTCAGGATTTTTATCTAGCACCTTACATGCTCCAAACAAGGAGTACATCATTGCTGCCCGCTTGCAATCCACCATATCAAACCATCATTTATTGTAGTCATCAAAAGTTACAAACAGCCATATTGAGAACTTGCCATTTTAAATGATTTTTTATTCATGAGAAAATGCTCCATCATCATATAATTGTACATTATCACGAGAAGCTAATTTTTCCCTTCTTATATTATTAAAAACAGCAAATTTCTCTATTAACGTCTTGAACTTTGCATTTTCATCCTGCAAGCTGTTATAAAACAACATTAAGAGTTCATACTCTGAAAGCTGGGACCTGACAATACAGGCATAGTCGTACCTTTCCTCTTCTGTTTCAATAAGAGGAGACTCATTTACAAACTTAAAGATACGGTAAAGATGCCTGAAATAATGATCAAAGACCTTTATATCCGGAACTCTGGAATATTGATGCAAGCCTTTGCGCTGTAAATACGCCCCAACACCCCTGATATGTTCGTCAAAATCCAACTCTTTATATGTATAGAATTTAGTGAATACCATTCTTCCATCACACTCAAAGGGATCTCCACCATCAGGACAATCATAGTGCAAATTTCTTGTTATGGTCTCCTGTAAATTGAGCATATTGAAAAAAGTATTCTCAAAACGTTGAAGATTTAACGTCTTATTCTGCTTTTTGAATTCTATACTCTGCTGACGCAGTTCCTGTTTGGCTTCATCCAATTCTTCTCGCTGCATTCCCAACTCATCCTTTTGCATAATAAGGGTAACAATAAGACCTGCAAATGCTAAACCCGAGAACAAAGCATTAAGAGCACCAAAAGAATCACCGAACGTTCCTCTGACATTCCAATTTGACCAATGGGTACATACAAAACCTAAAGAAACGAAAAACAGCAATAAAACGAATAGTACCATAAGGATACTCCAAACAGAATACTTATTCATATTTTTAATGTATATCATATAGTTTTTCTGCCGAGTAAGAATAACATACAGGTATTTGTTCTTCTCTTTTATTCTACCGTCACACTTTTTGCCAGATTCCTTGGCATATCTACATTCAAGCCCTTATCTACTGCTACATAATACGCAAGTATCTGCAGGGGAACGACACTGAGAAGAGGTACCAATGCATTGAGGGTCTGCGGTACTTCTATCACGGAATCGGCTATCGCCTTGACTTGTTTGTCGCCTTCGGTAACAATAGCCAGGATGCGTCCGTTGCGGGATTTTACTTCCTGCATATTGCTGATAATCTTCTCATACAACTGGTGATGTGTGGCAAGGAATACAATCGGCATATCGGTATCTACCAAGGCTATCGGACCATGCTTCATCTCGGCTGCAGGATAGCCCTCGGCATGGATATAGCTGATTTCCTTTAGCTTCAAGGCTCCCTCTAATGCTACGGGATAGTTGAATCCTCGACCGAGATAGAGGAAATTATGTGCATAGGTGAATACTTTAGCCAGTCGGGAGATCGATGGCGTCTGCTCCAACACTTTCTCCATCTTGCCGGGTATCTCTGCCAACTCGGCGATGGTCTCTACATAGTCTTTTTCGGAAAGGGTGCCAAGCTCATGACCTAACGCCAAGGCAAAGAGGGTAAGGACGGTGACTTGACCGGTGAAGGCCTTGGTACTCGCTACGCCTATCTCGGGACCTACATGAATGTAGATACCTGTATCTGTTTCTCAGGCGATGGATGAGCCTACGCCATTGACGATGCCGAAGATCAATGTTCCATGCTGCTTGGCAAGTTGAATGGCTGCCAAGGTGTCGGCAGTCTCGCCACTCTGGCTTATGGCTATCACTACATCATCGGATTCGATGACGGGTTCGCCATAACGGAACTCGCTGGCATATTCTACTTCTACTCGCTTGCGACACATCTTCTCTATGAGCTGCTTACCGATGAGGGCTGCATGCCAACTGGTTCCGCATGCCACGATGATGATATGCTTGGCTGACATGAGTCGGTCTTTATAGTCTGTAAGGGCTGACAACACGATGTGGTTGTTGGATGGATTGTCCTTATCCGCAAACAGGCGACCACTCATACAGTCTTTCAGGCACTGGGGCTGGTCGTAGATCTCTTTCAGCATGAAATGGTCGAAGCCTCCCTTGCTGAGTTTGGAGATGTCGAGGTCTACGGTCTTGATGTCATAATCGCATAACTTATGGTTGAGATTGATCATCTCTATATCCTT